>Ga0209172_10000063_pt1 | contig 307517 bp, 255 predicted proteins | sample LarsenN4metaG_FD_184113 | JGI IMG/M metagenome (GOLD analysis project Ga0209172, IMG submission 184113) | Hot spring sediment bacterial and archeal communities from British Columbia, Canada, to study Microbial Dark Matter (Phase II) - Larsen... ... | reverse complement strand
GTTGTACTCAAAGATCGCAAGAACTGAAATTGAAAGCAAATCACAACAGTGCAGAGATTGTACTTCAGTTAAATGGGTTGTACTCAAAGATCGCAAGAACTGAAATTGAAAGCAAATCACAACAGTGAAAGATATTAACGAGCTAAGGACATTGTTGTACTCAAAGATCGCAAGAACTGAAATTGAAAGCAAATCACAACCAAAATAAGGGAGCGCATACCCGCATTCCGATAGAATCCGAACCAATCAGATGCAGCTTAAAGATTTTTTTTACTGATTCAGCAAGCTCAAACAAAATCCTATTTTTGCTCGGGCAAAACCGGTCATGGCCTATGCGTGCCTTACCCGCACGGTCATAGGTGCGCAGCCGGTTTTGTTTTAAAGAACCACCACCGTACCTATCCACCAGTTTGCAATTTGTCTGTGTCCATCTGTATTTCTACTTAATGATCGCTGACGCGCGCGTGCCACCCGCTTTACTGCAGCCGTCGGAAAAATAAAGTAAAAAGAGCTCTGGCCAACTCGCCATGATAAATAACAAGCGGTATTACGCAGGTTGACCATAACTTTCTCCCCGTCGGTTTGGCCTTGCCGGAATTAATCGTTTTGACACAGTTGCGCCAGCGGCGCCACCAGATGCATAAGAATACATATAGATTTGACAAAGGTCAAATCCCCGTAATTGATCGTAAAATACTTTTACTTATCCGCTTGATTATTGCTGGCCGGTTCGCATGCTTTTTGTCATAAATAAATTGCATCTCGTCAAGATGTAAAAGATAATATCCTGTTACAACTGAATTTTGTGCCGCGATAAAAACAGTTCGCGACAAAATATTTGTTTGAATCAAGCCCCCCGGCAATCTTAAAAAGCATAAACATGAAAAGCTCGATTTTTTCTATTCTCCTGTTACTAACAGCGGGAACCATTTCCTGTAACGGGCAATTGAAAAAAAACCCGCGAACAAATATCTCATCCCCCGTAAGCGGCGATAAAACTATTGGCGGAAAATGTGAGGGCTGCAAATTGATGTATGTGGGTATGCCTGAAAATATAGATGCAGAAGATAGCAGTGCAGGCTGGAAGGAAGGCCGTCAAAAACTGGTGGTAACCGGACAGGTTTTTCATTTAGACGGAAGAACACCGGCATCGAACGTAATTATTTACTACTGGCACACCGACGATAAAGGCTTGTATACTGCAGACGATCAAACCCCCGCTGCAGCAAAAGAGCACGGCCGTTTGCGTGGCTGGGTAAAAACGGATGAAAACGGCAAGTACCGCATTAAAACGGCAAGACCCGCAGCCTATCCCAATGACGTAATTCCGCAGCATATTCATATGTCAATTAAAGAACCCGAGCTGCCCCATGAATATTTTATTGATCTCTATTTTGATGATGATCCTTTGTATTTACAACACAAAAAAAAGTACGGGCAAGAAGACAGAGGGGGTACGGAGATTTTGAGGGTGGTACTGGATGGTAAAACCGAAATAGCGGAACATAATATCATTCTTGGCTTAAACATCCCCAATTATCCCGTTAAAAAGAGCAATACTATTTCATCGGGCCTGAATATCGGTGAAGATCAGCCATCTTTTATTCCTTTCCATGCCTATGGCCCGGACAAAGGCACCCGAACCTGCCCCGTTTGTAAATACGGCCGCTATCATGGGATTGTGTTTTTCGTCGGTAATAAGCCTGATTGGAACAAGATCAAAAGCTGGCTTTTATTCCTGGAAAAAGAAAGCATAGCGCGGGAAAAATACCTGAAAGCCTATTTTGTTTACGGGAATGCCCATAACTACAATAAGGCGGCAAGGCAAAAAGAACTGGAAGCTGTTGGCAAAGAACTGGGCATAGTGAAAACAGCGTTAACATTTGTTCCTTCCTTTTCGGATACAGAAAGCGAAGCCAGCCTGAATAAAATAAATCCCGAAGCTGAAAATACAATCATCATTTACAGGTACCGCACCATCGTTGACAAATATGTAAACCTTGAACCAAGCCCGGGTAATTTCAGGCTGATCACACAGACGTTAGATAAAACCAAAGGAAATTATTTTCAACTGCCGGCGCCAGAACATGATTAATCAACCTCCACAAATATTATATGCAGCGCTTGGATTGGTACGATGTTTTACTACCACCAGCACTCTGTTGAAAAATCAGCGACCGCCGACGCAAGTGTGTGAGACGATTAACTGCAGCGATCTAAAAAGTTAAGCAAAGAATGTTCTGACCTACCCGCGTCCTAGATAACCACATTCCCACCAGGCTTTATTTTATCCGCGTGCATCTGTGTTTCTAACACAGCTCCACCAGCGGACAGCTATACTGCAATACCATATCCCGATTTTACTTTATCAATCACCACGTGCGTATAAAACTGCTTCACCGCGGGATGATCCATAAAGTATTGCTTGGAGAATCTTTCGTAGTGCTTCATGTCTTTGGTATGAACGATCACTACAAAATCGAAAGAGCCGGTAACATAGTAACACTGCACTACTTCTTCGCAGCTACTCAATAATTCCTTATACGAGTCAATCACTTCCGAACTTCCAAGGTGCAGGCTCACATCTACCACGCAGCTGATACCCCATCCAACAGCCGAAGGCGAAATCACTGAAACATCTGCTTCAATAATTTTCTCCCGGCGTAACCGGGCAAGTCTTCTCTGTACCGCACTGGTGCTTAAATGAACCCTGTTGCCCAGTTCTTCCGCAGTGATTTTGTTATTCTGTTGAAGCAATTTTAAAATCTTTCTGTCGAACTCGTCGAGTGAATGCATAATTTACCCGCTTTAATTAGAAATTTTAATTGTTTTACCCGATGTCATGGGTAAATTAACTAAAAAAGTCTAAGCGCCGACCCCAATTTTGTGCTAAACTTTTTTCTAAATAACAAAAGCTATGAGAACAAAATCATTTGCCCCGATCATCGTGTTCATCTTTACAGCCGTCCTTTTTCATACCGCCCAATGCCAGTCAGCACAATCAATCGACAGCCTTATAGAAACAAAGATGAAAGAAAGCGGAATTGTTGGTATGGGGGCAGCCATCATCGTCAACAAAAAAATAGCCTGGATAAAAGGGTTTGGCTTTGCCGACCGGGAAAACAAAATCCCTTTCACAGCCAGCACCATCATGAACACGGGTTCCATCAGCAAAACCTTTACAGGCTTTTGCCTCATGAAGGCTGTAGAAGAAAAAAGACTTTCGCTCGACGAAGACATCAATGGTTTTCTTCCATTCAAAATAGTCAACCCCTATTTCCCCGAAGAGAAAATCACGTTGAGACAACTGGCAACCCATACATCGGGCCTGGCCGACCGCTATCCCTTTTATAACGACAGCACTTATTGTTACGATGGAAAAAAACCGGAACCCCTCGGCGATTTTCTGAAAAACTATTTTACCCCGGAAGGAACTCATTATTCAAAGGAGAATTTTCTCCACAAAAAACCCGGCAGCTACCGCGACTATTCCAATATCGCTGCAGGTCTTGCAGGATATATCGTTGAACAGGGAACAGGAAAAAAACTAAATGTATTCGGCAGGAAAATAATTTTCAAACCTTTGAAAATGCAAAATACAGGATGGTCGATGGGTGAAATTAATTTGGCCAGGCATTCCAGGCTTTACGAGCAAAAGGGTGATAGCATTGTCAGCGTTCCCTTGTACGAGGGTACTACCTATCCCGATGGCGGAGTTCGTTCCACGGTAGAGGACCTGTCGAAATTCTTCATCATGCTGTTGAACGATGGGAATTACCAGGGAAAACAATTATTAAGCAAAGAAGCCGCAAAAGAGATGCTGCGTTTTCAATATACCAACGATAACAAACCCGAAAACATACCTGATATTACCAAGCTCAATTCGGGCATCTTCTGGTCGACCAAAATGGGCGGCAGGCGCATCGGCCACAACGGCTCCGACCCGGGCATAAGAACCTTTATGCTGTGCGACCTCAACCGGGAGATAGGCGTAGTAATTTTCTTCAATACTGCATTGGGCGAGTCGAAGGAATCCCGCTATTTTGATATCTACGAAGTGTTGCACCAGTATGGGTTAAAGCTAAAGAACGGCCAAAAATAATCACCTGGTGTAAAAAGGACGAAGGCACAACAGGTAGATACTGTTTTACAGCTCTCGTAGCTTTATTGGTATATTGGTTTTTTAACTACCCAGGGAAACCTGCAAGTTATTTTGCGAAATAGCTGACCCCTGTTTTTTATAAATGGGTGTTTGCACAAAAAAAAGCCCCACACAAATTAGCTAAATAACTAATATTAAATCATTACCTTTAATTGCCGTCGCCCCATCTCCAATATTATATTCCTTATCAATTCGGTATTACCGCCCATTGAAAAAGAAAAAACCTTTCCTTATTTAAACTGCATTACCCGTTGCCGTATACACCTTGATTTTTTAGAACAGGCTTTTCGATTTCAAAAACAGCATTTGAAAAAGCAACGGGATTAACAGGAAGACCCTCCATCGCAAAAGTTGACTACCCTTTAATAGGCATGTGATGTGAACTGGCTTAAGTTGACCAAATAACCAGCAAATGAAAACGCTGTTCTTAATAAGCTTCTGCGTATTGAAATGCTATTGTATTGCATTCGCTCAATACCCCCCGGAGTTCAAGGGAAGCAATTATGGCAACAATCCCAAAGCAGGGCGATACGCCGATATACGGGGGTTTAAGATGTATTATGAAGTGTATGGAAAAGGCGAACCCTTACTGCTGATTCATGGAAACAGCGGCTCCCTCAACAATTTCACGGGACAGATTTCTTTTTTTGCTCAGTCTTACCAGGTTATTGCAGTAGATAGCCGGGCACATGGAAAATCAGTTGACCCAACTGATTCCCTGAGTTATCAGATGATGGCAGATGATTTTAACGCCCTGCTCGATTATTTAAAGATAAAGTCCTGTTATGTTATTGGCTGGAGCGACGGAGGCAATATTGGTTTGCTGCTCGCGATTCACTATCCCGGCAAAATAAAAAAATTAGCATCTACCGGCGCCAATATCTGGATCGATAAAAGAGCCTTCCCTGGGGATATGCTGGCAGCGCCGAATGAAATGATTGATTCTTTAAGAAAATTGCCTCCTTCTCCTGCCATTAAAAACGCAATCAAAGTTTGGAACCTGATAAACCAGGAACCGGGTATTTCTATTGAACAATTGAATAGCATCAAATGCCAGGTGCTGATTATTGGCGGTGACCATGATGTTATCTTACCAAAGCATGCGGTTTTGATTGCCGAGAATATTCCACTGTCGAATTTGTGGATACTACCCAATTCAGGGCATTCTACTTTAATCAATTATAAAAATCTTTTCAACAATACCGTCAATACCTTTTTCAAAAAACCTTACCGGATTATAAAAGGTTGGGATCAATTGAATTGATAAACCGGCATTGTGATAAAACATGTAAAAATGAAAATTACCCTGGCTATCCAGCTATTACTTTTTTTACAACCTGTATTCGGTCAAAACAAAAAGAGAATTTATTTTAAGCCGACTGTCTATCATTCGGTTTTTTCTGCTGCATTAAAACCCGAACTATATATATCACCTGGCGACACGGTTTATACAGAAAGTGTCGACTCCGAGGGAGTAGATAAAAACGGGAAAAGCCAGACTGATAGAAATGGCGGCAATCCATTAACCGGTCCTTTCTTTATAAAGGGCGCTGAGGCGGGCGATATACTGGTGATAACATTAATTGACGTTTCCCTTAACAGGCCCAGCGCCATATGCTTTGAATCTTTTGTTCCAAGAAGTTTACCTGCCGATATCGTAAGTCAGTTCAAAGACTCATTGAAAGTTTTTGATTGGGAACTCGATTTAAAAAATATGACAGGCAGACCCAAATTGAAAACGGGGAACCTGAAGAACTTTTACATTGAATTGCATCCCTTCCTGGGCGATGTGGGTGTTGCGCCTGAAAAGGGTGCTATTACCACCGATGATGCCGGGCCTTATGCCGGAAATTTAGATTTCAGGCGTTTAACAAAGGGCTCAAAAATGTATGTGCAGGTATTTCATGAAGGCGCATTACTGTTAATGGGTGATGGCCATGCTGCGCAGGGAGATGGTGAAATCAATTTAGCCGCTCTTGAAACATCCATGAACATTGTATTTACGGTACAGCTCATTAAACATCCAAAAATAAAACTTGCGTTTCCAAGAATTGAAGACGACACCTATATCATGGCGGTAGGTTTGCACCCTTCCCTCGACAGTGCCTTGCAAATAGCCACAAAAGGATTGCTGGATTGGGTTCAGCAGGATTACCAGTTAACCCTGGAAGAATCGACCCAGGTCATCGGTTCATCGATAGAATATAAGATCCCTGAAATTGCCGACCCCAAAGTGGAAGTGGTGGCGATGATTAGAAAGTCTGTACTTAAAAGGCTAACTAAAATGAAATAGTACTAAATCCTGACAATGATAGAATTCATCCGGGTTTCATTAATCATTTTGGCAATCTGGTTCAGTATTGTTTTAATCAATGATTTTTTGAAACACAAAAACAAATTGGAAAATGCGATTTGGCTAAAATCCGGAATCATCGGCTTTATTGTCAATTTTTTTGATGCCTTGGGTATTGGCTCCTATGCTCCGCAAACGGCATTGATGAAGTTTACCAGGCAAACCGAGGACAGGCATTTACCGGGTACCCTGAATGTTTCCGGTGCGATATCGGCCTTGCTGGAAGCCTTTATTTTCATTACGGTGGTTAAAGTAGAACCCGTTACGCTAATCTCCATGTTAGTTTCTGCCATGGCAGGTGCCATCCTGGGTGCAGGTATTGTTTCAAAAATGTCTGAAAGAAAAATCCGTTTAACGATGGGTATTGCCTTGCTTATTACAGCGGGTTCTATGTTCGCAAGAAATATGAATTGGATTGAGGGCGGCGGCACAGCGATCGGTTTATATAATGGGAAACTGGCGATTGCTGTTGTCGTTAACTTTATATTGGGCGCTTTGATGACGGTAGGGATTGGCCTCTATGCGCCCTGTATGGCATTGGTGTATGCTTTGGGAATGTCGCCCCAGGTTGCCTTTCCTATTATGATGGGTTCCTGTGCTTTTTTAATACCTCCTGCTTCCGTGAGGTTTATTAATAGAGGAGCTTATAACCGCAAAGTTTCCGTGAGTATGATATTGCCAAGTATCGTTGCCGTTTTGATTGCAGCGTTTATTGTAAAATCGTTGCCATTGGAAACGCTTCGTTGGTTGGTGATAGTTGTTATTCTTTATACTTCCGTGTTGATGTTACGGGCGGGATATTCCAATAAAGCGCCTGTTTAGAATTCTTTATTCAAACAACGCATCAAATATTACGACAGCATTGCATCGCTGCCGCGAGTGGGTCAGATGGTTAGTTGCAGAGACTTATTAATTAAACAATGACAGTCCTGACCAACTCACCGCTGACGCGTGCGTGTCGGACGGCTAGTTGCGGCAACCTATTAATTAAATACTTGTAGTTCTGACCAACTCGTGTCCTATAAACAATCCTCTCACTAGCTTCACAGCTGACGCGAGTGTGTCAGACGGCTAGTCGCGGTGACTTATCAATTAAATGCTGACAGTTCTGACCAACTCGTGTCCTATAAACAACACTCTCGCTAGCTTCGGAATAATTTTTCGATGGCAATAGTTTCCAGGTAAGGTTCCAGCAATGCTGTCTTCGAAAAGGCCAGGTACCTGCTGATCGTTTTTGACTCCGTGTTACAGGAAGTCTCCACATAAAAATGATCGAATTGAAACAGGAAGAAGATAGTGCCCGGGGCCAGGCGTTTTCCAATCAATACTCCCCTGTGCAGCACGGCCGATTTTTTTTCCTCTTCACCTAAAATGATAAAATCAGAAAGTTTCATAGTACAAGTTTTAAAGAGTTACAAAACACTTACGAACATTGACTATCTGAGAAAACCAATATCTGATCGTGAAACTAACAGCACAGTACCTGTTTGTTAGTCCGCAGGGCTACAAGAGGCAAAGGAAGAAAATCCTGCGATTAAAAGACTCTGCAAATATAGGCTAATCGGTATTGCTTTCCAAGCAAGGGTTTTTTATACCCTCGCCCAGTCGGTATGCTCGCAAAAAAATCAGCAGTCGCCGACGCTAATGTGTCAGACGGTTAATTGCAACCATCCAACCATTAAACATTGATAGCTCTGCCCTACTCGCGTCCAATAAACTCCTATTATTCAAACTTATCTTCAAACTTTGCCAGGGCGGTCAACAAAAAACCCCTTTTGCTCATGAAAAAGGGGTGAAAAAGAACAGAATGTTTTTATTTAGTACCGTTTTGCGATAGTAAAGATGAACCGCTTAGGCTCACCGATCATACCACCGTCTGCCATGCGCTTCTTCATCGCATCTGATTTATAATAAGCAAAGGCTTTCGCTGTATCACTCAATGCACTCACCAGGCGAATGTTGTTGGGATTATCTGCATCGTGCGCCACATTACGCATCATGATGCCCGCGTCTTTACGTTCCTGCGCGCCATCATCAAAGACTTTGCGCCATGCATCTTTGTCTTTTACCGTAAACATGGTCATGGCGCGTGGTATACTGCCCACGTTGGCGGTATCCTGCCATTTAACAACCGAAAAATGTATTTCGGGTGCCCCGGTAACACCTGCTTTTTTCATCACCTCTTTCAGGTTGGCGCTTTGTGAAAAAGCTTTGGCCTTTGCAAAATCATCCGCGCGCAACCCGATCAGCACCATATTGCTGTCTGTAACTCCCCTGCCGATAACATAATTATGCAAACCGCTTGCTAACCTGGCAGAGTCATGACCTTCATAAGCCTGCAACCATTTATTAAAATCTGTCACCCGGTGCATGATCGTTACCATTTTGTACTCGGTGCTGTCGATGGTGTTAACTACAACCGGTGTTTCCGGGGGCGCAACGGTTGCAGTATCAGAATTCGCTTTTTGTTCACCGCCATCACCACAGGAACTTAAAAAGAAAAGGCTTGCTGCAAGCAGCAGCATGCAGCTAGTTTGGAATTGCTTCATACATGTTTTGTTTTAAAAGTGAAGAATCAAATAAGGTGGGAATCGGCCGTCTTCAAATGGATGGTACTGTTAATGTACTAATTCTGTACGAAATGGCAATCATCTATACACGAGGCATGCGGTACCAACTCAACTTCACTGTTTCAGGTTGCCGGCAATCAATGTAATCGGATTAGTTCTACGCGAGATTTTCTTTTAACGCAAAGGAGGCCAGGGATAACAGAGTTCGCAAAGTTGTTGCGAAACGAGTTTTAAAGTAGCAATTTTACTACAAGTTCGCGCCCTTTGCGTTTCTTCGCGTTATTTGCGGTAAAATTCCTTAACTCCCTCTACATATTGTATTTGATAAGCTCGCTCTACACCAATGGCCGCTGTGGTTCCTTGTGGTTAAATATATACTACAGATAACCCGGATAAGAAATGGAGTATTTCTTAAATCATTATTCTCTTTGGACACAGAGGTCCCTTGAGGTTTAAATGCAAACCACAAGCACTCGTAGATGCGAATTGAACAAGGCACAAACGAAATATTATTCTGTCAGAAAACAGGCTAAAAGAATTCAAACACGCCAAATAGCCAAAAACCCTCTTTTTTGGCCAATTCCGCCGGCTTATTTGGAAACAGTGGAACAGCAATGATATATTTGTTAAGGAATAAGGATATTGCCGTTGTAAAAAATTAGACAGCAAAGACGATTTATTTACCTCAAAGCTTCCACATGAACAAATCATTACTCCTCGCTTGCCTGCTGCTATCCTGCCTGTGGGCATCGGCACAAACAAGCCTCACCGAAGGAGCGGCGCTTTTGTTCAAGAACACGAAAAGCTCGCTCAGCGTCATCGAAAAAAATAAACTCTTTATCGATACCAGATTCCGGCTCTCAAAAGACCGCAAACTATTCGTGGCCGAAGAAGACGAAAACAAAGATTATCCCTTCGCCGCACAGGTATTTCCAACCGATCTCAATAAAGATGGTAAAGAGGAAATCTTCATCGTATTCGGCAATTCATTTACCTCTGGCAATACCGGTTCCTCCGTTTATCTCTTCATTAAAAACGCCGCGGGCAAATACGAAAACCAATTCGGTTTCCCCGGTATAACGCCCGATGCCCTCAGCACAAGCAATAAAGGCTATCCCGATCTGGTCATCGGCGGTCCGGGCATGGAATACCCTGTGTACAGATGGAACGGTAATAGTTATACGTTTTTCCGGAAAATCAGCGATGCGGAATATGCGAAGGCGAAGAAGACGAGTGTGGAAGAGTTGAGCAGGCAGTACGCAGAGGGTAGATAGGGGGATGTGGTTGGAGCTACGAGCTAAATTTGTTATAGTCCGGCTTCTGACATTGTAGTATAACAATATAAGCCAAGTTCGAAACCTCTGAAAGCCGGCTCTTGCCCTGTTGCTCCAACTCGCGATTCACAATTCCGCCAACTTAATCGGGGCGCGCACGACAAATGATTCCCCACTCACCACTCACAGCTCCCGGCACGCAGCTTTTCCCAACATCTCCGCTGCCCTCCTAAAAACCCATTCCCCAAATTCTTTAGTCGCCAGGCAAGGATGTTCTCCGTTAACACCCAGGAGAGGCGAATGCACGCCATCTTTAAATACCGACAAGTCGACGAGATCGGGAGATATATACATCATTATTGAAGTCTCGTTGCGGGCGGCATGATCGTTCATATAGTTCCATTCGGATCGCAATTCTTCGGTAATGCCCCAGAGTTTCATCCCAAATTTTTGTTCCCAGTCGGGAATCATTTCTACCCAGGTTCTCCGGGATGGACCGTGCCCATCGGCAAATACTGCTTTAAAGCCAGCGCGTTTTAACTGGGTAAGAATATTTTCCAATAATTGTTTAAAGAATTCATAGCTCACCCAGTAACAGCTACCTGTAAGCGCCTGAGCGGGCTCGGTGGATTGGGCATAGTCCATGCCGATGAGGTAGGAGCCGTCGTCAAGATCTTTTCTTCTATCGGGGCCAAGAAAGAGCGGAGGTAATACAATGCCGCCGTATTTCTGTGCGCAATGGAGCATTAACGCCTCGCTTTGAATTGCATCGGCGCCCAGAGGTAAATGCTCCCCGTGCCATTCAAGGGTACCAAGAGGAAGATAGGCAAGAGGTTTTTGTTGAAGCCGCTGGCGGAATTCTTCGGGGCGCAGTTCGGTGTATTTTACTTTGGGCAGGTTCATGTGGGTGAGCTTGTGAAAACGAAACTAGGATATTTTTTAACCACAGATAACGCAGATAAAATGGGAACTGTTTTGCGGATTGTTGATGCTTGTGGTTTTGATTTTCTAAACACGGATTGCGGGGATATGATTTAACCACAGATAGTATAGGGGGTGAACGAGGCTTTCACTTTTATTCACCGCGTACTTCCCTGTGGTTTTACTTTTTTATTAACCACGGGGAACCATATGATGAATAAAAAATATCACTCCTCTCTGCACTCTCTTGTTCTCTGCGGTAAAAATAGATTTCTCGCCACGACGCAACGCCGCAAAGAATACAATTTTATACTTCTTCGTTGCGCCTTTGCGTCTTTGCGAGAAACCTTTTTCCTTCCTCTTGCAAAACACTTATCTCAGCACCAGCTTTGCATTGAATACCTTCTTCAATCTCTTGTCTTCGAGCCTCACCCAATATATCCCCTTTGCCCAATTCGATGAGGTGGGTATATTGATCACTTGCGTTTTCGAAGCAAGCTGCATATCCGTAAAATAAACAACCTGTCTGCCAGCATTCAATACCATTACCCGGTACTCCCCTGCCTGCGGTAAATAAGTTGCTACATTAATCGTATTCCCTCCAAGCACCGGGTTCGGATAAATCTCCAATGCCTTTTTTGCAAAAGGGTTCGGCACCCATTCCGACATATTTCGGTTAACCCTTTCCTGTATAGTAACAGTCAATGTAGGAGAAATTCCTCCCATGATTATTGGCAAGCATCTGTCGAATTCTACTTTCGTCGTTATAGCATTTACCTGCACTTCACCTAACAAGGTAACGACAGGATCAAGATAAAAATTCATCTTGTTGGCGCTTCCCCTAACCTCGTATTCCTGTTTCTCATAACCAATCGCTGTTATTTCGAGGGTAATTTCATTGTCAGCCGTCAATAATACCGGCAATACAAAATGCCCGCTCGAATCGGCCGATGCTCCATTGGCTGTTCCTTTTACTGCTACTGTAGCAAAGGCGATAGGAGCATTGGTCTTGCCATCCAGCACTGTTCCCTCTATACGATTAAGTTCTTTCGGTATTTCCAAATCAACAAATCCCGTAATATCGCCGCGCGAGGTAGGTTTGCTCGTTTTATTAACGATTTTCTTTTTGTAGGGGGGCTGCTTGCTTTGTGCGTTTGCATATCCTGCACTTAAGAATGTTGCCAGCAGCAGGTTCCATACATATGCCCAGGAAAACTGTTTTTTGTATTCGGGCTGCAGGGCGCGATTCACCTGGTCGGCTGTAAACCGTCCGCATACCGATTCGCTTTTACGGGACAGAAAGTGCAGAATTTCTTTATCGTCCATCAGCGTAAAATCTGTTACTGTTTTCTGGCATGACTGGCAAAATCGGCCGCGTTCTGCAGTATCCATCCTGTTCCAGTTTTCGTGGCAAGGCTCGGCGATTCTCAGGTGAAGATCAGCGGGCATAAGAAGAATTTAAGAGTGGGATGCAGGCTGGAATTAGATTACATAATAACGCGTAATCGTTTTCACGGTTATAACTTTTTATGAAGGCAGAGAGGTTTGGTCTGAAGCCCAAGCCGACAAATATTACCATATGCTACATGATTCCTGCGAGGAACTAGCTGGTAAAGCAGTGGCCGGAATCAAATACACGGATATACGCAAAGACATCCTGGGTTATACAATCGGGCGATATTTAATATTTTACGGGAAACCGGGAATGATCAAATCGAAGCACTCAGAATACTTCATATCCGAATGGACCTGAAGAACAGAATTCAGGATTGAATCATCTCCAATGCCAATCGATAGGATTCGATCGTGTAAAATACCACTGCCGTTCTTTTCTAAAATAACTTTTTGTTAAACAACCTCTCCAGATCTTTATACCTTAATTCTTTCACCCGGTACTGGGTAGCCGGGATTCTGCCTTTATCTACTATCTTATAAAAATCAGGTTTCATGCAGCCAAAATTTATTTTTGACTATCTTGTTTTCAGAACACCTGCTGATTGGCATTTATTAAGAAGATAACAAACCCTGATCTTTCGGATAAAGAGCTGGTGCATTTGTACAAACAAAGCGCCGACATGAAGGTATTGGCCGAACTCTATGGCCGCTATATGGACCTGCTCTACGGCCTTTGTCTCAAATACCTGAAAGACCCGGAAGCCTCGCGCGATGCGGTGATGCACATCTTCGAGGAACTGGTGGTAAAGCTGAAGAAGCACGAGGTGGAAAATTTTAAGAGCTGGCTGTATACCCTGGCTAAAAATCACTGCCTGATGCAGTTGCGGACGCCAAAAAATCTCAAAACCACCGAATTCAAAACCGACCTTGTGCAATCGGAGGAAGACCTGCATCTGAATGGCGTGCTTACCCGCGAGGAGAACCTGCAGAAAATGGAGCGTTGCCTGCAAACTTTATCGGCGGAGCAGAAAATTACCATAGAAATGTTTTATTTACAGAACAAATGCTATAACGAAATTGCAGAAACCACGGGCATTGAATGGAACAAGGTGAGAAGTTATATCCAAAACGGGCGCCGCAATCTTAAAATCTGTATGGAAAAATCAGGTGCGGAAGCACTGATGCGTTCAAACAATGAGTAAGAGTTCGAACCATAGCAATTCTTATAAAGAATATTCTGCGGACGATATCCGTCGGTATTTGTCGGGGCAGATGAATGCTGCCGACATGAACGCGCTCGAAAAAGCCGCGCTCGACGATCCCTTCCTGGCCGATGCCATCGAAGGATATCAAAACGCCAGGGAAGAACACGGCGATGAATTGATCTCCACCCACCTGGATTCTCTAAAAAAACAACTATCCGAAAAAACCAGGATTGGAACCCAGGCCCCCGTTCGATCTTTCCGCTGGCAATGGGCCGCTGCGGCCGTATTGCTGATTGTTGGTTCCATGGTAGTATATACAAATCTTAAACGGTCCGATGCACCAGAAAATACGATTGCCATCCATGAAAACGACAGCAAGACCCAGAACGCGGAATCTCTTAAAAAAGGTATCGCTGAAGATTCTGTCACTACGGCTAATACCGATGTTGTAAAAACTAATCCGGCAAATAAAGACACAGAAACTTTAAAGAACCAGCCAAACAGTTTTCCTGAAAAGGAATTTAATCTTACCAAACCCTCCAACGAAGCAGCTCCGCGCAGCCGGGAGCCGAATATTGTTATTGTTCCTGCTGCGCCCAAGGCCGGAGCATCGGAAGTAAAGGATAGTAGCATCGTACGCACGATAGACGATAAGGACCTTGCTTCCGGAAAAGCTGCTACCGAAGAAAAAAGTAGCAGAGAAGCCGACCAGTTGGAAAAGAAAGCAGATGAATTGGTGGTGGTTGCCGATCCTTCAAAAAAACAATTAAAAAGTAAATCGGCTGGTGCGGTAAACAATCTTGGCCTAAATTATTTCAGTGGCAAAGTTGTAGATACCAACAACCGGCCCATTGCCAATGCTACCGTTCAGTTGGCCAATACCCGCAATGGTTATATTACCGACCAATACGGAAATTTTCGTTTTTCCAGTACCGATACGGCGGTGAACGTGAACGTAAGTGTAATTGGATACGGCACCCAGGCCTTCAGGATGAACAATTCAGTCCCCATCAATCAACTCCAGTTGCAGCCATCGAACACCGCACTGAGTGAAGTGGTAATCACAAAGCCTGCCGATACCAGGAAAAAAGAAAGCTCCCGTTATAAAACAAATTATCCGAAAGTAATGGTACAGGACGCCGAACCGGTGAATGGATGGATAGAATTTGAGAAATACATCGAGGCTAATAAGAAAACTATTGCCGGTGCTGATGCCAAAATGGGTGAAGTGGTGGTTTCGTTTTCCGTAAACCGCAAATCAGAACTTTCTTCATTTAAGATAGAACAATCCCTATCTCCTGCCCAGGACGCAGAGGCCATCCGCCTCGTTAAAGAAGGCCCCCAGTGGCGGCTGATAAAGGGCAAAAAGGCAAAGATTACCGTAATTATACGCTTCTAAGCGCCGCTTGTCCACCTTGGTTTTGGGTTGATGTTTAAACCCCTAACTTTGGCCAAAATTAAAATTTATGAGAAAGCTCTTTTTTGTATTGCTAGCCTCAGGTATTGTATCGGCAGGCGCCAATGCCCAGGGCCTGAGAACACCTGCGCCTTCTACTTCTACTACAGTAAAACAAGAGTTCGCCTTATCGAATATTGATCTTTCCTATTCACGCCCGGCCATGCGTGGCAGAACCATTTTTGGCGACCTGGTTCCCTATGGCAAGGTATGGCGTACCGGCGCTAATTCGGCCACCACTATCACCTTTGGCGAAGATGTTACCATTGGCGGAACAAAAGTGAAAGCAGGCAAATACGGTTTGCTTACCATCCCCGATCGCAGTCAATGGACCGTTATCATCAGCAATCAAACCGATGTAACCAGCCCGGCCGCTTACAAGCAAGACCAGGACGTAGTACGCGTTACCGTACAACCGCAGGATCTTCCTTTTGCTGTTGAAAATTTCACCATCATGTTTGGCAATATCGCCGCCAGCACCTGCGAACTGTGGATGATGTGGGACAAAACATTTGTTTCTTTACCCATCGTTGCCGACGTAGATGCCAAGGTAATGGCGCAGATCGATAATGCAATGAACAAAGACAATCGTCCTTATTTCAATGCCGCCATGTATTACATGGAAAACAATAAAGATCTGAACAAAGCTCTTGAATGGTTTACAAAAGCAGCCGATCAAAACCCCAATGCATTTTGGGTACTGCATCAAAAAGCCAATTGCCTGGCTAAATTGGGCAAGAAGGCCGAGGCTATTGCCACTGCACAAAAATCAATGGACATTGCCAAAGCTGCAAAGAACGACGATTATGTAAAACTGAACGAAGACCTGATCAAGAAGCTGAAGTGATGAAATAGTATGATGACAACAATTGTTGAATAAGAAAAAAGCCTCTGAATATTCGGGGGCTTTTTTCGTGAATCGTCAATCGGCAATCGTGAATCGGGAATGAGTCTCGAAGTTGGAGGCAAATACATAAAATTTAGGTTTTCAATAAGAGGAAAGAGTTTTTATGGATTAATTATTACCTCCGGTAAGATTTGCTTTTGACATCCTTTTTGCCTCTAACTACTGGTCATTTAATAGCCGCCTTTTATTCCCCATAGATTCATTTAGGAAACGTCCGCCAACTTCGTTGGGTGCATGCGCCATTCACGATTCCCGATTCACGATTCACGATCGACGATTCCCGGTCTATCCCATTCGTAACAAACTTTTAAGAAATATTCCAATCCCCGATCCGTTTTAGGCACACATTTGAGTACATTTACACTATTAAAATTTACCGGATGAATTGGTTTTTTCTACAGGTAACAAACCCCGTCACAAACGCAGCCGACTCTATAAGACAAGCCACCAATACTGCTTCGGGCGCCGCCGACAGTATGAACTTAATGGAACTTTTGGTAGGAGGCGGCCCGCTGATGATTCCTTTGGCCCTGATGCTGGTACTTGCCATCTTTTTCTTTTTCGAGCGTTATATCGCTATTAGAAAGGCCAGCAATATTGATCCCAATTTCATGAATATTATCCGCGACAATATTTTTACAGGCAATGTATCTGCAGCAAGATCATTGGCAAAGAATACACCCAACCCGGTGGCCAAAATGATCGACAAGGGCCTGCAGCGTATTGGCAAGCCCATCGATGCCATTGAAAAAAGCATGGAAAATGTGGGCAAGCTGGAAATCTATAAGATGGAAAGAAACCTCTCGGTTTTGTCATTGGTTTACGGCATTGCACCGATGTTTGGATTTTTGGGAACCATTATCGGGATGCTGCAACTCTTCCACAATATCAACTCATCGGGTGAGTTTACACCTGCGCAAATTGCAGGAGGTATATATACCAAAATGATTACCTCTGCATCAGGATTGATCATCGGTTTGTTGGCTTATGTGGGATATAATTTCCTGAATGCACAGATTGATAAAACAGTAAACCGGATGGAAGCTGCCAGTGCAGAGTTTATTGATGTGTTGCAGGAGCCTACGAGGTGATGAAAGAGATGGGAAAATTTGGAGTGGAGACTGTGGTGTTGGTTGGGTAGAAATTCAAAAGTAAAAAGGCAAAAAGTAAAAAATGAATCTGAGAAAGCGTTTAAAAGGTCACCAGGAATTGCATGCGGGAGCGCTGAACGATATCCTGTTTATCCTGCTCTTCTTTTTCCTCATTGTATCAACGCTTGCCAATCCGAATGTGATCAAGCTTTCTACCCCCAAGGCCAAAAGCGATACCAAGGCCAAGCAGTCGGTGATTGTAAATATCAAACCAACGGGCGAATACATCATCAATGGAAAATCGGTGACGATAGAGGATATGCGCGCATTTATTCAGCCTTATATCATGAAAGACTCGCTGCAAGCTACCATTGCCATCAATGCCGACAAAACCGTGCCGCTGGAGAATGTAGTAGCCGTAATGCGCATCGCCCGCGATTTGGGAGCAAGATCTACGCTGCTGGTGGATAATAAGTAAGATCTCTATTGTCGAACTCAAATCACATCTTATTGATATTTCAATAATTTTTACGACGATTACTCTCTAATAACACGATTTTTAGTTGCCATGAACTTTGTGCACGCCAGGGTTTTTAAACTTCAGAATTTGGTTCTTGTGCTTTAAACTCCCTTAATTCTTTGCTGTATTTTTTACCGCAAAGAAAACTAAGAAACGCAAAGTACGCGAAGAGTGGATGATGGTTTAGTGAGACTGAATTCGCAATCGCTATTTTTGAAATCCCTCTTTGCGATCCTTGATTCGCTCCGCGCTCTTTGCGTTAAAAATTCATCTCTATTCTCAACTTGTATCATCTCAGTCAGTATTCACTGTGTAATCCGCAGTAAACACAAACAACTACATTGCACCGGAAACATCAACCCACTACAATAGCTCACCAGGAATTTCTATAAATTCCGTACAATCCGTGTTTAAAACTAACAACCTGCATCAGAAACACCATCCAATCGAAAATCCGGCAGGGATAAAAAACAAGTTATCGGAATCTCCTGAATATGGATTACCCGAAAAAGGATAACAGAGATAAGCACGAATATTGATTTTAGATGGCTTAACCGGCTGTAATCGATATCCAATAAGTGGAAACAAAAAATGGCGTTTCCGGGCACTGAGAAAAAAATTCTGCCTAATGGGAACCAGGCGCTCGTAATTAAAACTTATACGCGAACCATCACCGCCACCTAAACTGATATTGTTTAGTGCTCTTGCCCCGGAGCTTTTGCTTTCTGCGCATTTGAATCAGGCAGCATCAATATAGAAAGCGCAAGGGCAATATAATTTTTCACACAAAGAGTTTTGGAGTGCGCTGAATTCACTTGCCGGTTATTCGGAGGAACTATTGAACCCGGGAGCTTCATAAACACAACAGATTTTACGCGCCTTAAATAGAAGGATGCGGATTGGGGATATCAATCGTTGCTGATGGCTATTTGATGAAAGATATAAATCCTTTGTCAATTAATAGTAGTGCGGGTTGGATAGTTGAGTCTATACGCTTAGACCCTGCGATTTTGTACAATAAATATCCTGAATAAATTTACTAACGGATCATGCACGAAAGCAAAGATTATCATAAAAAAGAACACAATGTCTATGATCGCGTTAAAAAAAGATTTTTTCGAGCCGATTTTGCGGATGCGCATGTAGGACTACAAAGCTTAACCACTTGTTTTCAAGCTTTCACAATCCTGAACATACGATCCTTGCCCTGCAAATCTTTTCTCAATTGCTGTTCACCCGGAAGTAGTTCGACGGCCAGTTGTCTTAAATCGGCTGCAAGCTGCTCGTGAATTTCAAAATAAACGATCCCGTCTTTTGGGAGATGAAGTCTACTGAATGAAAGTATTGCTTTATAGAAAAGTAGCGGATCTTCATTGTTTACAAACAAAGCAAGATGGGGTTCAAAATCGAGCACATTTTTTTGCATGGCATCTTTATCGCGCAATGGAATATAGGGAGGGTTGCTCACAATACAATCCACCTGCGGAAGTTTTTCCCAATCGGATCCCGATAAAATATCAGCCTGGTGAAATATAATATCGAGCTCATTGGATTCTGCATTTCTTTTGGCTACTGCCAATGCCGCCTCGCTGATATCGCAGGCATGTACCTCTGCCAGCGGCAATCCTTTTTTAATGGCCAGTGCAAGGCAGCCACTTCCTGTTCCTATATCAAGAACAATGGGATTATTGATATGTCTCGACGTAAAATCCTTCACGATCCAATCGGCCAGCTCTTCTGTTTCGGGTCGGGGTATTAGTACATTTTCGTCGACGTACAGGCGCATGCCGGCAAACCAGGACTCGTTCAGTACATATTGCACAGGTTTGTGCATGAGCAACTGGTCGGTCATGCGATCGAGCTTTTCGAGTGAGCCGGGAAGCATCTTCAGTTTTTTATTCATCACGCGATCAATCCGGTTCCAGCCCATAATATGTTCCATCACCATATCGGCAATCTGCTGCGCCTCGCTGTTATCATAGATATGATATAGCTGGAAGAGTAAACGCTGCTGTGCTTCGTGAAGAGTCATGGTGCAAACTTAGGAGTTTAGAAGTTTAAGGGTCTAAATGTTTAAGAGTTTAAGGGTTGTTGAAATTCATAATCGCTTCCCGAATCTAAGAACCTTTAAACTCAGAAACCTTTAAACTCTGAAACCTTGCAGATGCGCCTGGGCTTAAGGGTCTAAAAGTTTAAGAGTTTAAGGGTTGTTGAAATTCATAATCGCTTCCCGAATCTAAGAACCTTTAAATTCTGAAACCTTTAAACTCTGGAACCTTGTAGGTGCACCTGGGTTTAAGGGTCTAAATGTTTAAGAGTTTAAGGGTTGTTGAAATTCATAATCGCTCCCCGATCTTTAGAACCCTTAAACCTTAAACTCTGAAACCCTGAAACTCTTAAACCTCTAAACCCTCATCCCCCAACTCCCCTATCTTTGCGCCACAGTTTTACATCTTGAACACCCACGAACAATACATGCATCGCTGTCTCGAACTGGCCCGGCTGGGAGCGGGCTATACAGCGCCCAATCCCATGGTAGGAGCTGTATTGGTTTACCGCGACCGGATCATTGGTGAGGGCTATCACGAACGTTATGGCGAAGCCCATGCGGAAGTCAATTGTATCAGGTCGGTAAACGAATCCGATCGTGCCCTTGTTCCGGCATCAACATTATATGTTTCACTCGAGCCTTGCGCACATTATGGAAAAACACCGCCCTGCGCCGACCTGGTTATTGAACAAAAAATTCCGCAGGTAGTCATTGCGTGTCGCGACCCTTTTGAACAGGTAGATGGAAAGGGAATAGAAAAATTGCAGAAGGCAGGCGTGGAAACGATCATCGGGGTTTTGGAAAAGGATGCGATCGAACTCAATAAAAGATTCTTTTGCTTTCATCAAAAGAAAAGACCCTATATCGTCCTCAAATGGGCGCAGACTGTCAATGGAAAAATTTCGGGTGATACTAAAGAACGGTTGCTGATCAGTAACGACTACAGCAATCAACTGGTGCATCGATGGAGAAGCGAGGAAGCAGCGATACTGGTGGGCACCAACACTGCCTTGTATGACGATCCCGAACTGACGAATCGCTTATGGAGCGGCCCCTCCCCTTTGCGAGTCGTACTCGATAAAAATTTAAGACTCCCCGAAAATCTTAAACTGTTCATGGGTCAGCCAACGCTAGTTCTGACTTATAAAAAGAAAGAAGGTCGCGGAAATATAAGATATCATACTATCGATTCACAGAAACCATTGATCAGTGAAATAATCAGGGCGCTTTATTCATTAAACATTCAAAGCGTACTGGTAGAAGGCGGACCAACATTGCTGCAGGGTTTTCTGGATGCTGAGGTTTGGGATGAAGCCAGGGTTATCACGAATACGCAACTCTACATAAAAAACGGGTTGGATGCACCAAGATTAAAGAACGCAAGGCATACACACTCGCAGCAATTGCTGAACGATACGGTAGCGTTTTATACTCCTAACTCATAAATTTTATCCCTTGTTCTACCTTGTCGCAAGCATATTGTTAAGTTCCTATCTCGTTCTTTCTTTCAAGATCGTAGCCAAACTAAACCTGAATATCTTCCAGGTAATCGTATTTAACTATATCGCCTGTGTAATCACCGGCTCGTTGTTCAACGGAAATTTCCCGGTGAGTAGTTCCAGTATCGGGGAAAACTGGTTTGGCTGGGCGTTGTTTATGGGAGTCTTATTCATCTCCCTCTTCAATGTCGTCGGATTAACCACCCGTCATACCAATGTGGCTGTTGCATCGGTAGCGTACAAGCTTTCGTTGGTTATACCCTTTGTATTTTCGATTTATCTCTACAAGGAGGAAGCGGGCTTTCTCAAAATCATTGGTATTGCAGTGGCCCTTGCAGCCGTATTGCTCACCTGCTGGCCATCGGAAAAAGCGAATAATAAAACCGGCAGCAATAGCCGGCTGAAAATCATATTGCCGCTGATATTGTTCGTGGGAAGCGGCTTGCTGGATACAATGATTAAATACGTGGAACACCAGTTCCTGAACGATTCCAACAAAAACGATTACCTCGTTACGGCATTTCTCTCGGCAGCAGTAATCGGGATTCTCTTATTATCATTTCAATTCGCAACAAGTCAGCAAAAATTTTCCTGGAAGGCCCTGTTAATGGGAATTGGCATTGGCATCCCCAACTATTTTTCAATCTGGTGCCTGGTACAGGTACTGAAACAATATTCGAGCAATAGTTCGGCCATCATCCCCGTCAACAATATGGGAATCGTGCTGTTCAGCACACTCGTGGCATGGATTGTATTCAGGGAAAAATTATCACCATTAAACTGGATCGGCGTTTTGCTATCGCTGGCAGCAATCGCCCTGATCGCATATGGATAGAATATGAGTGAACAGGATTTTTATTACACCATCAGCAGCAATGGTACGGCGGAGTTCAAAGAAAGGGGCAGTAAGTTCATTGCTTATGCATTTCCAATTAAATCAGTGGGCGACTTTAAACAATGTCTCGATTTACTGAAGAAAGAACATCCCAAGGCATCCCATCATTGCTTTGCTTACCGGCTTGGCCTCGATGGCAATAATTTTCGTGTGAGCGACGACGGGGAACCTTCCGGTACAGCGGGACGGCCCATACTGGGGCAAATAGACAGCAAGCAGGTGACTGATATCCTCATCGTAGTAGTAAGGTATTTCGGAGGCACTTTATTGGGAGTACCGGGTTTGATCAATGCCTATAAAACCGCCGCCAGCCTGGTATTGCAAACAACAGCTATAGTACAGAAATCGGTGGAGCTTGCCTATACGCTGCAATTCGATTATACGATAGTTAACGAAGTAATGAACATCATCAAGCAGTATAATATTACAGTCATCGAAAAAGATCTGAATCTCTTTTGCTCGATGAAAATCGGCATACAAAAATCGCGGCTGGAGGAAGTGATGTATAAGTTGAAGGAGCTGAGATCGGTGGAAATGGAGAGAATGAAGAAAATGGAATGAAGAATGAAGAATATAGAATATAGAAGGGAGAATATAGAATCTGGAATACAGAGGTCGTATGTTAGGTGTTGCATGTAAGCTGTAGTAGTCAATATCTGACCTGACAGTTTAGGATTTTTAGTTTTATAGGGTTAGGATATAATTAGGCTGCTGTTTGAGATTCATTCAGCAGTTTTTGTTTTGCTAAAGGTAAAGATTCTATAAAAGTCTCCATAGGAGTTTTACCAAGGCAATATCTTCTATCTTCTGTCTTCTGTCTTCTGTATTCTATCTTCTATCTTCTATCTTCTGTCTTCTGTATTCTATCTTCTATCTTCTGTCTTCTATATTCTTCATTCTATTCTGCATTCTCCACTCTCCACTTCTACCTTCTCCCAAACCGCTCGCTCACCACCAGTTCCTTGCTTCCGGCCACATACTTGTAAAATCCTTCACCGCTTTTTACTCCCAGGTAACCGGCCGTTACCATATTCGCCAACAACGGACAAGGCGCGTATTTGGGATTGCCGAAACCCTCGTACAACACATTCAGTATAGAATAACAAACATCGAGGCCAATAAAATCAGCCAATTGAAGTGGCCCCATCGGGTGAGCCATTCCAAGCTTCATCACCGTATCTATTTCTTCCACCCCGGCTACGCCTTCGTATAAACTATAGATGGCTTCGTTGATCATCGGCATCAATATACGGTTGGCAATAAAACCGGGATAATCGTTTACCACGCAGGGAACTTTGCCCAGCTTTTTGCTCAAATCCACAATGGCCTCGCTTACTTCTTTGGTAGTTGCATAACCATTGATGATTTCCACCAGTTTCATCACCGGCACCGGGTTCATAAAATGCATGCCGATTACCTGCTGTGCCCTTTTTGTGGCCGCTGCTATTTTTGTAATAGAGATAGAAGAAGTATTGCTGGCGAGTATGCAAGTGTTGGGCGCATATTCATCGAGTTGCTTAAATATCTTAAGCTTCAATTCCGTGTTTTCGGTAGCCGCTTCTACTACCAGGTCGGCATTCTTTACTCCCTGCGCCAGGTCGGTCACCGAATGGATATTAGCCAGCGTATTTTTTTTCTGATCTTCCGTTACGGTTCCCTTTGCAATCTGCCGATCGATGTTTTTCGAGATCGTTTGAATCGCTTTTTCCAACTGTGCGGCACTTACATCCACCAGGTTAACTTTAAATCCTGACTGCGCAAACACATGCGCAATGCCGTTCCCCATAGTACCGGCTCCGATTACTGTAACATTGTTAATTTCCATATGGCATTTTTATTAATAAAACAATCTTGCAGCTATAGCTATCAGCTCTTACTCCTTATAAATGGCAACCTCATTTCTTCCATCACTACTCTTCGCTCCCCGGTACATTCCTGAGCTATTGAACAACATGGCAATATTTCCCTGTGCATCTATCCCAATCATACCACCATCCCCTTCCATCGGTAAAAGTTTTTTCATTACCACTTCTTCCATTGCATGATGCAATGAATATCCTTTGTACTCCATCAACGCACTTACATCGTATGCTGCCACGGTACGCAAAAAAATTTCTCCATTGCCGGTACAGGAAATAGCGCAGGTTTTATTATTGGCATAGGTGCCGCTTCCGATAACCGGTGTATCTCCCATTCTACCAAATTTCTTATTGGTCATTCCGCCCGTGCTGGTAGCCGCAGCAAGATTTCCTTCGAAATCGTAGGCAACAGCGCCCACTGTTCCGAATTTTTTATCCTGTAAATGAATATCGTGATCAAGACGAAATTCATCGGAATCGCGCACTGCCTTCCATTGATCAAACCTGAACTGCGAAAAGAAATAAGCATCTTCCACCAGTTCGATGCCGGCCTGCTTTGCAAATTCGATCGCGCCTTCGCCACCCAGGAATACATGGCCCGATTGCAGCATTATTTTTTCGGCCAGCGCAATGGGATTGCGAATATTTCTTACAGCGCCCACAGCGCCTGCCCGCAACTCTTTTCCTTCCATAATGGAAGCGTCCATTTCATGCGTTCCTCTATTGGTGAATACCGATCCTTTCCCGGCATTGAAGAGTTCATTATCCTCCAACTCCATCACAGCAATCTTGACGGCCTCGAGAGCAGCTCCTTTTTTTTCCAATACGGAATAGCCTTTGTCGAGCGCACGCTGCAAGCCCTCACGATACAGTTTTTCGAGATCGGCATTCAATTTATTTCTAACAATCGTTCCCGCACCGCCATGTATCGCCAAACTGATTTTGTTCATATCCGTATTGGAGGGTAGTTTTTAATGGGCGAATTTAGGTATTTTAGGATCGAATGTTATTCAATATTTCAAACATGCTCAAAAGAAAACTCAGCAGCGCAGACCTGTTCCTCATCGCTGTCAATCTTATTCCGGTCTGGGGTGTATGGTTCAACGGCTGGAACGCCAGGGAGGTTTTTATGGTGTATTGCCTCGAAACGATTGTAATCGGCCTCTACACTTTATTGAAGCTGGCAATTGCCGGGTTGGTGATAAAAAAAGATGTATGGCAGGAAACAAATGGCAACAACAGCTCCATGCCCGCCTGGTTTTTCATGATTTTTTTTACAGTGCATTATGGTTTTTTCGTGGCCATCCAACTCAGTATATTTTTAAGCATATCCGGCGCAGAAAGAGAAACCGGGATCGCCAATGCCTGGGATTTCCTGGTTCATTTTAATAGGTACTTATCGCCCAACTCGCTCTGGTTGCTGGGAGGATTGGTAGCGAGTTATGGATTTATCACGCTCAAAGATTTTGTACTGAACGGTGCATTCCGGACAGCTTCTCTTGGTATTATTATGTTTGAACCTTATGGGCGCATCTTCGTTCAGCAGTTTACGGTAATTGTGGGCAGTCTTTTTTTGGGAATGGGAGCTGGAAAAGTTTTTATCAGCCTTTTTGCCTGCATCAAGATTTTCATCGATGTAGTGGTAAATTATCGCAGCATTATAGAGATCATGGCCCAAAGGCAGAAAAAATCAGTTAGCAGTAAGCAATAATTTACACTCGCTCAACAGCCGATCTTTTTTGATAGCAGCGGTTCCCACTTCTTCGCAAACCAGTCCACCGGCAATATTGGCTACCTCAGCCATCAGGTCGATATCCCGGGTAGCTGCATAGAGTAAAGAAGCTACTGCTATTACGGTATCACCTGCACCCGATACATCGGCAATATTTCTCAGGTGCGACGGGATAATTTTTGCCTGTCCATCTCTTCCATAAAACACCCCTTTCTCAGAAAGAGTGATAAAGGAGATGGAATGATCGAGCTGTTTTTTTAGTTTAGAATGGATATCCTTCAAAGCATCAATATTCGTATCCCCAAGCAAAAGATTCAATCCATCTTTCACTTCTTTGAGATTGGGCTTGAAGATATCAACGGCTTTATAAGAAAAGAAATTCTTTCTCTTTGGGTCAACCGTTGTTAATACATTATTTTTTTTACAAAGGCCGATTACTTCGCGAATAATATTTTCCGTAAGTACGCCTTTATTATAATCTTCGAAAATGATTACAGCCGGTTTTTCGTTTTCGATATAGCTACGCACGTTTTCGAGAAGCGCTTTTTCATCACTGGCCGATAAATCGCTGGTGATTTCGGAGTCGAGGCGCATCATTTGCTGGTTACGGCTGATGATGCGGGACTTATTAGTAGTAATGCGCGACGAACTTTGCAGCAGGTATCTTTCATCGATCGATTGTTCCTTAAAAAGTTTTCGCAGCAATTCCCCGTCGTCGTCTTTTCCAATTACAGAAAGAATGGAAGCCGGTGCGCCCAGGGCGGCGAGGTTTAATGCCACATTGCCTGCACCCCCAATCCGGTGTTCTTTTTTATCGAGCGCTACAATTGGAACAGGCGCTTCGGGTGAAATGCGGTCTACATGCCCCCACCAGTAGGTATCGAGCATCACATCTCCAATCACCCCTATTTTGAATGAAGAGAATCCTGCAAATAGTTTTTCAAATTCCACCGCCTTCATATTACTTACCCGATTTTTGTTTGGAAGAAACCGCAAGATAATACAAAGGAATTCCAACCAGCACAATGGCCAGTCCAATACCAGCATAATTGGGTTTCATTTTAATCAGGAAAACACAGAAAGTGATGGCCATGATTATATAAATGACGGGCAATACCGGGTAGCCAAATGCTTTATAAGGTCTTTCAATATCAGGTCTTTTTTTGCGCAATACGAAAATACCGATGATAGTAAGTGCATAAAACAGCACTACTACAAAAGCCACCATATCCAGCAGGTCGCCATAACTACCGCTCAGGCAAAGAATACCGGCAACGACGCATTGAAGCCAGAGTGCATATTCGGGTACTGCATTTTTATTCAGCGTGCCTGTTTTCTTAAAAAACAGCCCATCGTTGGCCATAGTATAATATACCCTTGCACCGGCCAGGATGAGGCCATTATTACATCCAAAAGTAGAAACCATGATCATGATAGCAATTACTATGGAACCACTAGCGCCGAACAATGAATTCGATACCGCAACGGCAACACGTTCTCCCTCGGGAAACGCAATAGAGCCAGATGGATCTTTGAGCGGCAACACATGCAGGTACATAAGATTAGCGCTAACATAAATGATAGTTACCACCAGGTTTCCTATAAACAGACTTAGTCCGATATTTCGTTTGGGGTTTTTGATTTCACCGGCAATAAATGTGACGTTATTCCAGGAATCGCTGCTGAAAATAGAGCCCACCATCGCGGCGGCAATGGCTCCTACCAATACAGATCCGCTGATGGGTTGCCAGCTACCATCTCCCTGTAGTTGCAGGGCATCCCACGCATTTTGCCAGTTCACATCCCAGTAACTCACTTTTGCAATCAGGAAACCAAGTGCTATCAGTCCAAACAAAGAAAGAAGTTTGGCCGATGTAAACGTGGTTTGAATGATTTTTCCACCTTTAATACCTTTTGTATTGGTGTACGTAAGAAATACAATCATCGCGATAGCCAGCAGTTGTGCGGCGGATATCTTAAACTTTCCGATCGTAAGCAGGATATTATCTTCTCCTACCTGAGGAATAAGAAAGGCGGTGAAGCGGCTGAATGCTACCGCAACAGCGGCAATAGTAGCGGTTTGAATAACGGCGAAAAAACTCCAACCATACAAGAAACCCGCCAGCGGGTTGAAAGCTTCCTTAAGATACACATACTGGCCTCCCGCCTTTGGGAACATCGAGCTCAGCTCTCCATAACTCACGGCTGCTGTAATGGTCATGAAACCGGTAATCAGCCAAACGGCAATCAACCAACCTGCGCTACCGACATTACGGGTAATATCGGCGCTGACAATAAAAATACCGGACCCAATCATCGATCCGGCAACTATCATGGTGGCGTCTACTAAAGAGAGCGATGGCTTAAAGCCTGTTGGCTGTTCGGTCATAAGGAATAAATTATCAGGGAAGATAAGGAAATGTAAAATGTAAACCGTAAAATCGAAAACGAAAAAAGGGTTCCAAGGGAACCCTGCGAATGAGCAATATGGTGCTGGGATTACTGTTTCTTTTTGGGCGCGTACTCTTTATTCAACCCGGTTACCAGGTCGTTCGTAATGTCGAAAGTACTGTCTTTGTAATAAATGAATTCACCCTGGCGATAAGAAACGATGTAAGCAAACCCTTTGCTTTGGTTATACTTTTTCAGGTACTCTTCCACACTCTTTTGAAGGTCGGTCATCAAATCCATTTGGAGGCGCTTCAATTCCTGGTCGAGCTCCATTTCTTTCTGCTGAAATTGCTGGGTGAGTTGTGCCAACTCCCTTTGTGCTGCCTCGCCTTCGGCCTGCGTCATCGTAGGCGCTTTTTCCTGCAACTCACGTAAACGCCGCTGATTGCGACTGTTCATCTCTGTGAGTTGGTTCTTGATTGCATTTTCTTTCGCCTTCAACTGATCTTCAGCTTCTTTGAAATGCTTGAGGTTTTTTTGCAGCGAATCGATATCAAAATAAGCGACACGAAAGTGTGTGCTGTCGTCCGAGCCTGTTTTTGCAGAAACCACCTGTTTCTTTAACTCCTCGGTATGTGTGCAATACAGGTAAAACAAAACTGCACATGCGATAATTGAAACAACAGAGAGAATAGTAGAGATATACTTCATCAAGAGCCGATTTTTGGCAAGTTAACGGGTTAAGCCCAAACCAATTGTTAAAAAAATTAACAAATAAGAGGCGAAATAAAAAAGCAGGAAGTGGTTGCTTCCTGCTTTTATTGTTTTCAAAACTGTTTACTCTTCTTCGTCGAAGGCCATTGCTTCGCGCGATGTTTGCAACAATTCGTATTCTTCCTTGCTGCCCACGATCATGTTTTCGAAATCGCGCAAACCTGTACCGGCAGGGATCGGGTGTCCGGTGATCACATTCTCCTTCAATCCCAACATATCATCGGTTTTACCCTGTATCGCAGCACTGCTCAGCACTTTCGTAGTTTCCTGGAACGATGCGGCCGATATCCAGCTTTGAGTTCCCAGCGAAGCCTTGGTGATACCAAGAAGTACCGGTTGTGATGTAGCTGGATTTGCGTCGCGATATTCAACAGGCTTCTTGTCGTTACGACGAAGCAAAGAATTCTCTTCGCGGATTTCGCGAAGGCTCGCGATTTGTCCGGCCCTCATCTTGGAACTTTCGCCCGGATCTGTAACTACTTTCTTGTCGAAGATCCAGTCGTTCTCTTCGATAAAGTCGAAGCGATCTTCGAGATCCTCCTCGAGGAAACGGGTATCGCCCGGATCCTTGATCTCTACCTTCTTCATCATTTGGCGAACTATTACCTCGATGTGCTTATCATTAATCTTTACACCCTGTAAGCGATACACTTCCTGGATCTCGTTCACCACATACTCCTGTACTGCAAACGGGCCTTTAATGGAAAGAATATCGGCGGGTGAAATTTGACCATCGGAAAGCGGGGCTCCTGCTTTGATAAAGTCTCCGTCCTGAACCAAAATCTGGCGCGACAGCGGAACAAGGTATTTCTTCACCACACCATCTCTTGCTTCTACTACAATTTCCCTATTACCTCTCTTAATAGCGCCGAAGCCTACCACACCATCGATCTCGCACACAATTGCCGGGTTGCCCGGGTTACGAGCTTCGAACAATTCGGTTACACGGGGAAGACCCCCGGTGATATCGCGCTGCATGCGCAGTGTTCTCGGGATTTTCACCAATACCTGTCCTGCTCTTACATCCTCTCCTTCCTCCACGGTAATATGCGATCCTACAGGCAGGTTGTATTGTTTTACCTCTTTTCCTTCTACAATCAGCGTGGGGATCTTATTCTTATCTTTTGTTTCGATAACCACTTTCTCGCGGTGACCTGTTTGCTCATCGGCCTCTTCGCGATAAGTTATACCTTCAATTACTGCATCAAAACGAATTTGACCAGCAACTTCGGCAACGATTACGTTGTTGAATGGATCCCATGTACAAATGGTATCACCCTTTTTGATCTGCTGACCATCTTTTACATACAGGGTTGCACCATAAGGAACGTTGTTGGTAATAAGCATGCGGTCGTTCTTCACGTCGATGATACGAACCTCACCCGTACGACCAATTACCACTTGTATCTTATTTCCTTCGTGATTCTCTGTAGTAACGGTACGCAAACCATCGAACTGGATGGTGCCGTCGAACTTGGCAGTGAGTGAAGATTCCACCGAGGCAGAACCCGCAACACCACCCACGTGGAAGGTACGAAGTGTTAACTGGGTACCCGGTTCACCAATCGACTGCGCAGCTATGATACCCACTGCGTCGCCTTTTTGTGCGAGATTACCCGTTGCCAGGTTTTTACCGTAACATTTTACGCAAACCCCGCGCCTGCTTTCGCAAGTAAGTACCGAACGAATTTCTACTGTTTCAATTCCAGCATCTTCGATCGCCTTTCCAATATCTTCTGTGATCAGTTCGCCTGCACTTACAAGCAGTTCGTCGGTGCTGGGGTTGTATACATCGTGCAGCGATGTACGACCAATAATACGATCGTACAAAGGCTCTACTATTTCTTCATTATCCTTCAAAGCGCTGGTGGCAATACCGCGTAACGTACCGCAATCTTCTTCAGTAATTACTACATCCTGGGCTACGTCAACCAAACGACGGGTGAGGTAACCAGCATCCGCTGTTTTAAGAGCGGTATCGGCCAGACCTTTACGGGCACCGTGTGTCGAAATGAAATAATCCAATACGTTCAGTCCACCCTTGAAGTTGGAGAGAATCGGGTTTTCGATGATCTCGCTTCCGGTAGACCCAGATTTCCTCGGCTTGGCCATCAGTCCACGAATACCACAAAGCTGTTTGATCTGCTGCTTACTACCACGCGCACCCGAGTCGAGCATCATGTAAACAGAGTTAAAGCCCTGCTTATCGCTGCTGAGTTCGCGAATCAGCGTTTCGGTGATACGGGTATCCACACGACTCCAGATGTCTACTATCTGGTTATAACGCTCGTTGTTGGTGATAAGACCCATATTATAGTTATCCCAAACCTCATCTACTTCCGTCTTTGCCTGTTCAAGTACATCTTCCTTAATGGAAGGGATAATAAGGTCGTTGATATTAAACGACAATCCGCCCTGGAAAGCAGTACGGAAGCCAAGCTGTTTGATATCGTCGAGGAACTTGGCTGTTTTAGGAACATTGGTGATTTTGATAATATCGCCAATGATCTCGCGCAGGTTCTTCTTGGTAAGAAGGGCGTTAATGAATCCAACCTCTTTGGGAACATATTGGTTGAAGATTACGCGACCTACGGTGGTTTCAATAAGCTTCTTAACCAATTCACCCTTATCGTTACGAACAGTCGCTTTGAGCTTGATAAAGGAGTGAAGATCTACTTTGCCCTCGTTATAGGCAATCAATACTTCATCTTCGCTATAGAAGGCTTTTCCTTCACCACGCATTTTTTCGGTGTCGGTCGATTTCTTACCCTTGGTAATATAGTAAAGACCGAGTACCATGTCCTGCGAGGGAAGTGTAATGGGCGCCCCGTTTTGCGGGTTAAGAATGTTGTGCGAAGACAACATCAATAACTGTGCTTCCAGTATGGCTGCATTGCTTAACGGAACGTGCACGGCCATCTGGTCACCGTCGAAGTCGGCGTTGAACGCTGTTGTTACGAGCGGGTGTAACTGGATGGCTTTACCTTCAATCAGTTTGGGCTGGAAGGCCTGGATCGATAAACGGTGCAGTGTTGGGGCACGGTTTAACAATACCGGGTGACCTTTCAGGATATTTTCAAGGATATCCCAAACAACAGCTTCTTTACGGTCCACCAGTTTACGGGCCGATTTCACTGTTTTTACGATACCTCTTTCTATCAGTTTACGAATAATAAATGGCTTGAACAATTCAGCGGCCATATCTTTCGGAAGACCGCACTCGTGCAATTTCAATTCCGGACCTACAACGATTACCGAACGACCAGAATAGTCAACGCGCTTACCAAGAAGGTTTTGACGGAAACGGCCCTGCTTACCCTTTAATACATCGCTCAACGATTTGAGGGCACGGCCGCCTTCGGCCTTAACCGCATTCGATTTACGGCTGTTGTCGAACAAGCTGTCGATCGCTTCCTGCAACATCCTTTTTTCGTTACGAAGGATTACCTCGGGCGCTTTAATCTCGAGCAATCGCTTCAAACGATTGTTACGAATGATAACACGACGATAGAGATCGTTAAGATCGGAGGATGCGAAACGGCCGCCGTCCAATGGAACAAGCGGGCGAAGTTCCGGTGGAATAACAGGAATATATTGCATTACCATCCATTCGGGACGGTTTGTGATTCTCGTATTTGCTTCGCGGAAAGATTCCACCACGCTCAATCGCTTGAGGGCATCGGCCTTTCTCTGCTGCGAGGTTTCGGTAGCGGCAGCATTACGGAGACTGAAAGAGAGAGAGTCGAGATCGATTCGCTGTAGCATATCATGCACAGCTTCTGCTCCCATTTTTGCTATGAACTTTTGCGGGTCGTCGTCGGGCAGGTATTGGTTGTCCTTCGGCAAGGTTTCCAATATTTCGAGGTACTCTTCCTCAGTAAGAAGATCGCCGGCCTTCAGGCTTTCTTTAACACCCGGTTGAATAACCACGAAGCGCTCGTAATAGATAATAGTTTCGAGCTTCTTGGAACTTACACCCAGCAGGTAACCAATTTTATTCGGAAGGCTTTTGAAATACCATATATGAACAACAGGTACTACCAGTTTGATATGGCCCATGCGCTCGCGGCGAACTTTCTTTTCAGTTACTTCCACACCGCAACGGTCGCACACGATGCCCTTATAGCGGATACGCTTGTACTTACCGCAGGCGCACTCGTAATCTTTTACAGGTCCGAATATGCGTTCGCAAAACAAACCATCTCTTTCAGGCTTGTATGTACGGTAGTTAATGGTTTCAGGCTTCAACACCTCGCCATAACTGCGCTCCAGGATAGAGTCGGGCGATGCAAGGCCAATTGTTATTTTAGAAAATGTGGCCCGGGGACGATTATCTTTTTTGATAGCCATATTTTGAATTAGCTTTTAGCTGTTAGCTTCGAGCTACGAGCCTCGAAGCTGTTGTTAAAAATTTTATCTAGTAGTTTGAACTCGCTCACAGCTCGTAGCTGAAAGCTCGCGGCTCTACTCAAATTTCAGATCCAATCCCAAACCTCTCAATTCATGCACCAACACGTTGAACGATTCGGGGATTCCGGCGCGTGGAATATTATCTCCCTTCACGATTGCTTCATAGGTCTTGGCGCGACCAATGATATCATCCGATTTAAGAGTCAACAATTCCTGCAGGATGTTAGAAGCACCGTATGCTTCGAGTGCCCATACCTCCATTTCACCGAAACGCTGACCACCGAACTGTGCCTTACCACCGAGCGGCTGCTGGGTAATAAGACTGTAAGGTCCGATAGAACGGGCGTGCATCTTATCATCCACCATGTGGTGAAGTTTGATCATATAGATAACTCCTACTGTTGCTTTCTGGTGGAAACGCTCACCGGTTTCACCATCATACAGGTAAGTATGACCGAAGCTGGGGAGATGTGCGCTGTCGATCTGCTGCGCGATTTCTTCCACGGTAGCTCCGTCGAAGATCGGGGTAGCATATCGAACTCCCAGTTTCATACCGGCCCATCCCAGTACCGTTTCGTAAATCTGTCCAAGGTTCATACGGCTCGGTACGCCCAGCGGGTTCAATACAATATCAACCGGTGTTCCGTCTTCGAGGAATGGCATATCCTCTGCACGAACAATCTTAGCCACAATACCTTTGTTTCCGTGACGGCCGGCCATCTTATCTCCCACTTTCAGCTTACGCTTAACAGCGAGATATACTTTCGCAAGCTTCAATACACCTGCAGGCAATTCGTCGCCTATCGAAATATTGAATTTCTCACGCTTGTAACGTCCCAACTCTTCGTTATACTTAATGCTATAGTTGTGCAATAGGGTGTTGATCTGGTCGTCAACTTTTGCGTCGCCGGTCCAGCCAAGCGGATTCACATTCAGGTAATCGATACCTGCCAGGTTCTTTGCATTGAACTTAGCACCCTTACCTATTTGTACTTCGCCGAAATTGTTGTTAACGCCAGCCGAAGTTTTATCCTTCAGCAGCGTTTGGAGCTTGTTCAGCAACAACTCCTTCAGATCCTCCTCATTCTTTTCGTGAATCTTCTCGAGTTTTTCGAGCGAAGCTTTCTCACGGATCTTTGCGTTCTTATCTTTCTTTGCCCGCTGGAAAAGTTTTTTACCAATTACAACACCTTCAACTCCATTCGGGGCTTTCAATGAAGCGTCCTTTGCGTCGCCTGCTTTATCACCAAAGATGGCGCGCAGCAGCTTTTCTTCCGGAGTGGGATCACTTTCTCCTTTCGGTGTAATCTTACCGATCAGGATATCGCCTTCCTTGATAGAAGCTCCCATGCGAATGATACCATTCTCGTCGAGGTCCTTGGTAGCTTCTTCACTCACGTTGGGAATATCGGGTGTCAACTCTTCTTCGCCGAGTTTTGTATCACGTACTTCCAGTTCGTATTCCGAAATATGCACCGAAGTAAAGAGGTCTTCACGAACCACTCTTTCGTTGATTACGATCGCATCTTCGAAGTTGTATCCTTTCCAGGGCATGAAAGCAACTTTCAGGTTGCGACCCAGGGCCAGTTCACCGCCTTGCACTGCGTATCCTTCGGTAAGAAAATCTCCCTTCTTAACACGCTGTCCTTTTTTAACTGCGGGTTTTTGATTGATGGAAGTTTCCTGGTTTGTTTTGATGAACTTGGTGAGTTTGTAAATACGAAGATCTTCTTCGAAGCTAACCAGGCGATCGGCTTCAGTACGATCGTACCGAACATGAATTTCGGCGCCATCCACATATTCTACCACACCATCACCTTCTGCCAATATCTGTACTCTTGCGTCGCGTGCAGCTTTTCCTTCGAGGCCGGTACCCACAATAGGTACTTCAGGGCGAATAAGAGGTACTGCCTGGCGTTGCATGTTTGATCCCATGAGGGCACGGTTGGCATCGTCGTGCTCCAAGAAGGGAATCAGGGATGCACTCAAACCTACAATCTGGTTGGGTGCTACATCCATATATTCAACCTCGTGCTTCTCGAGAATCGGGAAGTCGCCGGTTTGACGTGATTCGATTTTCTCTTCAACAAATTCACCATTCTCATTCAACTGGGCGCTTGCCTGGGCAATACGTGCAGTATCTTCCTCTTCAGCGCTCAGGAATGTGAGTTTTTTCAAATCTACTTTACCGTTCACCGCCTTATGATAAGGAGTTTCGATAAAGCCCATTTCGTTGATCTTGGCGTGTACGCATAATGTAGAGATCAAACCGATGTTGGGTCCTTCGGGTGTTTCGATGGTACAAAGGCGACCGTAGTGAGAATAGTGTACGTCGCGCACCTCGAAACCTGCTCTTTCGCGGCTCAAACCACCGGGACCGAGAGCGGAGATACGACGCTTGTGCGTGATTTCGCTCAGCGGATTGGTTTGATCGAGGAATTGAGAAAGCTGTGATGTACCAAAGAAAGAGTTGATCACCGAAGAAAGTGTTCTTGCGTTGATCAGGTCTACAGGAGTAAATACCTCGTTATCGCGCACGTTCATACGCTCGCGGATGGTACGGGCCATACGTGCCAGGCCAACTCCGAACTGAGCATACAATTGCTCGCCCACTGTACGAACACGACGGTTACTGAGGTGATCGATATCATCGATTTCTGCCTTACCGTTCGTGAGGCGAACCAGATACTTGATGATTTCGATAATATCTTCTTTGGTCAATGTTTTCTGATCGAGAGGAGCCTCGATATTCAATTTGCGATTGATCTTGTAGCGACCTACTTCTCCCAAATCGTAACGTTTATCGCTAAAGAACAATTTATCGATGATACCGCGGGCAGTTTCATTATCCGGGGCATCGGCGCCACGCAACTGGCGATAAATATGCTGAACCGCTTCCAGCTCGCTGTTGGAAGTGTCTTTGTTAAGTGTGTTATAGATGATGGCAAAATCGCCTCCTACGTCTTCTTTCTGTATGAATACGCTATCTACTCCCATATCCACAATCATATCGATTGCTTCCTGGTCGAGAATAGAATCGCGCTCGAGTACCACTTCGTTACGCTCGATGCTAACTACCTCACCGGTATCTTCATCCACGAAATCCTCTACCCAGCTTCTGAGTACGCGGGCTGCGAGTCGGCGGCCTGCATATTTTGCCAGCGCTTTTTTATCGGCTTTCACTTCATCGGCCATTCCGAACAATTCGAGAATATCCTTATCAGTTTCGTAACCGATGGAGCGCAAAAGGGTTGTTACAGGAAACTTTTTCTTGCGATCGATATACGCGTACATCACGTTGTTGATATCGGTTGCAAATTCCATCCATGCTCCTTTGAAAGGAATTACACGGGCAGAATAAATCTTCGTTCCGTTCGGGTGAATTGATTGACCGAAGAACACACCGGGAGAACGATGCAACTGAGATACCACAACGCGTTCTGCTCCGTTGATCACGAAGGTGCCGCGTGGGGTCATATACGGTATGTTTCCGAGGAATACGTCCTGAACGATGGTTTGAAAGTCTACGTGTTCTTCATCGTTACAGCTCAAGCGAAGCTTCGCCTTTAACGGTACCGCATAAGTGAGTCCGCGCTCCATACACTCTTCAATGGTGTAGCGGGGAGGATCAATGAAATAATCCAGGAACTCCAGCACGAAGATGTTACGCGAATCGGTGATAGGGAAATTCTCCTTAAATACTTTAAAGAGACCTTCATTGTTTCGCTTGTCGGGCGTGGTTTCTAACTGGAAGAAATCCTTGAATGATTGGATCTGCACTTCGAGCAGGTCAGGGGCTTCGGCTAAGGTTTTAATTTTACCGAAATTCACCCTGTGGTTCATTTTTGTTGAAGACATATAGATTAAAACCGGTTTTTAGTTGTTCGAACTACAAAAAAAATTCGTTCAAAGACAAAAAATCCTCGCATGAAAGCGCGAGATCTTTCATCCATTTTTTTTCAAATCAGTCATTGAAAATTGGCCATCAGAAATTTAACTGCTATAGAATGTTTTCGAAAACGGACGGCAAAGGTAATGAATAGATCGCATCCAACAACAAAAAATTGGCCGGTTTTTTGATAAGGGGAAAATTCCGACTTTAAGACAGGATTCAACTGTAATTTATTCATTTATAGCCTATTGGAGCTCTATAACAAAAAGGCCCCGTTTGCAACGGGGCCCTCTTCTATAATTTCAGTTTTCTTACTGAATTTCTACGTCGGCACCAGCTTCTTTCAGCTTAGCGGCCAAAGCTTCTGCATCGGCTTTGCTTACGCCCTCTTTTACAGGCTTGGGAGCACCGTCAACGAGGTCCTTAGCTTCTTTCAGACCGAGACCAGTCAGATCCTTTACAATCTTAACTACGTTCAGTTTGGAAGCACCACCGTTCTTCAGGATTACATTGAAAGAAGTTTTCTCTTCGGCTGCAGCTGCGCCACCGCCATCGCCACCGCCGCTTACTACTACCGCAGCAGCAGCCGGCTCGATACCGTATTCAGATTTAAGAAAATCGGCCAGTTCCTGTACTTCTTTTACAGTAAGACCTACGAGTTGTTCTGCTAATTGTTTTACGTCTGCCATTTGATTAAATTTTTCCCGTCTTCATTCCCGCTTTCTGCGAGTCCGACGGCCTGATTAAAAAAATTTGTTTGCGCCTTTTTTATACCATCCGGCCAGGTTTTTATCTTGATTGCTTTCGCAACAGAAATTACGCTTCGGCTGCAGGAGTTTCTGCTCCACCGGCTTTCTGCTCGTGATGGTGCAACAAAGCAGCCAATACACGTTTTGCAGGCGATTGCAACAATCCAATTACCTCTCCGATCAATTCGTTCTTTGTCTTGATTTGCGTGAGGGTTTTCAGGTTGTTATCGCCCATGTATACATCGCCGTTAATAAACGCGGCTTTCAACACGGGTTTTTCGCCATTGCTTTCCTTGCGGAAAGAGCTAATGATAACAGCGGGTTCTTTGGGATTCTCAGAAAACATCAAAGCTGTTACATTGTTCAAGGCATCGTATACTCCGCTGTATCTTTCTTTATCGAGTGCTTCGAGCGCTTTTTTGATGAGGGTATTTTTAGCCACTTTCATTTCAACATTTTTGTCGAAACAAGCGCGACGCAGTTTACCCACCTGCTCTACCGTCAACGATTCCGTATCGGTAATATAGAAGTTGGAGAATTGAGAGAATTTGCCTTTCAGCAATTCAATCACTTCATTTTTTTGCTCTTTTGTCATAACATATTTTTTTGACCGGTTGTATTACTACTTCCGGGCTGATGATTAATGTACCAATGTTTTAGTATCGATTTCAATACCGGGGCTCATGCTGCTGGCCATGAACACACTCTTCAGGTAAGTTCCCTTTGCCGAAGAAGGCTTAGCCTTAATGATTGCATTGAGAAGCTCGTTGCTGTTCTCAGCAATTTTCTCGGGTGTAAAGCTTACACGGCCGATGGAAGCATGAATGATACCGGCTTTATCAACCTTAAATGCAATTTTACCGCCTTTAACTTCATTAACGGCAGCGGCCACATCGTTGGTAACGGTACCGGTTTTAGGGTTGGGCATCAGGTTGCGCGGACCTAAAATTTTACCGAGTTTACCAATTTTGGGCATTACCGAGGGGGTAGCAACAATAACGTCTACGTCTACCCATCCGCCCTCGATCTTTTGTACATATTCATCGAGACCCACGTAATCTGCGCCCGCAGATTTTGCATCTGCTTCTTTATCGGGCGTACAAAGCACGAGCACGCGCTTTGTTTTACCGGTTCCGTGAGGCAAGGTAACAGTGCCGCGAATTGCCTGATCGGCCTTCTTAGGATCTACTCCCAGGCGGATGTGCAGGTCAACCGAAGCATCGAATTTGGTAGTATTCACTTCTTTTACGAGCGAAGAAGCATCTTTAAGTGAATACACTTTGTTTTTATCTACTTTAGCTTCTACAGCTTTTCTTTTTTTGGCGATTCCCATTGTCATTCCGTTTTAAGAAGCCCCGTTGGTACGGGACAGGTGATGATTAATTCTCCCAGGGAGCTTTTCCTTCAACTGTTATTCCCATACTACGGGCTGTTCCTGCAACCATGCGCATAGCGCTTTCTACAGTAAAACAGTTTAAGTCGGGCATTTTGTCTTTGGCGATTGCCTCAACCTGGTTCCAGGTTACCTTGCCCACTTTGTTGCGATTGGGTTCTTTTGAACCACTTTGCAGTTTTGCGGCTTCCAGTAACTGAACGGATGCGGGAGGAGTCTTAATGATGAACTCAAAAGACTTGTCGGAGTAAACTGTGATTAATACGGGAAGAACTTTTCCCATTTTGTCCTGCGTGCGGGCGTTGAATTGCTTACAGAATTCCATGATATTGATACCCTTGGAACCCAAAGCAGGACCTACAGGAGGCGCAGGATTTGCCTGGCCGCCTTTTACCTGTAGCTTAACGTAGCCGGTAATTTCTTTTGCCATTTTTAATGATTTATTGGTTCAAACGACTTTTCTTCCGCTTCAGGCGAAGTACTGGGTCTCCCAAATTCCTCTTTCCCGGTGTTGTTATCTCCCGGGACCGTCGTGCCTTTACAATCGGCGTCAACGGAAACAAAGAACTTTTGCGGGAGCGCAAAGGTAGGTAAAGAAAATTGAAATGTAAAACTTAAAATTCATCCCGGAAACGAAGGTATTCGATCGCTCTTGCGGTTGGTTCTTCACGATATTTTTCGATATTAGATTTTAATTTTTAAATTTCTATTCGTAGCTTTTCCTTCCATTATCTATTTCAACGTTATCACATCTTAAAACATCCCATACCATGGCCAAAGCAAAGAAAAAGGCTGCTAAAAAGAAAGCCGCTCCCAGGAAAAAGGCACCCAAAAAAGTAACCAGGAAAAAAGTATCCAAGAAAAAAGCCAGCAAAAAGAAAGCAGCCAAAAAAGCGGCGCCCAGGAAAAAAGCTGCTCCTAAAAAAGCAGCCAGGAAAAAAGCAACAAAAAAGAAAACAGCAAAAAAAGCGGCGCCTAAAAAGAAGGCAGCAAAAAAACCCGTTGCTAAGAAAAAACCTGCCGCTAAAAAACCAGCACCCAAAAAGCCGGCTCCTTCCGCCCTCGCTCCGGTAGCTCCGCCCCCACCTCCTCCTGTTGAAGAGCCAACTCCCGTTGTAACCGAGTTGTTCCCTTCGGAGGAATCAAATACCGACAATAACGATGATATGAATAGTTAACTCGCATAACTTACCTGTATAAAAGCCCGCCAAGTGTGGGCTTTTTCATTTAATGCAGGGCGTTCTGGAATTCAGGAACAGTAGGCTTTATGATGAAGGTTGATTAAGTCAAATGCATTAAGTCAAAAGTAAAAAGGGCCGTTTTCCTTTGGAAAACGGCCCTTGTGCAATAAGCTAGTTTAATCACGATAATTTTTCCACCTGCATATAGTTCAGTTCAACAGGTGTAGAGCGACCAAATATTTTAACAGTTACCTTTAATTTTTTCTTTTCATCGTTCACTTCTTCAATGATACCGTTGAAGTCGTTGAAAGGTCCTTCGATGATCTTGATGGTTTCGCCCACAATAAACGGCTCACTCATACTAACGCCACCTACCTCGGCCATTTCATCCATCTTACCGAGCATTTTGTTTACCTCGGCCTTGCGGAGAGCGATGGGGTTTTCTTTACCGAGAAAATGTATTACGCTGTTGGTGTTTTTTATCGCATCGCGCAAGTCGTCTGAAAGTTTTCCTTCCGACACCTCAATCATTACGTAACCGGGATAATAGTTTCTTTCGCGCATCACTTTTTTCCCATTCTGCACCTTATACACTTTTTCAACGGGCAGAAACACCTGTTTCACCACTTCTCCCCATCCCCCGCGCGAAATCTCCTTATCGAGATACTCTTTTACCTTACGCTCCTTGCCACTCACTACGCGAAGCACGTACCACTTGGTTTCTTGTTGTTGTGCTGTCTGATTTTCCATTATTAAAACAATGAATAGATGAATTTGAGAGCCGCCTGCGAAATTAAATCCATTCCCCAAACAATCAGGGTAATCAATACAGTCGCAACAAGTACAATAACTGTAGATTGCTGGAGCTGGGTCCAGGTTGGCCAGCTTACTTTCTCGAGCAACTCCCGGTACGACTCTCTGAAATAATTAGATACTTTGTTCATGAACGTCGATATTAAAGTCTGTGGCGATTAACTGCAACAAACCTGGTAAGCACGGGCACTAGGATTCGAACCCAGATCAAAGGTTTTGGAGACCTCTATTCTACCATTGAACTATGCCCGTATAAAAGCCATTAGCTTTTAGCTGTTAGCAATTAGCGAAATTAAGTTTTTTAAGCTAAAAGCTAAAGGCTAAGTGCTAATGGCTTTTTATTGAAGAAGTTACTATTACTTCAAGATTTCAGTTACCTGGCCGGCACCTACTGTACGTCCACCCTCACGAATCGCGAACTTCAAACCTTTTTCCATCGCGATCGGTTGGATGAGCTTTACAGTGAGGTTGGTGTTATCACCAGGCATCACCATCTCAGTTCCTGCAGGCAATTCTACTTCACCGGTTACATCGGTAGTGCGGAAGTAGAACTGGGGACGGTACTTGTTGAAGAAAGGAGTGTGACGACCACCTTCTTCTTTGCTCAGTACGTAAACCTCACCTTTGAACTCAGTGTGCGGAGTGATAGAACCGGGTTTGCAGATAACCATACCGCGGCGGATATCTTTCTTTTCAATACCGCGCAACAGTAAACCTGCATTATCACCAGCTTCCCCTTCGTCCAGCAACTTGCGGAACATTTCCACACCTGTTACTGTTGAAGTAAGCGGAGCGGGGATCAAACCTACGATCTCAACGCCTTCACCCACTTTGATACGTCCTCTTTCGATACGACCAGTAGCTACGGTACCACGACCTGTGATCGAGAATACGTCTTCTACCGACATAAGGAAGGGCTGATCAACGGGACGGGGAGGCAGCGGGATATAGCTGTCAACGGCATCCATCAATTCTTCAACAGCTTTAACCCATTTGTCTTCACCAGCCAAAGCGCCGGTTGCAGAACCTTTGATGATAGGTGTATTGTCGCCATCGAATCCATAGAAGCTCAGCAACTCGCGAATTTCCATTTCAACGAGTTCCAGCAATTCGGGATCATCAACCAGGTCAACTTTATTCATAAACACCACCATGCGGGGAACGCCTACCTGGCGGGCCAGCAGGATGTGCTCTTTTGTTTGAGGCATAGGACCGTCTGTAGCAGCCACAACTAAGATAGCGCCGTCCATCTGGGCAGCACCGGTAATCATGTTCTTCACGTAGTCGGCGTGACCAGGACAGTCAACGTGCGCATAGTGACGATTAGCCGTTTGGTACTCCACGTGTGCTGTATTAATGGTGATACCACGCTCTTTCTCTTCAGGAGCAGCGTCGATTTCATCATACTTCTTGGCCTGTGCCATACCCTTCTGTGCAAGAATGGTTGTAATAGCAGCAGTCAAAGTGGTTTTACCATGGTCAATGTGACCGATAGTACCAACGTTAACGTGAGGTTTATCCCTCTTAAAGGTCTCTTTTGACATCGTTATCTGTTTTTAGTTGTGGATTTACAATTATTGTTTTTTTATGGTGTCGGCTACAGAAACACTATTCAGCGCCTGTTGCGTCGCACTCTTCATGTTTTGAAGCCAGGCTCAACTGGCTTTTGCTATTAACAAATAAGTCGTTGACGAGAATTGAACTTACAACCTTCCCGATCCCCAGGATCGGGATGCTCTACCACTGATCTTTATCTTCAATTTCCCATCCTCAAACTTCATCAAAGAGCCGTTGATGAGAATTGAACTTACGACCTTCCCGATCCCTAGGATCGGGATGCTCTACCACTGATCTTTATCTTCAATTTCCCATTCTCAAACTTCATCAAAGAGCCATTGATGAGAATTGAACTTACGACCTTCCCGATCCCTAGGATCGGGATGCTCTACCACTGATCTTTATCTTCAATTTCCCATCCTCAAACTTCATCAAAGAGCCGTTGATGAGAATTGAACTCACGACCTTCCCGATCCCTAGGATCGGGATGCTCTACCACTGATCTTTATCTTCAATTTCCCATCCTCAAACTTCATCAAAGAGCCGTTGATGAGAATTGAACTCACGACCTTCCCGATCCCTAGGATCGGGATGCTCTACCACTGATCTTTATCTTCAATTTCCCATCCTCAAACTTCATCAAAGAGCCGTTGATGAGAATTGAACTCACGACCTCTTCCTTACCAAGGAAGTGCTCTACCACTGAGCTACAACGGCTGGTATAGCTTCTAGAGCCTGTAGCTCTGTTCTCATGTAGGATCTATTCAATCCTATAGTTTCAAAGAATCTGAGCGGGAGACGAGGCTTCCCAACCAAAGGTCGGGACCACCTATAGCTTGAAAGGCTTTCGCTTTTCAAACTAAATTTCTTCCACCCTTTCAAAGAATCTGAGCGGGAGACGAGGCTCGAACTCGCCACCTATAGCTTGGAAGGCTATCGCTCTACCAAATGAGCTACTCCCGCTTAAATGTCATCTCAAATAACCAAAGAACTCCTGTCTACACCGTGATTAAATCACGCAACAATTATTGTGGGCAGAAGAGGATTCGAACCTCTGAAGTCGAAAGACAGCGGATTTACAGTCCGCCCCATTTGGCCGCTCTGGAATCTGCCCGGCTGATCAAATCTACGATCACAATTGCGAAACTTTATTCGCAGCTCTGGAGCCACTTGTCGGAATCGAACCAACGACCTACTGATTACAAATCAGTTGCTCTACCAGCTGAGCTAAAGTGGCAAAAGAAATCTCCGCTGCCAGTTTTCCTCATACGGATTCGTTAAAGGTGCGGAAAAAGCAATAAAGAACTACCCCATTTTTTTGGGAAGGCAAAGGTAAAGGAATTTGAGAAATACAAAAATTTTGTGCTGGTTTTTTTTACTTGTAGTCAGTGTGTTGTGAATAACCCTTCATTATTCGTGGAATCAGCAGCCACAAACCCATTTTCAATGAGCAGGGTTTTGCATTTAGTACAATAGCTGTTGGCCGCATCCAACATCATTTTGCCTTTCGCATCCTGCATAAGACAATCTTTATTCTCGCAATGCGGTAACGAAAAGCAATGCCCCAACTCGTGCAAGCACAATACAGTCATTCGATCCAATAGTTGATTTTGATTTTTCGAAGTGCGCCGTACCCGGAAAGAGGAAACCACGCATACATTCCCCGGGCATTCGCCCCATCCCATCACTCCCCAATTTTTTTGCCCGGCCTTACTTGTTTCGATATCAGAACTCATCAACCCGATTAGTTTTTCAGCCTGCCCGCTTTTATTCTGTTTCAGATAAAGCAGAAGGCTATCTGCAATGTAGCGCCGCTTTGTTTGATTATAGCCAAAGTCGGGCGTTTGAATGGGTGGCGCCAGCCCTACCAAAATACTACCGGCCCGAGACAACCGATACCGAAGCTGATGGGCAAGACCACTATCTACCTCTCCAATTGGCTGAATAATAACGAGAGAAAGATGGCACTTGTTCCGATCTTTCTCACGGGGAACTTTACAGGTGATTATGAAAAGAAAGAGTAAAAAGCAAAAGGTAATGGCGGCTTTCATTAACTATTTATCCGCCAAGCAAGGATTAGGTAACCCCAAAAAGAAAACCTCCCAATGGGAGGTTTTTAAGTTTTTTAAGCTGCCTGCTTTTCTTTTTTTCTTTTTATCTGGTTGATAATCGAGTTCAGTGCGCTGTCGAATGACTCTTCAAAGGATTTAGACGAGGCTTTTACGAAGAATTCATGTCTTGGAACCTGCACTTTTATTTCTGCGATTTTATCTTTGATAGCATGTACCACATTGTCCAGCTTCAGGTACACATCAACCTTAATAATGCGGTCGTGAAAGGTGTTTAATTTTTCGAGTTTGCGGTTTACATAGTCGGTGAGTTTTACGTCTGCGTTAAATCGCACAGTTTGAATGTTAACGTTCATACTATCGCATTTTAATCTGTGAACAATAAATAAAGAACTTTTTCAGGGGTAGTCATCACTACATAGGCTGCTTTTTTTGATCCTTATGAAGTTAGGACTCAATGCGTTTTTTTCCAAACAAATACCGCTAAATTTTCCCTTTACCGGCATTAAATTTTTGATTTTTTTATTGTGCTTTCGGATGGGCTTTTTTATAAACTTCCTTAAGCTTTTCGATGGTGTTGTGGGTGTAGACCTGGGTAGAAGCAAGGCTTGCATGCCCCAGCAGTTCCTTGACCGCATTTAGCGGAGCGCCCTGGTTGGTTAAATGCGTGGCAAAGCTATGCCGAAGCACGTGCGGACTGGTTTTCTCCAATGTTTTTATGGTACCCAGGTATTGCTGGGTCAGGAGGTAGGCGTACTTAGGGTACATCTTCTTTCCCTTTTCAGTAACCAGCAGGAACTCCTCATTACTGCCGAATTCTTTTCTTTTGGCAGCCTTATATTCTTCTATTATAGCAAGCAATTCCGCCGAAACCGGCAGCACTCTTTCTTTATTGCCCTTTCCTAAAATCTTAATTGTTTTATTGCTTTTATCGACTTGCCTTTCCTTTAGGTTGATAAGCTCCGACAAACGCATGCCGGTAAAATAAAAAAGCGTAAGCAGCATACGGGCGTTTAGACTTTTCCAGTCGTCTGCTGAATATTGAAGAGTATTCAGCAGCCTGGCCAGGTCTGCTTCCGGCACAAAAACCGGCAATCGCTTGCCCGACTTCGGCGCGATTACGTTGGTCAGTGGCGTTTGTTCCAGTATCCCTGTTCGCACCTGGTACTTAAAAAATGATTTTAGAGATGAAAGCTTCCGATTGATCGAGCGGGAACTTAACGATTCCTCTTTCAGCGAAGCCAGCCAACTGCGTACCTGCATTGGTGAAATTTCCTGTAAAACGGGCTGGCCAAAATTTTGATTGATAAAGTGAAAAAACTGCAAGAGATCGTCCTGGTAAGATCGGATGGTATGCGCAGAATAACGTTTCTCAAAACGGAGATATTCAACAAAGGGTTGCAAAAGAGGCTGGAAAACGTTATCCATAAAATAAAATAGCTACAAAGCTATTAAAACTTTGCAGCTATCAGCTATTTATGAATACGAGGAAATTATCCTTCGATTTTGCCGCTGGCTATTTTTTGCTTGTACACCGCCTTAAGAACCTCGCCGCGACGTTTTACAGAAGGCTTTGTAAACGACTGGCGCTCTCTCAACTGGAGCAGTATTTTGGCTTTCTCAAATTTTTTCTTGTACTTTTTGAGGGCCTTGTCGATGTTTTCGCAATCTTTTGAATCGATAATAAGCATATTGTTATACCTCCTTTAGGTGCTTTTAAGGGCTGCAAATATAGACCCTAATTTTGAATTATGAAAATCGGACCTCAAAAACCCCGAATTTTGTGTGATGTTTACAGGAATTATTGAATCTACAGCCTTGGTTTACAAGGTAACAGAAAGCGGTACCAACCGAACCCTCATTATAGAATCAGAGTTGGCAAAGGACTTAAAAGTCGATCAAAGTCTCGCGCACAATGGAGTTTGTCTTACGGTGGAAAAGGTGGAAAACAACCGCTACCAGGTAACCGCGGTAAACGAAACCTTGAAAAAAACAACTATGAGCCGTTGGAAAGAAGGCGAACTCATTAACCTGGAACGAAGTTTACAATGGAATGGAAGAATTGACGGACATATCGTTCAGGGGCATGTAGATAGCATAGCCATTTGTACAAATATTCAAGAAGTGGGTGGAAGCTGGCAGTTCCGTTTCGATTATTCTCCGGAATTTGCCCCTTTTGTTATCGAAAAGGGATCGATTAGCCTCGATGGCATCAGCCTGACGGTATTTGATGTGAGTGAAAGTAGTTTTACAGTCGCCGTCATTCCTTATACTTTTCATCATACCAATATGCAGATGTTGCAAACGGGCAAGGCAGTTAATATAGAATTTGACATGATCGGAAAGTATGTGAACCGGGTACTTTCCGTAAAAGCAAACACAAAGTAAGGCATGGAGAAAGCTAACAGGAAGTTCTTCCCATTTTTATTCTACGCTTGTTTTCCGGTATTGTTTTTCCTTGCGCATGGTCTTTCCGTATACAAAGAATTGATTCTAACCAGCGGTGTATTATTCACTGCAGTCGGTTATATAGTACTGGCCGCCACTGTTTACATTTTGAACATTTACATTTTCAAACTTTCACCCAAGCAAGGGCTTTTCCTGGCCGTTCTTTTCCAACTGTTTTTTTTGTCGTTTGGAGTTTTACAGGACAAGCTTTTGGAGTCAAAAAAAATAGCCATTTTGGGAAACACCATTGTGCTGCTGGTTTGCATTGGAGCAATTTTAGCTGCCACACTAATTATTATCAAAAGAAAAAACTTAACCCTAAAAGCTACCAACAGATATTTATTAACCACTCTTGCCGTGCTTTTTTTTTATGAAATCGGCAATTTCACATACAAGTATTCCAGGGGGCAATCCTATTCCCTGTTTATAGACAAAGCTTTTGCCAAATCAGATTCAACATGCCGCTATAATTTATCGGAAAAGCCGGATATCTATTATTTCGTTTTTGACAGCTATACCAGCTTCAGCGCAATGAAATATCATCTCGGCTTCGACAATTACCAGTTGAAAAAACAGCTCGAGGCAAATGGGTTTTTCGTGGCCGATTCGTCGCACAGCAACTACAATTTCACGCCCTTTTCTATCTCATCGGTTCTGAACATGCAGTATATAAAAGATGCAGACCCGTATCTTATGCGAGATGCGGCAAACTTTGAATTAGGAAACCGACTTTACCGGGAAAACGTCCTGTTTAGTGTGCTTCAAAGCAATGGATATCGTACTTCAAGCTTTTCTGTGCTAGATAGCCGCGATCGACTGAATATGTTGGGAACCTTTGGACCTGAGTCGCCGCACACATGGCTGCGAAAGCAAACCATGGAAAGGGTTTACCTCAATCCGTGGATAATTCACAAACTTATTTCCTTATTTAGAAAAAGCAACCCATCGCCATCCAGAGTCCGGCAATCAATCAAGACATATCGTCGCTACCAGCAGTTGGCGCTTGAATTTGCATTGAAAGAGACCGATATAACCAAAGAAGACTCTCCCCGCTTCACCTTTGTACACTTTATGATACCGCACCAACCTTATGTATTTAATGCAGACGGAACAGAAAGACAGCCAAACCCGCTTCCCGAAGACGAAAAGGTTGGTTACCTTACCCAGGTGCAATACTGCAACAAAATCATCAAAATGCTGGTTGAAAAGATCCTGGCGAACAGGGCACGAAAAAGTATAATTGTTTTACAAGGCGACCACGGTTTTCGACGATACCCAACTCCTGCGGACGATGGCGCAGATTACGCTTGTTTAAACGCAGTATATCTATACAATAGAGATTATGGTCAATTCAATAAAAACATTAGCCTGGTAAACACCTACCGCTTAATTTTAAATAGTCTTTCGAAAAACAAAACACCGTTAATGAAAGACAGCATGTTTCGTTATGTTCAAAAATACTGATAGGAAAGGTGCAAAAAACACTTATTAAATATCACCTGTTCTTCCTTGCGGGCATTTGGTGTATTGTACAAATTGTTGCCTGGCTACGGTTCGGAATTGTACTGAAAGGTGAATCGCAAAAGTATATTCTCGAAGCAGAGTATTTCTGGCAGCATTATAAGTTTTCCGAACCGAAATACATTTTTTATAGTGTTTATATAACAATCCAACTCATCTTTAATAAAACCGGGTTGGGATTTACCGGTATCTATCTGTTTCAACTTGCCCTGAACTTGTTTTCGATTTACAGCTTTAATAAGCTTTGTAACCAGGTGTTCAGCAATCGTATTATCGCGTTCGCATCCACATTATTGCTGATTCTCTGCTATCCCTGGCAAAGTTGGACCACTCATCTGTATACTGAAAGTGTTTTTTTAAGCCTGGTAATGATTTTTACCTACTTGTTCCTCAAGCCTTCGAAATCGAAAACAGAACAATGGTGGACTTGGTTATTACTTTTGCTTGTTCTTTTGGCCCGACCTACGGGCATGCTCATAATACCCATAGCCGGAGCTCATTACCTGGCGCGTTTTGTTCAAGAAAGAAAATGGCTGAGTTTTTCAGTTTTTGGTTTGGGGTGTATTGTTGCACTTGCCCTGTTACTTAATTACGCGATGAGGGGCGAGGGGGAATTCGATTTCATGAAACCATTCATTGAAGAGCATATCATCTGCGGGGTAGCTACCAATAGCAATAGTCATCCCATTTTACCAGCAAACGGCAACTCGGTCCAGGGTTTGTTAGAGTATATCGTCAGAAACCCAAACCACTTTACGGAACTTGCGTTTAAAAAACTACGGGCTTTTTTCGGAATGACCAGGGAGTATTATTCGGGAGGGCACAACATGTACCTGGTTTTATTCTTTTACCCGCTTTATTTATTAGGTATTTTCGGCGTTTTTGACAAAACCAGGCAGAGGTGGCTGATCATTCAATATTGCCTGGGAATGATCCTGATATTTTCAATCAGTGTAGTTCTAACTTGCGACGACTGGCTCAATCGATTTATTATGCCCATAGTGCCATTTATTATTCTAATGGCAGCTATGGGCATAGAAAAATTAGGTCGCCTCACATTTAATAAAAGCGAAAGGAATTCTTGAACTATCCTTTTTACCAAACGTTTTCCAGGCTCTCCTTTGTATACAAAAAATCGCGACTCGTGTAATATGTAGTTCCTCCTCGTTTTACCCGAACATTTCCTTTGCCAAGCGCTCTTACCAGCAACGCCATAGGAAGCAGGAACACAAAAAACACAACTGTGAGTATCACCTTGCTCATCACCCACCCCATCACATGAGCCAGTTTCATCCAGGCCCAATGTATTTTATCGGCGAGCCAGGGAATAAAAACTCCTATCAATCCCAGTATTAATGCCGCCAGCAACAAATATTTACCCAATTGTGGATTATTGGTATGGGAGAACCAGTAAATAACTCCCAATGCCAATACCAACACAAGTATTGTTTCCAAGTGCTTTTGCCTGTTCATAGAGTTTAGAATAATGTATAAATAAATGGTGCGATGGCAGAGCTACCTCCCAATACAAGCAATACGCCAATGAGAAGTAAAATAATAATGAGCGGGGCAAGCCACCATTTCTTCCGCGCCCTCAAAAACTGCCACAGGTCCTTTAAGAAATCCATGATTATATAGTTTAATGATTAAGATGATTCCGTTATAAAAAATTAGTCGAGCGTAAACTCGGTTCTCCAGTCATCTTTTTCAAGCCATTCCGGTTGCTGTTTTTTATCGAAGATGTAGTTCCCGATAACCAGGTAATCCATGTCCGTACGCATGAAGCAACGATAAGAGTCTTCGGGTGTATTTACAATCGGCTCACCTCTCACATTAAAGCTGGTGTTTACCAGCACCGGGTAACCTGTTTTTGTTTTGAATGCCTGCAGCAATTTCCACAAACGCTCATTGGTTTCTTTGTGTATTGTTTGAAGTCGGGCAGAATAATCGACGTGCGTAATAGCAGGCATATCACTGCGCAGGAAATATAGTTTTTGCAGCAATTCTTTACTCTCGTATCCCGGCGGGTAAGGGATTTGCCTGTTTTTTTTGACCGGTTTTACGATCAGCATGTATGGGGAAATATCGCTGTGCTCAAAAAAATCAGAAACATCTTCCGCCAACACAATCGGGGCAAAGGGCCTGAAGCCCTCCCTGTATTTAATTTTCAGGTTTAGCTTTTTTTGCATCTCCGGATTGCGTGCATCCGCTATAATGCTTCGCGCGCCAAGAGCCCTTGGCCCGAATTCCATCCTGCCTTGATGCCATCCTATTACATTGCCCGACGCAATCAACTCAGCCACCTTTGCAACGAGGGAGTTTTCATCAGCCACATACTCAAAGGGTGCCTTGTATTTACGCGCTACTGTTTTGATATCCTGCTCAGAAGTTTCAGTGCCCAGGTAAGATCCCTTGAGCGCATCCATTTTGGTAGGATCTACACGACGTTCCTTCCCGAAATAGATGTAATGAGCCGCATATGCCGCACCCAGTGCGCCACCGGCATCGCCCGCCGCTGGTTGAATAAATATTTGCTTGAAAATTTTTGCATCGTCCAGCTTACCGTTTGCCACACAATTCAGGGCAACTCCTCCTGCCATGCAAAGGTATTCGGCCCCGGTAAGTTTTTTAGCTTCACGAGCCATATTCAATACAGCCTCTTCGGTAACCAATTGAATGGCCAGCGCAAGATCGCAGTGCTTTTGTTCGAGAAGGGATTCACCATCGCGCTTTGGAAAGCCAAATAACGCTTCCCATTTATCGTCGTACACCATTCGTAAACCAGTAGCGTAATTGAAATACTCCTGATTAAGGAATACGGAACCATCTTCCCTCAGGTCGATGAGCTTTGACTTGATAATATCAATGTATTTGGCAACTTCGGGCGAGCCATGATTTCCATAAGGCGCCAGCCCCATCAGTTTGTATTCACCTGAGTTTACTTTAAACCCGCAGAAATAAGTAAATGCCGAATAAAGCAATCCGAGAGAATGTGGAAAATCGAGTTCCCGGAGGATGGTGATGTTGTTGGCTTCACCCAGACATATCGAGGCAGTAGCCCATTCACCTACCCCATCAATCGTAAGGATTGCGGCTTTTTCGTATCGACTGGGATAGAATGCGCTCGCAGCATGGGAAAGATGATGTTCGGGGAAAAGAAGTTTTACCCTCTTACGATCTACTTTCTCTATGGTATCGAGCGATTCAAAAATCAGCTTTTTTAGAAACAGCTTCTCTTTTAGCCACACCGGCATCGACATCATAAAAGATCGAAGCCCCTTTGGTGCAAAGGCGTAATAAGTTTCCAATAAACGCTCAAATTTAAGAAGTGGCTTATCGTAAAAAACGATAGCATCTACCTCGTTTATTGAAACACCTGCATACTGCAGGCAAAAGCGTGCAGCATTAACTGGAAAAGCGGGATCGTGCTTTTTGCGTGTAAATCGTTCTTCCTGCGCGGCAGCAACCACTTCGCCGTCGCGAATAATAGACGCTGCAGAATCATGATAAAATGCAGAAATGCCTAGAATAGTCATTAGTTTTCTTTTGTGGTTTGAGGTTAACCTATTGCTTATAAATAAGTTAGATAACGGCTTTCAGGAAGGAAAATTGTCTGATTTTTCTGAAAAAGCTTTTCCGGATTTTGGAGCCGCTAAAATATAGTTTTTTATCGGGCAATGCAATACCCGGTATATGGAATATCTTTTGATAAGAGCACGCATTGATGGAGATTGTCCTTTTAATTGTTGATAGCATAAGTTGCCTTCGATGTTGAAACAAAAGACCTCTGAGCTGTTTACACGCAATAAATCCATAAGAAAGCGCCCCTGGTATATTTTCATATACCCAAACAAAGAACTGCCTCCTCAGCTATTTATTTTTGCCTGCATTTCATGCACCTAAAACAAATAAGGCTGCGATGCTAACGCAGCCTTATTTGGAGGATTTAATTCAGGTATCAGTATTATCTAACGCATCAGGTACATTTTACCGTATCCGTTGTTAAAATACTTGTCGGTATTGTCTCCTTCCGCTTTATACTTCTCCATAGGTTTTCCGTTAAGAGTAGTTACAACACGATAGAGATACACCCCATTGGCAAGTTTTTGGCCGTACTGATCAGTTCCATCCCACTTAAATTCAGTTATGTTTCTTCCTATGTGTACAGGCCCCAGCTCGTCTTTCGTGATCTCCCGCACTATCTTTCCCGTAACTGTAAGTATCTGAATCTTTATATTCTGGGGAATTTCGCTGCCGGTTATGGTAAATACAAACGCAGTAGACGTGCTGAATGGATTTGGATAGTTCAGCAGATTAGATATCATCGGCTTCGAGATCACCTTAAAAGTGACACGATATTCGATTTCGCCCGCTTTGTTGCCGCTCCTATCCTTTCCTTTTACAATCAACTCATATTCGTCGCCATCTGCGCTGTACTGTTGCGTAAACTGTGGATAGAAGTCGATAGAGGCGGTATTATCGGCCCCGTTCGATGCCGGCGTGAATCTCAACGTATCGTTATCAAAACTGAAAGAGCGAAGGGAACCATCGGGATAACGAACTTTTACTGATGTAAGTGTGGTATCGTTCAACAGCATAAATTTCGCTTCGTCTTTCAATTTGATTGCGATATGTGGTTTTGCAGACACGATATCCCTGTTGAGGATATGAACGCCATCGAAAGTTACATCCAGCAACGGATTGGTATTATCGGGCCTCACATAAAAGCTCCTATATAGGAAGTTGTTGAAATGATACTGCTCCGGCTGATCGTTGTCTGGATTGATGTCGACATACATAATGTTGCTCTCCGGGTAGTCCCTGGTATCGAGTTTAAATCTTACGACAATAGAATCGCCAGAAGCAATTGGCCGGCCCTTAGGGAGATTGATTGTGTGCTGTACGTTGTTGCGGTCAATTATCATCAACTTGATACGCAAGCTGTCGAACGCCGCTTTACTTATATTTTTAAATGCAAGGCTGAATTGTAACGGCTCGCCAATATCCAATGTGTCTTTAGATGCAAACAAAAGATTAGGCGCAATCGCTCCTTCGGGAACAGGCTCATAGAAAATTCGCCAGTACTTCAATTGATAAGGTGAAAGATTGACCGAATCAAGGTTCCTCATTCGCAACCTGATATAAGGATAAACGGAAGCATCGACTGCACTAATGTCGAAGTTCTGCATCGATTGATCCAAAAGATAAAGAACGTTTTCACTTTGGTCGGCGGCAACACCAATAACCTCGATAGTGGGACGATCGTGCGAGCTATCTTCAAGGCTTTGTCCTCTCCAGATAACCTCTTTCCATTGCTTAGCCGGTCCAAATTTAGGCGATGTAACAAAGCCCACAGTATCGGGTGTCAAACAGTCTGCTACTAAGCTTATCCGATCGTTGATACCTTCACTGAAAGTAAATCGCGGTACGAACTCAGACTGGCCATTCTTTTTGTAAATAAACAAGAATGCTCTGGGGCGGTTAAAAGAATCAACAGTAGTAAATCCCTGCTGAAGTAGTCGGTGATAAATTGAATTATTGCTGCCAAGGTAGGAAGTATCCTTTATCCAATCTTGTGCATAAGTATTGCTGGCAGGATTTGTGCCAGAGGTATTTCTGACTACTACAAAATACCCCGCAGGTATCATATCAAGGAACTCAACTATTCTCCTGCGCTTGGCCGTATCAAGAATATTAAACTGGAAATTATACTGTCTGCCATTGCCGCAAATGTTATCACTTCCAAATTGCCCCGGCCCCGACGCCGCATTCCACCAGGGTTTAAACGTGATTGGATCAAAAACGTTAATGATAATATTTGAAACACCGCAAACGCTGGTGATGTTCGTGCTGCCGTTAACACTAACTGAAAAATCGCTTGCCTGGTTGGCTGCGGTGGGGAACACTCCATTTCGCATGAACACATTGTTAATTCTTTGCCCGTATTTCCAGACGCGGCTAATTGTATCCAGGCTGATGCGCTCGAGTCCCGATTTGAGATGCTGGAAGTAGTGCGACTGATTAAAGCCGCTCTGATTACCGCTTATGTACACAAAAGAAGCATTGTTCCATACATAATTGCCGTTTGACGGTACAAGGGCAACACGCCAGTAATAAACAGTACTATCCACAAAATTAACAGCGGGATTAAATTCGATTATACCCCCCACTGAAGATTTGGTTTGAGTTACTTTAAAAGAAGAATTGAATTTTTCGGTTGTGTCGATCTCCATTATATAATCCTTCTGCGTGCTGAAGGGGTTTGCAGTTGATGCAATTAGCTTAGATGTCGCATCATTTACAATCGCATAGTTGTAAGGGTAGATAGGCCGCGCTTCGTCTTCGAAAATAAAGAACTCAACGGAAGCGGAGTTGTTGTTTTCGGCCATTTCATCAATCCTCGAGTCGGCGTCTATTGTTGCAGTTACACGATTAATGCCTTTATCGCGAGTGGCAACAATCGGTACGTTCAGTAGCAACGAGTCGGCAAATCGTATACCCCTAAACTTGCCGGCATATAAAATTCCCGAGCTGCCATCGGGATACTGTCGCCTAACTTCCAGTTTAACAGAATCGCTTATGGCTTTTCCGATATTAACGACCTTAACTTTCAGAAGGAAACTATCTTCCGCTATGGAAATAAAATTGGGGTTGATCTTAATCAGCGACTCTTCTATTACATAGTCGGGCTTTGGCTGAACATTTAGCTTTAGAGCCGGATCGCCATGGAGGGTAATTTCCTCCGTGTGCATTCTGGCGTAGTAGTCGAAAGGCCCCGTTGCATTAAAGAGCCCCTGCAGGGCCACCCGGCTAACTTCGCCAAGCGTAGCTCCATAATTATTTTTTCCGATTGTAGCATATAGGCTGTTAAGGTAAATATTCAGGTAGTTTACAATCCCGAAATGGGTGCTGGCTACAAAGGCAATACTTCCTCGCTGCTTTGCAAGCACAAATTTCTCCGACAGGGTTTCGTTTACAAGCAGGCGCTGCGGATAATAGGTGAAGAAGTTGCCGGCATTACAACCATTCACAAAGAATATCGGATATTTACCCTGGTTGCTATAAGCTTGCGGGTTATCAAGATTAAATTCAAGGGTTGTTGACGAAGAGTGGCCAAAGTAGGTAAGTATACTGATTCCCTCGGCAAATAGCTGCGCGATTCTCTCACTATTCAGCTGTTCCACGGGATTTACCGACGATTTACAGAAAGTGGAAACATGGGCTCCAAAAAGCGTATCCTCTATTATCTGCTTGTACACTCCCATATAATTACACAACACCGTTCCCAGGTAAGCGTCGCTGGCCCCGGTTACGTGGATCACATTCTTCATCCACTCCCTGCCTGCCAATGTGTTGGGAGATGTACGCTGGGCTGTTTCGTACTCAATTACTTTTTCAAGATAGTCTTCCACCTCTCTGCCATACACAGCCGAAAGGCGCCCAATGGGAGTAATGGGAACCGGAACCGTTACGCTTTCGGCGCTAAGCAGATTGTCGGATGCAGGTGTTCCGAACGAAGGCACCAGGTCGAGTTTTTCAATTTGCGGATCCGCTTGATTTAACCTGAATTCGTTATAGGCCATTCCTCTTCCAATAATAAAAATATTCTTCAGCGGCTGCGGAAAATTAGCCCTGGCGTAACGAATAAAGTTTCGTACAGAAAGTGGATGCTTATTGATACCAAAAGCAAATTGATCGGTCAATTCTCCGATATCATAAACTTTTACATTGAAGCTTCCCCCATCAGCCGAAGAACGATAGGCCTGGTATTCATCAATAGGCTTACGTCCGTTGGTACCAACATTGAGAGAAGGATGTGTTATTATAAGATAGTTCCCCTGGTTAGCGACATCTGTATATCTCGTGAAATTCCTTGTAAATAACGAATTGATATTCGCCACGTTCGATGACTCCGCATTCACCAGAACATACTTAGTGGCAGAAGTGGATGCCGGCAAAGCGAATTTTACCGTGCCGGGTGCGGAAATATCGCCCACATAGCGCGTGCCAAAAGTAAGGTCATATAATACAGGCGCCACCGCCCCATAGTTGAAATTGGTGATTTCAAGATAATAGCCATCGTTATCGGCAGGAAGCGTGAATTCAAAGTTCTTTTTTCCTTCGAAGTTGAAAAGATGCGGATAGGTGATTTCGCAATAAGATACCACCATTCGGTCGCTACCGATGGGCGAACCATTAGTAAAGCGAATAGTTGCAGCACCGCTGCTGATTAAGCCCGTTGAAAAACTCACGGAAGTATTAACGTCATTGAAGTAATCCATCACCGTATCAATCACATCCGTACCATTGATGGCTACCTTAACAGATCGTGGGTTTAGGGCGTTTCCTGAAGCGCCGAATCTAAATGTAGAAGCCGGGCCACCCGCAAATACCTGCATATTGCTGAAGGTATTTGTAAGCGGTGCCGCAGGGCCAAATGGGGTAGAACTCCAATACTCCCCTTTATCGTACGATGAAGAATAAACGTATTCACCCACCACCGCCGCAAAACCAAGGTTCATCCGGTTCTGGAAATAACGGCCGGCGGTGTGCATAAAGTAAGGCTCCACTGCAAGAGTGTTGGAAGCAACGTCGTTATTTCCATCGAATATGATAAAGCCCGATTGATTGGTATTGACACTAAGAAAGTAGGTAGACGAATCGTTCAGCAAGCTGGTAGCAGTAGTGTGCTGGTAAGCCGGGTCGCGATACATGGGCAAATCGGGTTTACCATCGTTTGGCCTTCCCCAAAATTCAATGTATCCGTCCGATGGAAGAGGGCCCGATGGAACAGAAGGATAAAAAGGTACCGGTTCGCCATTTCGCCACAATTCAAAAAACTGCACCGCAGTGTTCCCGATGCCGGCAGCATCAAGCACCGTTTTAGGAATACGGTACACGCCGGCCGTACCCACTTTAAACTTGTAATAGGTTTGATTGAAACGTATCCACTCGTTGTTATACTGCTGCGAAAAAGAATTCATCGCAAACAGCAGCATCACAAGCGTAAAAATTTTCTTCATAGTTAAGAGTTTCTTCGTTTGCATGGGGTTCGATTATTTTTTTTCCTTCTTCTTCAGGTCGGCTCTCAAAGAAAAAACATGAGTATATAACGGATTCGATTGATTAGCGAGATTGGTAAACGCATAGTCGATTTGCACATTGCTTATACGAAAACCTGTTCCTACGCTGGGCTGGTAAATCCATACCTTGCTGGTATTGGTAATATCATCATCGTCCAATGCACGCTGAAAGTTGTTGATGCCGGCTCTTACAAACAGTACATCCTTCCACGAGGCTTCGAGCCCGAGTTTCGGATCTATACTGGCGAAATCTGTACTAAGAACAGTATTTCTTCTGCCATCGAATGTAAAGTCAAGATTCAATTCGGTGAGCAGGCTAAGGCTTTTGCTGAGCTTGAAATTATAAGCGCCCCCTGTGATCAAACGGGGAGCTGTCAACTCGGTCGACTTTACCGGGATTTCGTTTTGTGTTACGTAAAAAACTTCGCGCATTTTATCGGTTAAGCTAAACGACCAGGCGTTGAAAGTAGTAGTTACGTCGCGGGCGGCAATTCCGATTTTCCAGCGATTGCCGCTCATCTGTATCCCCGCGTCAAATCCAAATCCCCAGGCACTGGCGAAGCTGCCCGCTTTTCTATGTATCACCTTGGCATTTATCCCTCCATTGATCTTTTTTCCGTTACGCAGATTTTTTTCCTGCGCCAGCGAAACCAGGAATGCATAGTCGGCCGACGAAAATGTTTGAATATTGCTGAAATTGATGGTACCATCGGGCTCCACCAGGAAAATAGTGTTGGGAATATCGTCAACAGCAAAACGCAATAACGATAAACCTAAAACGCGCTTGTTATCTTTTAAGGGGAGAATTAAACTTCCGTAATCGTATTTGCCGATTCCTGCAAAGTATTCGGCATGCATGAGGTTGAGTTGGGGATTGTCTTTCACATTCACCAAACCAGCAGGATTCCAGTACCCTGCTGTACCATCACTTACTGTTGCCACCTGCGCGCCGCCCATCGCTAAACCGCGGGCACCCGCTCCAATATTCAAAAATTCATTTGAGTATTTGCGGAATTGCGCCATGCTGCTTTGCGCAAGTACGATCAAGGTTAGGGTCAACAGGAGTTGGATTCTTTTCATTGAACCAATTTTCGGGATAAGCAATTTCATGTAAAGACTATTTCATTTGGATATTGGCTGCACCCGTAAAGTTATTCAAGTTAAGTATGAAAATGAATCACTTCCAGACAAAGTGCGCAACTTTATCGAACGAAATTCAAGGAAAAATATTGCATATTGAAAGTAAACCAACGTGTTATTCTTACTTTTGCGCAATTCGTTGATTTACCATACTCTTCAGCAGGTTTTGGCGTGTATAGATATACGAAAAACCAGGGCCTGAAGTTGGCTGTTTTTTCGGGGAATTCATGGTATCCCCTTAATCACTTAATTGTCAAAGCTGAAATATGAAACTGATCGAAGAATTACGCTGGCGGGGAATGTTGCAGGATATAATGCCTGGCACCGAGGAACAGTTAAACAAAGAAATGACCACGGGCTATATCGGCTTCGACCCAACGGCCGATAGCCTTCATATCGGCAGCCTGGTTCCCATATTGTTGCTGGTGCATCTTCAAAAAGCCGGACATAAACCAATCGCCCTCGTAGGAGGCGCCACGGGGATGATTGGTGATCCAAGTGGTAAAAGTGAGGAACGTAATCTGCTCGACGAAGCCACGCTCGCAAAAAACGTTGCCGGTATCGGTAGGCAGTTGGAAAAATTTCTTGATTTCAACTCTGCCAAACCGAATGCTGCCGAGTTGGTCAACAACTACGACTGGTTCAAGGATATCAGCTTCATAAGTTTCCTGCGCGATGTAGGAAAACATATTACCATCAACTATATGATGGCAAAGGATAGTGTAAAGAAAAGAATCGAAGGAGAGGTTGGATTAAGTTATACCGAATTTGCTTACCAACTGATGCAGGGCTACGATTTTTACTGGCTATTTAAAAACAGGAATTGCAAGCTGCAAATGGGCGGAAGCGACCAATGGGGAAATATCACCACAGGAACCGAACTGGTGAGAAGAAAGGCCGGCGGCGAGGCTTTCGCATTTACCTGCCCGTTAATAACAAAAGCCGATGGCGGCAAATTCGGCAAAACCGAAAGCGGCAATGTTTGGCTCGATGCCAGTCGTACCAGCCCCTATCAATTCTACCAGTTTTGGTTAAATGCCAGCGATCCCGATGCAGAAAAGTGGATTAAGATATTCACCTTTCTTCCAAAAGAAGAGATAGAATCGTTGTTGAAAGAGCATTCAAAAGATCCCGGCAAAAGACTTCTTCAAAAAAAACTGGCCGAAGAAGTTACCAGCTTTGTGCATGGAAAAGAAGAATATGAAAAGGCTATTGAAACGACGCAAAAACTTTTTGCCAATCAAAATGCGCCTGCCGAAACCCTGAGTATCGAAGACCTGGAAGGAATGGAAGGCGTAATAAAATTTGATTTCAGCAAGGAGAAAATCAGCAGCGGTATCGATATCGTGAGTTTCCTCGCTGAAACGGAAATTTTCCCGAGCAAGGGTGAAGCGCGCAAAATGGTGCAGGGCGGTGGTGTGAGTATTAACCGGAAGAAAGTAGACAATATCCAATTTGCCATAGAAAACTCCGTATTGCTTCACAACAAGTATATATTGGTGCAAAAAGGAAGAAAGAATTATTATCTCGTGAAAGCGGTTTAATGAGAGGGCCCGAAACTGGTTATCCTTTTACTCAATATCTGCCAAATAAAAGGGCCTGCAGACTTCAATAAATGAAGCTGCAGGCTTTGTTGATTTAAACCTTACTATTGAACATTCAAAAAAGCTATTTGCCCCGCATTGTTGTTTTTGCCATACGCCCCTACCAAAATATCATAAGCGAATATCGCTACCGAAAAACCGAAATAACCGTTGGTATCGGGAACATCGTCGGCTACCTTCCTGCTGAAAACAAGATTAAACCCGCTGTATATGTAAAAAGAACCGGGATTTATAATTCCAGCCTCATCACCAGAACGATAAGCTCCTACCACCGCATGGGTCGTGCTGACAGCTACGCTGATTCCGAAATTGTCATTGGCGGCTCCGTCTGCTGCCGTAATTTTTTCAGGGGCAGTCCATAAAAAGGGAGGAATTCCCAGCCTGAAATACAAATAAGCACTGCCCTGGTCAGGGTTCGGTCCAATATCGTCGCCGCTTGCTCCGACAATCAGGCGGTTAAAGTTTATATCAACACTTATTCCAAAAAAATCACTTCCGTCCCCGTCGGCGGCAGTAATTTTTTGATGATAAGCCTGGCCGCTTGTCCAACCCGCCGGGTTAGTAAACTCATAAAAACTATAAACGCTTCCCTGGTCGATATTCACACCGATATCATCGCCATAAGCACCTGCTATAACAAACGAACCACTCATGGCAATACTGAAGCCCAGGTTGTCACCGGCATCACCATCACTGGCGGTGAGCTTTGCCTGCAGGGTCCAGATAAAACCTCCAATGCCCGCCGTTCCCTTGAAAATATATGCGCTGCCCTGGTTGGAATTTCCGCCAATATCATCGCCATTGGCACCAATAGCCAAAAAATTATCGTTATTTATCGATACGGCTCTGCCAAAAAAATCATTTGGCTGGCCATCGCTTGCAGTAATCTTATTCTGCTGCGACCATGCCGTGCCTGTTCTTGAAAAAACATACACAGATCCGCGATTATTATCCCCATTGACGTCGGCACCCGGGGCGCCAATTACCGCATAATTTGCATTAATACTCACGCTTGCGCCAAAATCGTCGCCAGTGGCTGCATCGTTTGCCATAAGGATATCCTGCATTTTCCAAACTCCGTTATCCCTAAAGAAAATATATGCCCTGCCCGAGTTCGGCACACCTGGCGCGGAACCGTTATTTGCTGCAATCACTGCATAGTCCTCATATATCGCCACTTTATAACCGAAATTTTGATTTAAGATTGGAGGTTGTGCTTGCGCATAGGTAGGCGGATTCTTTTCTGTTACGCTGAATAAAAAGGGAAGCCATTGGGTGCCATCAAACATATAGATCGTCTTCTTGTCGATGTCGAATACCAGCAAGCCCGGCGCCGGGTTGGAAATTGCTTTTCTTTGCGCGGAGCTCATGGTGGTAATGAGCGTGCCCTTTGTAGTGCTGCTCACATCCAGTTGCGCGCTGCTGTGCGGAGTATTGGTACCCACGCCCACACTTTGTGAGATTGACGTTAATTTCCACACTAGGAAAAATACAAGCCAGAAAGATGTACGTATTTTCATGTTGCAGTTATTTGTTTGTAATCACCAGGCGTCGTCGTACGCTTTTGCCATATTTGATGGATCTCCTACAAATTGATCGCTGAGTTTGCGATTGCTATTACAGTTCAGGCTTACCCGTACCCCGTTCGGGAAAATCATTATAATTGTTTCTCCTCCTACCCCGCTATTGGTAACCCATCCGCCATTCTTCCAGTAATACTTCCCATGCGCCCCACTTACCCAACTGTCGAAGCCGCATTTTTTGTTTTTCATTTCATTCATCCAGTTTTCGTTGAGAAGTTTCTTATTCTCGAATGCAGTAAGTACCTGGGCTACTTCATAGCTCGTTAGTGTTAAACCCCTGCTTCCGGCAATCAGCACATCGTCGGTATTGGCGGCAGATGGCACCGTTAGATCGCTATTCAGGTAATAGCGGGTATAAGGGAAAACCGTTGATCCCTGGTGGTTCCAGTCTTTAAAGTCTGCAATATTGTAGTATTGCAGCTGCGATGGTTTCAATACCAGTTCTCTTATTAATGATCTGAATTCCCAGGCAGTTGCGGTTTCGTTGATGTTTTGATTTTCGGCCGATTGGAAATATGCCTTACCGCGATACATATAAGGCAACAGTATACGACAAAGCGCGTAATTGGCATTGTTGTAATTGTAGGAATTGGATACCTGCGGAATATTCATCATTTTTCGGAGAGAGTCAAAGCTCCTGTCTTCCATACTGAAGCCACTTTTATGCGATAATAACTGTTCAAACGTAAGATCGTTGTAACTCGAATGTATTTTCCAGTTTGCGGGCAGATAGCCCACCACTTTTTCATCGAGCGTCTTTCCTTTATCGTGCAGTATTTTGCAGATGGCAATGGCCGTAATAAATTTAGTGACGCTGAATAACTCCTGCCTTGTTTCGGCTGTATATACTGTCAGCCCGTCGGCTGAAATTCTTGCATTCCCTCCAGCGCCATAACGATCTACTTTATCGAGATAAGAAATTGCATAGGAATAACCTGTTACGCCGGGTGGATAAAATGCCTTGATGTTTTGCTCAAATTTATCGAGGCTGAAGGTGGAAGCGTTGGCAAGCTGGGGCTCTTTTTCACAGGAAACAAAAAACCATGCCAGCAGAAAACACAAAAAAATAGCTTTCATAATAGAATTTTTTAGTGAAGATTTTCATGAAATGCCACTACCTGATTGCCTGCTACAACAGTCCTTCACCGGTTCGAAACTATAGTTCGATATACTCATATTTCATTTCGGTGTTGGTAAACGTGATTGGCCCGATATACTCCGTCTTTACCGAAATCGACTGACCGGTTAAATAACCCTGCGGGTTGTATTGTCTATTTGAAAAGGTGAAGGTGGTTTTCTGCGGAGGCGCATCTGCTCTGTAGATGAAAAGGCTCTCGAAACTCATATCGAAGATAAACCGATTCGCAGGGAGCAGTCCGATAAGCGGTATTGTTTCGAGGTATTTCCATTCGGAGGGTATGGGTTTGCTAATCACAAAAGTTGCGCTGTCGAAAAGCACCAGGGTCGCACCGTTGTAATAACGCCTGATTTGTTTATTAAGCTGGCCGCTCTGATCGTAGCCATAAAACCCCAGGGACAATGTTTTATCGGTTGCGCCATTTTTGACGGTGTATTCTGTCAACTGTCCATTGGAGTTGTAAGTAAACGTATAATATTGCTGCAATGCCTCTGCTCCGTCGCGGTCGTCGATTCTCGCTGGTCTTCCCTCAACATCATACAACAATGTCAATACCTGGTTAGCAGCATTGTCATTGCCCATATCAATAACCTTACTGACCAGCCCCTTTGAATCGTACTGGTACAGCCGGTAACCGGCCGGGTTGCTTTGTCCCTGGGAAGTATTAAATGAATTCCGGCGATAGGGTCTGCCTTCCGCATCATAGAAATATTCTTCATCTAATAGCCCATTTTGATATACTTTACTTAAGTACATTTTTTTTGCAGCGCCACTCTCCTTTTTGCATCCCTGCAAAAAAAACAACAATATAAGAATCCCTAGTGCACTAATTATTATCCGTATCATATCTAAAGATTTCAGTTACGCTGAAGATTTCTTTCAAAGCAGCCGGTATTCATAACGCATCCGTCTTTTCTTCCCCAAGCCGGCAGGAATGATTTCGCTTTCAACAATCAACTGCTCGATCAGGTAGCCCTTTGCGTCGTATTTACGATTGGTAAATTTTTGATTGAATTCTTTGGTAACAATGCCCATTTCATTAAAGGTCCGAAAACTCAAGTCTGTTGCCGAAAACTCCGGGACGCGAAAATCTACGGGGTATGCACTAAAACTTTTCATTCCTGCATAAGCGGTATCCGAGGCAAGTCCATAATCTGTTCTCCATTGCAATTGTTTTTGCGGCAAATAATAATAAACCGAAGAACTGCGCAGGCTTTTATTTTTGTGATAAGTCAGCTCCCGAACCGTTTCCGGCTTTTCGGTAACAATATCGACCCATGTTTGAGAGACCAGGTTGCCATCGGCATCGTAGTCGTATTTGACCCTGGTGGTTACTTTGCCAGAATCGGATCCGGACAAAGCATTGTATTCATGCTTTGTTATCCTGTTATTACCATCGCGGAAATACTGCACCTTACCCGATAGCTTATTCGCTGCATTGAATTGTTCTTCCCAAATCATATAACCATTTGCGTTGTAGACAAATCCTATTCCGTAGTCGAGTGAGCCGTCTTTTTCGTAATAATTCTCGCGGACAAGTTTTTTGTCGGCTGAATAAATAAATTCAGCCAATAGTTTATCGTCCTCGTATATCTTTCCCATGGTTACCGAGGGAGGGATGTCATTCCCGTTTTTTTTGCAGGCGAATGCAAGAAAACAGCCATACAAAATGAATAACCCGAGTTTTGTTTTCATGTTTGCGTTTTTAATTGTATGATTTTGCTTACGCCACAGACGACTTAACCGGAATTCATTTTTCAGCCCTGGTTCTGTTTTGCGCAGAACCAGCTCATTCTACCCTTGTAAAATTGAATGAAATAATATCTGTAGGTATGGGATCTGCTGTGCCGGAGCTGTTGTGATAGTAAAGAAAGGCCTTGTCTTGAAATATCTCCGCATAATAGCTATTCCTGTTTCCATCGGCCATTTGAAAACTATAAGGCAGGGGTATTGTTTTGGGATTGTCCTTGAATTTTAACCAGCAACTTACCAGTATGGCAGTATCCGTTTTAAAATTTCCGAACTCAGGTTTTATTGAACTGGAAAAAGGAATCTCCATTTTCTGCATAAATCCCTTTTCCTTCTGCCAGCTCCTGTTTGCCGATTCGCGGATTTTCTGCACCGCGGGAAGCAGGAGCCCGATTCTCCCCTCGCCGCAATCTTTTTTACAAGCAGTATGAAAAAGCAGTAATCCCGCGATTCCAATTATTGAATAAGCCACCTGTTTCATAAAGATCAGTTTGATACTGTAAGAACAAAAGTATTTGCGCGAAGTACCGCCAGTTTGATCGCTGGTTTTAATTTACCAGGAATCAACCCGACAACCCGACCGGGATCGGTTATACTAAGCTATTCAGCATTGGTGGAGAAGACTAGACAGATTCAACCAATAAACGTAGTTATTCAATCGGAGAGGGAGGCTGGTATTTATTTTATACGAATCGCCATTTTTCTTCAACCAGCGGATATTTATTTGGAGATGATTTTACCGCTTGCAATTAATTCTATAAAGGCATCTCTTTCGTTGCGGCTCACGGGGAGTTCATGTTTGTTCACCTTCACTGTAAAGCCTTCTATACTCGTTATTGCCTTTATGTTGACGATATACGACCGATGTATCCGGTAAAACTTTCCTACCGGCAATTTTTCTTCTAACCCGGATATGGTGTGATAAGTAATTACCGAACGGTCTTTTGTAACAATCTTCACGTATTCCTTCAAAGCTTCCACAAACAAAATTTCTTCAAAAAATATTTTTACCAGGCCTCCATCCGCCTTTACAAAAAAGAAATCATCGGTGTCTTTTTCCGATGTGGAGGAATTGATATCACTAGTCTCCTGTGCCTGTGGTCGCAAAAACTTCCACGCCTTATTAACCGCCAGCAGAAAGCGCTCCACCGCAATCGGCTTTAACAGGTAGTCGATGGCATTGGCGTCAAAGCCTTCCATGGCGTGCTCGCGGTAAGCAGTGGTGAAAATAACGGCGGGCGGGTTGGTCATGGATTTCAGGAACTGGAAGCCTGTAAGGCCCGGCATATTAATATCCAGGAAGATCAGTTCAATGGGTTGCGTACTAATTCCCTTTAGCGCCTCCTTGGCATTCTTGTAGTTTGCGAGCAGGATCAGTCGTTCATCCTGCCCAATAAAATCGCTGATAATTTCCCTGGCAATGGGTTCATCATCAATTACCGCGCAACTGATCTGTTTCATGATAGATTCAATTTTAGAGTAACCGAAAAGCTGTTTCTTTCGTGCTGCATTTGCATATTGTATTTCCCATCGTATAAAAGATCCAGGCGATGTTCAACACTTGCAATACCAATACCCCCCGAAAATCCCGCTTCGTAGTAGCTATTATCAACGTGAAATACCAAATCGTTTCCTTCCACATTCATTTTAACTTTCATCCAGTTTTGTTCCGACTTCTCCTTCATACCATGCTTAAATGCATTTTCAACAAACTGAATAAGTAAAAGAGGCAATATACTTTGTCCGTTTATATACCCGCTTACTTCCATTTCAATGACGGTATTTTGTTCGTACCGGAGTTTTTCGAGTGCGATATAGCTCTGCAGGAATTTTACCTCCTGGCTCAACAAAACTTTCGACTCGTTACAATCGATAATCACATACTGCATGATGTTGGATAGCTGGTGAAGCGCTTCAGGCAGTCGCGAACTGTTGCTTCGTGCCAGTCCATATAAATTATTAAGGGTATTGAAATAGAAATGCGGGCTTAATTGCTGCTTCAAAAGATTTAACTGAAGATCCTTGTTTAATAACGCCAGTTCAGTACGTTGCTGCTCGCTTCTCCGGTATTCCACGTAAAACTTAAGTGCATAAAAAGCAGATAGCTTCAACACATACTTTCCAATATCAAACCAGGAAAAATAAACAAAATCGGAAAAACGGTCTTGCCGAATACTTCTTATCTTAAGCCAGTCCTGGTCCAAATGGTGTAATCCATAAAGCACCGTCAGCCATAGAAAATAATGCGTCGTAAAGGCAAGAACATTAACAAGTATGCGTATCCAAAGCGGTTGAAAATAGAACCTGTTCAGAAAATACCAAAGGCCCGCAGTAAACAGTAAACTGAGGGTCCATAAAATCAGGTAGTACAGCCACGATGCCGCACAATCGGGACACATCTCCAGCGTAATGATAAAACTGAAAACAGAATACAAGGCCTCTGCGGCACTGTAAACCAAAAAGGAAATCATCCAGAATTTCCGGTTCATTCCCTGTTTGCCGTTCGGAATTTTTGTTTGCGATATGGAATCAATTCTGTTCATCGAGTTCCAGTTTCAATTCCAATAAATTTTTACAATTCGAATGCAGGATGGAAAATCTACCGGGGTACAATTCTTTTAAACGGGTAAGTGCGGGTTCGTTATCGGGAAGTGTTATAGGTTGATCTTCGTTCAGCTTACTGCTAAGCCGAAATTCCATATTGGTTCCCGAAAACTCAAGACACAATTCGTATTGTTTTATATCCCCGTTATCTTTTAGTCCCGAAATTTTGTCGACAAACGCTGCCAATAACAATGGCGCAATCCGGAGTTTTTCGTATTCGCCTTTTACGTTCAGGTGGAATAATACATGACCCCCGGGCTGGCGGCTCATCAATTCGAGATAATTTTTCAGGAAGTGAATCTCCTTTTTCACATCAATCAATTTTTCCTTCGCTTCATAAATCACATACTCCATCACTTTTGCCAGTTTGAGTATAGGCTCTGTGCAATTTGCCGGGCGATTCGCTGCAACATCCCTGAGGTGATCGATTGTTTTAAAATAAAACTGAGGATTGAGATGCCATTTCAGCAACTTTAGCTGAAGCTCTTTATTGGCAATTGCCAGGTCGAGCCGCTTTTTTTCTTCGAGCCGATACCTGTAAAAGTAATTGGCAAGGAAAAACCATGAAAGCCGAAATGCATGCTTGAGCAACTGGTAATTGATATAGGAGTAATTATTTGCCTGGTCAACAAGTCCTTTCATCCTGGTTTGAGGAGAACGTGTGAGGTCTTGCAACCGTTCGTGAAAAAAGGAAATCGTTTCCTGGACGGGACCAAACCAAAAATAAGAATACAGGATATAGAAGCCGATAGCAGTAGTTATCTGCAATATGATGGATTGCCCGCACAGCAACCAGGCCATCCACCAAATTGGCCATATCAATAAACACTGGAAAACCCACATGATAAAATGAAATTCCCAGTTGCTGATTGGCCGCGATCCGTAGTTGTTGAGAATGTAAAGAAAAATCAGTTGGATGGCTGCTTCCGCCAATGCATAAAGTCCGAAAACTTTTAGCCAGTATTTTGCCTGGAGCCTATCGTGGAAGGGCCATAACATAGCTCTATAAAGTTAGCCAGAATACGGCAGTAGTGTCGGGGCATCTTTTTTATTTCAACCGCAGGTAAAGAATCTTCATCTAACGGAATAAAAGCTTCAACGAAGAGCTACAAAAAAATTACTTAGAGAAAGCAGCTTGATTAAATCAGAGAATTAATTAAATATAGGATGAAGCGGACAACATGATTTACCACTCTCGCTTTCCACCAACTTCGTTACGAACGGGCACAACCAGCGATTCACGATTCACGACTCACGACTCACGACTCACGATTCACGATTCACGACTCACCACTCGCCCTCACTCCACATCCACCTGCTTCGGTACAAGCGCCCCATCGCTGGCCTCCATCAAAAACTGGCGTTCCTTGATGAGATATCCATTTCCTTTTTCACAAAAATGCACGACGATGTTTTCGACACTGATGGGATTGCCTTCGGGGATATCGGCAATATTGGAATGTTTGATATCGTGTCCGTCAATAATCATCACAAGGCCGCTGCCGATTGCTTCCATTTTATTGGCAGCGGTAATAAGCATGCCGGTATCTTCTCCCAATCCAATACCGATACAGGAAGGGTTGGAGGCTACTACCTGCGCCAGTCGCCCAAAGCGACCGCGTTTTTCGAAATGCGAGTCGATGATAATGTTATCAATAAAACCCAACCCCGTAGTTACTTTCACTTCTCCCTTGAGATGCGCACGTGTGGCATTCCCCTCGTAAATCATGGTATTGCTCATGGCCATGGCGCCGGCTGAGGTGCCCGCAATCAAAAATCTCTCTTCCCAATATCTTTTATGAAGAAGTTTCAGGAATTCCGTTCCGCCGAAAGTAGCGCTTAACCGAAGTTGATTGCCGCCGCTGAACATTACCGCATCACAATTCCGGAGGCGTTCCATGCTTTCAGCACTCATCGCATCGGTGCGCGTGCGTATGTGCAGGAGACCGATATTGGTGCAACCTATTTTCCCGAAAGCATCGAGGTAATTATTTCCTACTTCGTGAGGGATAGTGGATGCGGTAGTAACAACTTCAATGCGGGAATCGGGTCCGCCAGCTTCTTCTACTATCCGTCGTAAAATGCCGAGTTCGAAAAAGTTGAGGTTACTGCGATGGATTTCACCGGTCTCAAGGTCCGTTCCTTTGTCTTCGGCGCCGCCTATTGCAATAAGTTTTCCTACAGGTATAGACATGTATCTCGAAATGGGTTAGTTCAAACAAAAATAACGGAAATATAATAATGGAATTGTACCGTTAATGGTTTTTTGGAACCCGAAAACACGCCGACTTCTGCTGATGAAGTCACTGCGTGTTAACACCGGCCATGAAAAGATATTTACCAAAAAAAGTATTCCGACACACTTCGCCCGGGAATGCTCTACAAGTAGTTCCTAAAAACCCCCGGTTGCAAATTTTGTAATCCCTTCTACCAATTCATCCAAATCTTTTGTAAGTGTATATACATTGGGAGTGATGCGAATACCTTTGATATTTTCCCATTCGATTGCTACGGTATGTATCTTGTAGCTATTCTCGAGGAAGGATTCAAATTCGTTCGGCTTTTTACCTTCCACGTTCACGAGGCCGATCGCACAACCAAAACCGGGTTTCAGGGAGGTGCCAATTTTTACTCTTGGCAGATCTTTCACTTTCTGCATCCAGTAATTCTTCAGGTAGTGCAATCGCTCTTCTTTTCTTTGTGCACCAATCATTTCATGAAATTCAATAGCCTTCGTAATAGCCTGTTCAATAAAAAATGGTCTTGTACCCAGGTTTTCAAATTTCCTGATATCATCGCTTTTTGCGTCTCCAGCAGCGAACAAGGGGTATATGTTTTTGATTTTTTCTTTTTTCACATACAACATACCACTTCCAATGCAGGCGCTAAGCCATTTGTGCAGGCTTGTACCAAAATAGTCGGCCCCTAGTTCGGGTATAGTAAACCGGAAGTGAGCAAAACTATGCGCCCCATCTACCAACACTTCAATCCCTCTTGCGCGTGCCGCATCTGCAATTTTACGGGTTGGAAGGATTTGTCCATTCCAGTTGATGATATGTGTTATTTGTACTACCCTGGTTTTTGAAGTAAATGCTTTTACATACTCATTAACCAGGTAGTTTTCGTCTTCGCTGGGCAGTTCCAGGTTTATCCAAACTAATTTGATTTTATCGCGCAATTCCCTTTGCTTCCAGGCATTGATCATATTGGGGTAATCCTGCTTGCTGAGAACTACCTCGTCGCCTGCTTTTAAATCAAGGCCGAATATGATTGTCTCCAGCGCTTCGGATGCATTCCGTTGTATGGCGATTTCTTCTGCATTGCATCCGGCTAAACGAGCGAGATTTTTGCGGAGAGGTTCGCGTCCCTTGTCGAGATGCCGCCACATCGTGTAACTGGGCGCTTCGTTGCTATAATCGTGGTAACGCTTCATAGCTTCCTGCACTACCCTGGGCGAGGGCGCCACGCCGCCATTATTTAAATTGATGATAGAAGTAGACACATTGTAGGCCTGCCGCACATTGTACCAAAACTCTTCGTCGGAAGCCAATTGCCCTGCTGGTATTCCATTAACAGCATTCAGCGATTTTTCCAGCTGACGGCTCCAGGCCGGTTGCACCAGCGAAGCACCAAATGCGGTGAGCGAAAAACGCCCTGCCTTGTTAAGAAAGGACCTCCGGTTAACAGCAGTCATTGGTTACTTGGTTTAAAAGATGAAAACGGTAATGCTTTTTAAAAGAAACTCGGTCTATAAATAAAATGCCCGGAAAAGCTACTGTTCCCGGTGAGCACCGATTGGTTAACTCCCGTCTCCTGCCTTACATATACTTTCACTACATCGAGCCGTAACAATTTAAGATGCGTTCCAAAGCTGAGTGTTTTGATATCGTTCCCCGCTGTGCCGTTTACGAATTCTCTTATTTCCTCTCGTTTGGTACCGTTTACCTCCAGGAAAACCGAAAATACTCCAGAGGTAGAGCTCTCCAACTGCCATTCAATCTTTACATTGAATTGATACACCCCCGAATCGCTGGCAGTGAAAATTCCCGAAGCGTTGTTATACATAAAGCCATCGTCGAAAGTTTCCGAATCGAAATTAATAAGATAATCAGTAGCTGTTGGAACGGATTGAACGGCGCTTTGCAGGCGGGTATGAAATCCCATATCTCTTCCCGCTGGTTTTTGCCAGGAGGCGGTTCCGTCGGCTGCCGAGGTAAGAACTTTGTATTCGCCATGTGTTCCGTCCGTAATTTTCACGTTACCGTTTATCTCGAGATGAGCAGTTGGTGAACCCGTTATATTGATACCTACACGTCCTTCGCCAGGGTGCGCAATTGAGTTCCGAAAAACAAACTCTTTAGCGGAAAACACTAGCCGATCATCGAGCCCCACTTCGCCAATGGTCACATTATCTCCGTCGCCGAATTTGAGGTAGCGGTTATTGTTCAGTAATGGAGACCATGGACCAAGCCCTATCTTAATATTTGAATCAACGTGTAATTTTTCCAAGGGCGTGGTAATTCCTATCCCTACTCTTTGTGCTGAGAGTTTAAAAACGAATAAAGAAAAAATCAGGGTGAACATCAATTTCATAAACCGTCCGTTTGGCGAAAGATACATATTTCTGCTTTCAAAACATATACGGGCAAAAGGGTAGATGGGTTTATCGTGGATCAATGAAAAAATAAAAATGCAAAATTCAAAAAGGGGAACCTCATTAATAATATGAGCTGATTTTATTGGCTACTCCCTGCTATTGGCCGATCGGGCAAAAAAACCTAAATTGATTATCCGACCATATCATAATTACCGAGTCAATCACCAAAAACTAACTGATGAAAATTGCAGAGATCAAGATCCTGAAAGGGCCGAATTACTGGAGTGTTCGCCGTCCCAAACTGATCCAGATGAAGCTCGACCTCGAAGAAATGGAGCAGCGCCCTACCAATTCCATCCCCGGGTTTCGGGAGCGCCTCGAAAAGCTATTCCCTTCCATGATCGAGCACCGCTGCAGCGTAGGAAGCAGGGGAGGTTTTTTTCAGCGTGTGGAAGAAGGCACCTGGATGGGACATGTAATTGAGCATATTGCCCTGGAATTGCAAACACTGGCCGGAATGGATACCGGCTTCGGTCGTACCCGCGGCGCTGGCGAAGAAGGTGTTTATTATGTGGTATTCAGTTATATGGAAGAAGATGCGGGAGTTTATGCCGCAAAAGCCAGCGTACGCATTGCGCAGGCGCTGATCGACGGAACCAATTACAATCTTGATGAAGACATTCAGAGACTGCGCGAAATAAGGGAAGATACCCGGCTCGGTCCTTCTACCGGCTGTATTGTGGACGAGGCCGTAAAAAGAGGAATCCCCTATATCCGTCTCAACAAACACAGCCTCGTACAATTGGGATACGGGGTACACCAGAAAAGAATCCGGGCCACTATTGCCAGCACCACCAGCAATATTGCGGTAGATATTGCCTGCGATAAAGAAGAAACCAAGAACCTGCTCGAAGCCGCCGAAATTCCTGTTCCGAGAGGAACCGTCATCCGAAGCGAGGAAGGTCTTAAAGAAGCAGTAGAGAAATTTGGATACCCCCTTGTTATAAAACCTATCGATGGAAACCACGGCAAAGGCAATACCACGAATATCACCAATTGGGAACAAGCCGTAAAAGCCCTGGAAGCAGCCAAGCAATATGGAAGATCGGTGATTGTAGAAAGATTCATCACCGGTTTCGATTTCCGCGTACTCGTTATCAATTATAAATTCATTTGTGCTGCACTTAGAACGCCCGCCTCCGTAATTGGCGATGGCATTCACTCCATTCAATGGTTAATAGACGAAACCAACCGCGATCCCCGAAGAGGCTATGGTCACGAAAAAGTGCTTACACAGATAACCATCGACCAGTTTACACAAAAAATGCTCGACGAAAAAGGATATACGCTCGATACTATTCCTCCTAAGGGAGAATTGGTTTTATTGAAACCCACTGCCAATCTATCAACCGGCGGTACTTCTACCGACGTGACCGATGAAGTGCATCCGGCTAATATCTTTATGTGCGAACGGATCGCGAAAATTATCGGGCTCGATATATGCGGCATCGACATCATGGCTTCCGATTTAAGAACCCCGGTAACAGAAAATGGCGGCGCTATCCTCGAAGTAAATGCGGCGCCTGGTTTCAGAATGCATATCGAACCTTCCTACGGAATTGGAAAGAATGTTGCGGAGCCGGTAGTGGATATGTTGTTTCCCAGGGGAAGCAATGGCCGCATACCAATCATTGCCGTTACCGGCACCAATGGAAAAACAACTACTACCCGTTTAACCGCCCATATTGCCAAAAGCGCGGGAAGAAAAGTTGGGTATACTACGTCCGACGGAGTATATATTCAGAACCAGTTAATGATGAAGGGCGACTGTACCGGCCCTATTTCTTCGCAGTTTGTATTGAAGGACCCAACCGTTGACTTCGCCATCCTCGAATGCGCCAGGGGAGGAATATTAAAAAGCGGGCTGGCCTTTCAAAATTGCGATGTAGCCATTGTTACCAATGTTGCGGCCGATCATATTGGTCTCGGCGGTATCAATACCGTTGAACAGATGGCCAAAGTAAAAGCCGTAGTGCCCGAAACCGTGTTTCCCCACGGCTATGCAGTATTGAATGCCGACGACGACCTGGTATATGCCATGCGCGATAATCTTAAATGCAATATTGCCTTGTTCAGCATGGATGAAAACAACCCGCGCATAAAAGCGCATAGTGCAGAAGGTGGTTTATCGGCTGTTTTTGAAAATGGATATGTCAGTATTTTAAAAGGCAATTGGAAGATCAGGGTATTGCATGTAAAAGATATCCCGCTCACCTACGAGGGCAAGGCCGTGCACAATATCAACAACTGTTTACCGGCCGTGCTGGCTGCTTATCTTTTCCGCGATATCAGCATCGAAGACATCCGCTCGGCGCTCAGTTCCTTTGTTCCTTCGTCTACTTTAACACCGGGGCGACTGAACTTTTTCCAGTTTAAGCACTTTACCATGCTGGCCGATTTTGCCCACAACCCGCATGGATTGAAATTGCTTTGCGATTTTGTAAGCAAACTCGATTACCCGGCGCGGATCGGGGTTATTTCGGGCACCGGCGATCGCCGCGATGAAGATATTCGCGAGCTCGGGGAAATATCAGCCAGTCATTTCGACGAAATCATCATCCGCTGCGATAAAAACCTTCGCGGCAGAACGGCAGAAGAAATAATCGGGTTATTAAAGGAAGGAATTGATAAGGTGAACCCGGCCATTCCCACCATCATTATCGCCAACGAAAACGAGGCGCTGGAATACATATATGCCCATCCCCGGCAGGGCGCATTATATACTATAATGTGCGATGTGGTGGCAGGGGCTTTGGATAAGATCAGGGAATTGAAAGAAAGGGAAGACGCCGGTAGTTTTGCTATGCAGGTTTCTTAGAGGAAGCTTGGTTGAACCGGCAGTTTATCGATGTGATATGCTAAGAGCTTTAAGCTCTTAGCTGAGAGCGGTGGGCGGCCGAGGCCTGGGGGTTTCGAGCTTAAAAATCATTTGGGAGAAAAAGCATCATCCCTTATTTTTGCACCCCCAACGCGAAATTGTTGGCGAGGCTGCCCGATAGTATAATGGTAGTACGACAGATTTTGGTTCTGTTTGTCTTGGTTCGAATCCAGGTCGGGCAACAAAAAAGGAAAAGTTAAGGCTTTTCCTTTTTTTATTGCTCTATATTACGCTGACAAGGTTGGCCGCCCCAGATTTTATAAACGTAGTGGATACCGACTCATGTATTCATTACTTCGTTTTAAACGATCTTGCTTCAAAACCCTCTCGCTAGTCAATGATTAACGCGAAGTGACCATTGCCAGCCTCGCATAAATTTCCATTACCGCTGCCTGGTCGAGCAATTCTTTTACATTGCTTTTCCCAATAAGTTGATTGGCTCTATCTCTCTCCTTTTCCCAGATATGTTCGCCGTATTTGCGAAAGGCATCGAGGTAGGTTTTGTTGCGGTCGATTTTATAAAGTTCTAAATAACCTCTTAGCAATACCGCATTGAACCAGTAATGATCGGGAAAGCTATTGTTACGGAAAAATTCCTGCAACGAAGCTTTTGCCAGTTCGCGTGCATGTTGCAGGTATTTTTTTTGGCGGGTGAATTGATAGAGCATGACACTGCCCTGCAACATCGTTCCTGTATTGTAAGTATAGGTGCGCTTGTCGGTTTTGCGGGAAGGTAACTGGATATTATCGTAATAAAGGTTGCCGGGAGAAAGCAGGTTGGCTTTGGTCCAGTTGTACAACATTAATGCCGTATCGAGATATATTTTTTTCCCGGTGGCTCTGTATAACTGCAGCGCCACCAATACGCCCGGGCCGTTGGAGCAGGTATTTTTAGTACTGGGATCTTTTTCTTTCCAATATAAACCTCCCCCGGCCACCGTATCATATCCACTCATCATGAAACGATAGATCATCAATCCCTGTTCGAGGTATTGTTTACGATGCGTTCTTTCATACGCATCTAAACAGGCAATGGCGATCCATTGATTGTCGTCGTAAAAACGATCGTCTCTTTTTTCCCTAACGATATAAGCACCATAAGCCGGTATGGAGGCTGAATCATAATAAGGCTGAATAGCCGCTAAAACAGAATCAAACAAAGCGGTCTGCCCCGATAATGCTTCCCATTCATTAGCAGCCTGTATATAACCACAAAGAGGCCAGAGATGCGAAAAAGGTTTTTCACCCTGCTTCAGGGGATTTGTTTCCCTGTAATAACCGGTGCTGGCATCCCCAAAAAAAATTTCAATGTTCTGACGTATCACCCCGATACGTTCGATATACTGCTGCCTGGTAGTTTGGGCTAAACTCCCGGTACTAAAACCAATGGCAAGAAGGAAAAGAATGGTGCTGCGCATAAAACGTTTACTGAACCAGGTTGAGTTTTTTCATTTCGGCCATAGCTTCGCACAACATAATGCCGCTGAGCTGAACGGTAAGATCTACGCTGCTGCCCGGCTGTTTATCCCAGCCACTGCCAAACAATACCAATTGCTTGTTGGTGGCTTTGCTCCATAACGACTCGCCGTTCTTTTTCAGGAAATTGACATAATTGGTTTTCTTTCCCGCATCCAGTGATCCTTCCGTTATGAGTTTGAGAAAATAGCGAACAAATATTCCTTTAAACAATCCTCCGTCTCCCCCGCCCTCGTCTTTCAATATTCCATTCGCGGTTAGCTGACCAGAGTTAAGGGCAAAATCAGCGGCAGCCATTGCATCGTCGCGAAAAAAGGGATTGTTGGTGATTTTATACAATTCCAGAGCGGCGCCTAAAAAAGTTCCCTGGTTATAGGTAAATTTCCAGGTGGTGTTTTTGTTGCCGTTCTTTTCAATATTATCGTACACCCATCCGCTCACAGGTTCCCACAAGGTTGCTTTTTGCCAGTTATAAATATTCTGTGCCCATTGCAAATCTTCGGGTTTATTGAAAGCGCGGTAAAGCCGGGCGGCTAGTATGGCGGCAGGCATATTCGAAGGAGTGTTCTTCGATGAATTGTCTTTTCGCCACCAGATACCGCCTCCCAAATCGCTGCTCCATCCCTTCTTAATATCTTCCCAAAGAATGTCCACAATATCTTTATAACGGGTATCATTGGTTGCCTGGAAAGCGCGCAAACAGGCCAGCGCCATCCACTGCATATCGTCGTAGTAAAAGTTAAGCCATGTATTCCCGTTCTGTGCCTTCATTCCCACTAATAAATTATCCATCTGGTTTTTTATTGCCGGCGAAGGATTGCGCAAATAAGCATCAATGAGTACATCCAGCACATGCGCCGAGGGCCAGTAAAAAACCCAATTGCTATTGGTATTGCTGAGCTGGTAATAATTGCCGGTAGAATTGTAAAACAATACCAGCGAAGACTGCGCCGAATCTGCAATCTTTTTCCAATCATAAACAGCCGCTCCGCCGGGAGGATTGACAACAGGTGGTCCATCGTCTTTTTGTTTTAAGCAGGAAGAAAAACCCAGGCTCAGCAGCAATAAAACGCCAACCATAGAAAGCGTTGGTGCGGCAAAGCTCAGCGAACGAGAACTTTGTTTAGGTTGATTCGTTCGCCGGTTTTCATCGGCAACAGTACCCATCGTATCGATAAATCTGCCTGGAAAATTCCTTTTCATAAATAACGCTATTGTTTATGTAGTTTTATTTCGTGCTTAACAATGCTTCCATTCTTCCGTTGTTCTTGCCAAGTAATAATGCTTCTTTAGAATTGGCTAGTTTCAATAATTCCAGGTCGCGAACACAACCGGGCTGATCAAGAAAGAAATCGAAGACAATTTTTTTATTCTCGAAGTGAAATACCGGCGGTAACATGGCATCGTATCTTCCCTCGAAGGGGGCCACTTCGTAAAAATTCCCCCCGGCAATAAAATATTTAATTCCACCCCTCGTGAACGATGCAAAGGAAAATAAGGGCGCGGTTTGCAGGAATGCCGGCATCGGGCTCAGGGTCAGCGATCCGTTCTCGTTCAATAATAAGGAAGACTCCATTGTATACGCCTCCAGTTTCTGCGCAGCCCGTATATTTTTTTCACCAAATACTTCTTCTACATTTTTCCCTGCAATGGCAGTATATTTCAGGAATTTCTTTTTCAAGGCGGGCACTCTTCTTTCAAGATCTGATTTTCCGAAGAAAGGATAGTATTGATTTCCCTTATGAATAGCCAATACGGGATCGGTATCGCCATTGCCGTCCCAATCGGCAATATACATGCGCAAGGGATATTGCTGATTTGCCTGAAGTTTGGAATTGGTTCCCCAATTTCCCAGCAGGTAATCATCGTCGCCATCGCTATCAACATCTGTTGTATAAATCGTATTCCACCAGCCCGCAGAAAAAGCGAGTGTTGGCAGAGTTTCTCTCTTTAGTTTCCCTTTTTGATTTTTAAAAACCGTTACCGGCATCCATTCTCCTACCAATAACAAATCGGTCCAACCATCCTTATCAATATCCGTCCAGCAGGCATCGGTAACCATACCAATATTGCTCAACCCGGGAGCAATGAGTTGCGTATTCTCCTTAAAATTACTTTTACCATCGTTCTCGAGTATTACCGACGAAGGCGTGTACCCATACATACGCGCATTTACACGTCCGCCAACAAACAAATCCAGGTCGCCGTCTTTATCAAAATCGCAGGCACGCACACCACTTTTGTTTTCGAATAAATCGGGTATGCCCGCTTTGCGAAGAAAATTACCCTTGCCATCGTTGAGGTAGAGCCGGTCTTTCAGGTACTCCTGCCTTCCATACAATTCGTTGCCGCCACTTACTACATACAAATCGGCATCACCATCCTTATCCGCATCGAAAAACAAAGCATCGGTGTCTTCAAAAAGGGAATCGTTTGCAAATGCGGGTTGATAAGAAATGGAAAATTTCGAGTTCTTATCCTGCAGCAATAAAAAACCCGCTTTGCCCTTTGCGGCACAGGCATAGATATCCTGCAGGCCATCGTTGTTTACATCGGCAATTGCCAAACGAGGCCCCTGTGTAGCTATGCTATGGGGTAAGAAAGGATTTACGTTAAGATCGTTGAACTCGTCCTCCTCATGCACCATCCCGAGGCCTGCGCTATCTGTTATGTTCACAAAATAGCTTGCGAGGGGATTTTTCGGGAATGATCTCTCTTTTTTGAGAGAAGCATTTTTTTGATAAATCGATATTGTTTTATTGATCGCAGGTTCACGAATAGTTTCTTCTTTTCCATCGGGCCAAATTACCAGCAGGCTATCGACCGAATCGGAATTACCCAACCCTGCTAAAAGCAGGGGCGATACGGACGACATAAAGCCACGCACCGGCGATTGGTGATACAACTGCATGTTTCCCCCGGAAAAAATAAATACAGCAGCGCCAATGCCGATGCTGTTATGTCCCTCCCCTTTCAACTCAATTTTCAAATAATTTGCTTTTGGCAAATCGTTCCGGTAAATACCTGCCTCGTTCTCCAAACGATTAACAACAAGATCCAGGTCACCATCGTTGTCTAAATCGGTATAGGCAGCACCGTTGCTCAGTGTTTCTTTTATAAAACCAGCTTCGGATGAAACTTCATCAAATCCCCCGATTGAATTGGCAAGGAAAAAATAATCGTGTACCCGGCCCTTTGGAATTTCGTTGAGCAGGGCAAATTTATTGGTGGCAATATTCATCCGCCTGTTATTGATAGCGGTGTTCTGAATAAAACTGTTGAAGTCGAGATCGTTCAGGCGGTATTTGTATCCATTGCTTACAAACAAGTCTTTTCTGCCATCATTATTGAAATCAGCAAACAGGGGCGACCAGCTCCAATCGGTTGCCGCCACACCCATCTGTAATGCCAGATCCTGGAAATATTTTCCTCCAACATTTCGCTGCAAACAGTTTTTGGCAAATTGGTAATGAAAGCCAAAATGCTGTTTGTAATTGTACACTTCGATATCATCGTCGGCTACCGATGCCTTGATCACTTTCTCGTCCTGCGAAAGCATGTCGAGGGTCATGATATCGAGCCAACCATCGTTATCGAAATCGGCCATATCGTTTCCCATGGAAAACCGACTGGTATGACCGAAGAGTTTTTTTGAAGATTCGGTGAAAGTTCCGTTGCCATTGTTGATATAGCAATAATCGTTTTCCTTGAAATCGTTGCTTACATACAAATCCTGCCATCCGTCGCCATTGATATCACCGGCTGCTATACCCAATCCATAACTCACGCTGCTGCTATAAATGCCGGCGGCAACAGTAACGTCTACGAAATAATTGTTATCGTTCCGGTAAAGTTTATGTCCCGATTGCGAATCCACGCTGGTACGGGCGCGAATATCCTGGTAATCGTCTTCGTAAGCAATGGCATGGTTGAGGAAATAGCAATCGAGATCGCCGTCGCGGTCGTAGTCAAAAAAAATCGTTTGCGTGCAATGCCCGCTAAAATTTAAGCCGTGTTGGGCAGCCGCTTCGGTAAACTGCCCGTTCTTATTATTAATGTACAGCTCGTTTGCGCTTGCCAATTTACCTGGGATGGTTACAGTGCTTATATAAATATCGGCCCAGCCATCGGCATTGATATCCACGATGGCTACCCCATTGCTCCAATCCGATTTTCCTTTCAACCCCGCGGTTTCGGTTATATCCTCAAACTTAAAATTGCCTTTATTGATGTAGAGTTTATTGCTTGCTTTATGATTGCCTGTAAAGAAAATATCTTCCAATCCATCATGGTTAAAATCGGCAATACCAACGCCGGCGCCATTGAGGAGATAAGGATAGGAAAAGATATTGAAGGAATCGGTTTCGTTCACGCGATTGATAAAATTGATGCCCGTTTCAGTACTTGCCAGTTGTGCGAAATATGCTTTTTCATTTTTGCACGATACCGACAACAATACGAGTGCTGTCACTACGACATTGATGCATTTTTTTGCGGCATATATGTTAGAAGAATCGCTCATTCAACGAATTTCAATAATGGAGAACGCCGGCTTGCACCAGCGTTCTTTCAAAACTCAAACGATTGCCTGTTCTATATGAAAACCTTTTTAAAGTTTTTCTCTTCTCGCCACCTCTCTCTTCCCACTCGCTATTTCTGATAATTCTGCGTATACACTCCATCGCTTCCTCTCAGCGACACCCAATAATCTACCAGCGAACCTTGCGGCGCCAGGTAATTGCGATCGAATTTCCATCCCCAATCGTACTGGCTTCCGTTGTTTTGTTCCATATTGATGGTACGATAGGTCACTGTGCTGGGATATTGCCCGTCCTGACCGGGAGGATCGCCGAAATTCGAATTCAACCAAAGATCCTTATCGCCGGTACCATCGTTATATACCATTTTGTACTTGTATCTTTCTTCCAAGCCCCAGGGAACAGATTCCAATACGGTTGGCCAATCGTCTCTCCGCCAAACGCCGTTAGAGGTATAGGGTAAGGAGAACCAGAAAGTATTGCCCTGGCAATACCAAAGCTGGATGGATTTCACCTCGGCTAAGGAACCGTTTACATTATTGAAGTCTAAACGAATTCGCATTACTTTATCAGCGCCGGAAAATGTGGTGGTACCGTTTACATCAATCACCATTATTCCTGCATCGTCTTTCAGGTTGTATTGCTTGGGTGTTCCTGTATTGGCATCCACAAACTTATAAGTACCTGCTTTGAGTTTGGTGAATATTTCAAAAACACCGGGCGAAAGCAGGCGCATCTTGAGTGCATTGGCCAATACATCGCCGTTTTCCGAGGCAGTACCGGTGATATACATCTGGCCGGGCAATACGGCAAATCCGCCGGGCCTTTCCACTTCTATGATACGGGAAACACTGGCAGGTTTTACGTTGGTACCCTTCGACGACAATACGGTCCACTTAAGTTTTATCTTCTGGAAAAAATCGGCGCCGGCAAGCGCGGCAATCTTACTCAAATCGCCATGTGTAATCGAAAGTTTGTTCAACACACCCTTGTTATCGGAAACAACGGTAAATACCGGTTTGGAAAAATCGCCGTTTTCCTTATCGAAGGCGACTTCGTACAGAACCAAAGATCCATCTTCGGCCTTTGCCTGTTCCCATTCAAAGGTTTCCACCAGGTTAGCCGCCGGTTTTAGTTTTACAAACTTACCTTCGGCCGGGGCAAAGAAGTTTTTTACTTCGGTTACATTGAGGTTAATATCCCTTTCGTCTTTTTTACATTGCATAAATAGTACACTAATCGAAGCGATCAGTATGGAAAAAAGGGAAAGCTTTTTATATTTCATACGCAGGTATTTTAACAGTTTTAATTATAATTAGTAGCCGTTGTTTTGAGTAAGATTTGCGTTCAAAGCAATTTCGCTGGGCGGTATGGGCCAGAGATAATGCTTGTTTTTATCGAATGTTCTCAATTGAGCGCGGATATAACCGTTATCGATAGAAGGGTTGTCGTATCTCGCTCCATGGGCCCATCCATTGAGAACGCCCTCGGAAATGCGCCATCTGCGGATATCGTCGATGCGCAATCCTTCCATTGCAAACTCCGCTCTCCTTTCTCTCCTTATTATTTGTGTCATATTCGCGGTTCCGGGAAAATCGAGCGCGGCCGCGTCGGTGAAACCTGCGCGCTGGCGTGTGAGCTTAATGGTTTTGTTCCAGGTATCGGCCGTCATCTGTCCCAGGGATTGCTTTGCTTCTGCATACATCAGCAATACTTCGGCATAACGAATCAAATGAATATTGAGGCCTGAGCTGATACCGGGCGCCGTGTAATTGAGATCGAAATATTTTCTCCAATAGTAACCGGTGGCAGAACCCTGCCCGGCAGTACTGTACTCATTGGCCGCCGATTGACCCGAAGGTGTTGAACCTGGTTTTATATAAATGGTTTGTGTGGATCCGTTGGGATTTGTCCACACATAACGATCGTACACAACTGTTGCAGTAAGACGGGGATCACGATTTTTATAAGGATCGTTCTCGTCGTATCCCGATCCGGCTTCTCTGATTCCTTTTCCATTCAGCATGATATAATCGTCCACCAATTCCTGCGTGGGCGACATGCCTCCTGTTCTTGCCCCGGCCGAAATCGGCGCGAGGTCGATGTATTCACCCCAGGTGCGGAGGTTGGGAACATATTGAAGAGAAAGAATGCTTTCGCTGTTCTTTTTATTCAGGTTTTTATCGCTGAACAAATTGGTATAATCGTTGGCCAATGCATAGTTGCCAACTTGCCCGCCCATTAACTGTTCGCATAAAGTAACCACTTCCTGCATGCGATTGCCTTCGTATAAAAGCACGCGGGCTTTCAATGCCAGTGCTGCTCCTTTTGTAATGCGCCCGTTATCCGATTCGGCATAAGCATCTTTTGTGGGAAGCGTTGCTGCCGCCGCGTCCAGTTCATCCAGCACAAATTTCAATACGTCGGCGCTGGGAGTTCGCGCAATTGTTTTTGCTTCGTCGGGGCTAATATCTTTTGAAAGCAGCGGCACATCGCCCCACCATTTTCTCAGGTTAAAATGATGCCAGGCGCGAATGAAGCGAACTTCGGCCTTCATTCTTTCTTTGAGCGAAGCGGCAAGAGTAGTATTCTTGTCAACATTCTCCAGGAATATATTACAGGATTTGATGCCGCCATAGTAAAAGGCCCATTCGCTTTGGAATCTTGCGAGTGTAGCTGTAAAGTTTCCACTGGTGATGGCATCTACATTGGTTCCTCCTGCCAGTTTGGAGAAGGCATTATCCGATAGTGCATCGTTGTAAAAAACGGGCGTACTGGAATACATACCGGCATACACGTTGTTGAGCGCATTGTTTACGTTTGCGTCCGATTGCCAGAAGGTGAGTTCGGTAAACCGATCGATCGGCGCCAGGTCCAGCTTCTTGCACGAGGCCAGCAACAGTATAATAGCCATCGAGCCCGGTAAAACAGCAGTTCTGATTTTTTTTGCAAGCATATCCTCGAATTTGCAGTTTAATTAAAAGGTGATGTCGATTCCAGCCCCGTAAAATATCGGCATGAAATAAGAACGGGCACTGTTGGAGCCGGTATTCGGGCTGGTATTGTTGTCAAATTCCGTAATCTCGGGGTCGAGTATGCGGAGTTTGGATATAGTCAGCAGGTTTTGCCCGGTGAAATAGATTCTTGCTTTTTGTATCGATATCTTTTGTGTCAATCGTTGCGGAATGGTATAACCTACCTGCAGGTTTTTCAAACGTGCATAGGCTGCATCGAATAAAAAGATATCTGAACCGGGTTTGTAATTATTAGCATTGGAAGCAGAACCGTTTTCGGCAAGACGGGGCCATTTTGCATTGGGATTGGTGGGCGTCCAATAATCGGTTTGATGCGTGTACATGGTTCCGCCATATCCAACGTGGAAGGGTTCTACCTGTTCGCCGCGTATCATCTGGTCCCTTTTACCTACACCCTGTACAAAAACGAGCACGTCAAATCCTTTTATATTGAGTGTATAAGTAAAACCAAACGTATAGCGCGGGAACGGATTACCGAGTATGAACTTATCGGCATCATCAATTATCCCGTCGCCGTTTCTATCTACAAAGCGAACATCGCCGGCTGTTACAACCCCGTTCACGAACCTGGGGCCGTCTTTAATATCGTCGAGATTCTGGAAATAACCATTGCGCTTGTATCCCTGGTAAACAGTAATGGGTTGTCCTACCCTTCTTACAAATTCAAACTCTTCTCTTTTCTCCACCTGCTCGCGTGCGCCCGAAGTGAGTTCAATTAACTCGTTCAGGTTATCGGCGAGGTTGATGGTAAAGCTTTGGTTAACGATACGGCCGGGAAGATTGTAAGTAGCCTTGAGTTCCCAACCCCTGTTTTTAACCTTGGCCACGTTGTAATCGGGGAAGCCGGCGCCGAATAATTGCGGCACGTCGCTTCTGCGATAGAGAATATCGCTGGTGGTTTTATTGAAATAGTCGAAGGAGATATCGAGGCGGCGTTTCAATAAGCTCGCATCAAATCCAATATTAAATGTTGCTGCTTTTTCCCAGGTAAGATCGGGATTTCCCAATGTATAGCCGGCACCGCCCACTACGTTGTTGTTAAATCCATACGCATTGTTGTAATTGAAAAAGCTGGTTTGGTATTGGTAGGCATTTACGTTTTGATTACCGAGAATACCATACGAAGTTCTTAATTTGATATCGCCGATATTGGAGCGAACATCATCCATAAAATCTTCCTCCGTCAGGCGCCAGGCGAATGCGGCCGAGGGAAAGAATCCCCAGCGATTATCCTTGGCGAATTTGGAAGAACCATCGTAACGGAAATTGAATTCGGCAAAATACTTGTCGTTATACGAATAACCGGCGCGACCGAATAAGGAGTTGATACTTGTTTCCAGTGTTCCCTGTACGGAGTTGATAGAACCATTCGGGCTAACGATTGTACCTGTGCCGGGAACGCCGAGATTGGGATCGGTGAGTGTTTTCTGCACCTGGAAGAATTCTGACTTAAACGATTCGTTGGCGCCACCAATCAAAACTCTCAGATCGTGTTCGCCGATTTGCCTGGTATATTCGGCTATTAATTGAAGGTTTGTAAATAAAGATTTGTAGTTGTTATCGGTAACGGCCCTGTCATCGCCCCAAACACCACCGGGAATAAAGTTGATTTGTACGGTACGACCGAAGCCTGTATTGCTTCTTACAGTACCCCCAAAAACGCCCCTAACTTTCAGATCTTTTGTAACGGCGTATTCGGCATTGATATTACCAAACACCTCATCGTCGTTGCTTCTGCGATAGCCCCCCTTTTCCAATATTGCTTTCGGATTAAACTGTGCCGACACAGGGTTAGTAAGATAATTACCGGCAGAATCCTGGAAAGAATAATAAAGCGGAACGCGACCGGCATCTACAATCAATGTTCCCGAACCAAAAGCATGATCTTTATTATTCACCTTAACATAACTGAGGATGGTGTTCACCTTGAACTTGCCAAACTCGCTGGTTTGGTTGAGCCTGATATTGTAACGCTTGTACCCGTAATTGGGGCCGATAAAATTATTCTGCTGATCGAGATAACCTACCGATAGAAGATATGTATTGGTGGCAGAGCCCCCGCTTATGGAAATGGTATGCGATTGCTGTGATGCGTTTTGCAATAGATTCTCTACGCGCCAGTCGCCATCGCCTCTTGTTTTAAATTCCTGTATTTGCGCGGGAGTAAAGGCCGGCGCCAATCCTGAATTAACAAGCGATTCATTTTTGAAATAGGCATTTTCCCAGGCAGATACCGGTTTATAGGTTACGCGGGGCGATTGAACGCCATAGATACCGCTATAGGTAACGGTGGCTTTTTCATTTTTCTTTCCTTTTTTGGTAGTAACCAGTATTACACCATTGGCAGAGCGTGATCCATAGATAGCCGCCGAACCCGCATCTTTCAATACCGAAACGCTTTCGATATCGGCGGGGTTAATGAGGTTGATATCGCCGCCGATAATTCCATCGATTACTACCAGCGGTGTGTTGTCGCCAAGTGTACCCAATCCGCGTATATTGATATTTACAGGTTGACCGGGTTCAAAATTTCTTTGTTGAATAATGAGGTTGGGCGAAGTTCCCTGCAGGGCAGTGGTTAAATTGGTAACGGGTCGTCCATCGATAGCTTTTTTGCCCACGGCATCCACCGAACCCGTAACCGAAATTTTCCTTTGCGTGCCATATCCCACTACAATCACTTCGTTCAGGTCTTTCGATTCACTTTTTAACTGAACCGTTACACTGTTCTTGCCAGCTATATTTATCTCCTGGGTGGTATAACCCACGGAGCTGAATACCAAAACACCCCCGGCCTTATCGTCGGGGATGCGCAAGGAAAAGGAACCGTCTGCGTTGGTAACAGTACCGATATCTGTTCCTTTCAGTAAAACGCTTACGTTGCCAATACCAGCGCCGCTTTCGTTGGAAACTTTGCCGGTAATCTCAATAACATCATCAGAGGGAGTAACGCGGATTTCTTTACCATCTACCCGGAGATCAGTTGCGTTACGCTTTTCTCCGGGCTGAGAGTTTTTTGCGGGCTTCAGGATAATTTTGTCGTTCACAAATTCATAACTGATATTCAAAGGTGCGCAAAGCTCCTGCATCACGGCATTTACTTCTTTATCCTTTACGCTTATCGATATCTTTTGCGTGGTGTTTATTTCGTCGTTCGAATACACAAACACATAGTTGGTTTGCTTTTCGATTTTTTCCAAAACAGCGCTTAGCTTTTCTTTTCTCGCCTGCAGTGTAACCTTGGCATCGGCGCGCTGGTTCGAAGAGAAATCGGGTTTGTAAAAAGCGTAGGTAACCTGCGCCTGCCCGGGGAAGACCGTCAATAGGAAAAAATAAAAGAGGGTGGTATATTTCGCCACAGAAGCATAACGGGAATCACCAGTTATTTTTTTCATACAGCAATTAGTTTAGCAATAAAAGTGAACAATTAATCGGGCAACCGGGTATCGACATCTCCAATCAATACTTCGGTATTGGTTATTTTATAGGTAAAGTCTTTTGTTTTACTTAGATAATACATGATTTCGTGGAGCGAGTTGTTCTGGAAAGAACCGGTAAGACGGAAACGACGCGGGGCATCGGAAACGAATACTACTTTCTTCCCGAAATTTCTTTCCAGTTCCACTGCAATGCTTTCAAAACTCATGTCTTTAAAAATCAGTTTGCCTTCGGTCCAGGCTTTGTCTTCAATGCTTACAGTAGGTTCGGTAATCACCTCTTCCTCGGTAAACAGGTAGCGAACTTTATTATTGGAGGTGAGATAAACCGTATCCTGTTTCTTTTTCTTTTTTTCGTATTTGGGAATGAAAGCCACTTTACCCGTGGTAACGGAAGTTTCCACCACCTTTTCATTGTCGTAAGCACGCACATTGAAAGAAGTACCCAATACGCGAACCGTTCCGTTGGCGAGATGAATGATAAATGGTTTCGAAGGATTTTTGGCCACGTCAAAAAAAGCTTCGCCGTTGAGGTGTACTTCGCGCGTATTTCCGGTGAAGGCGGTAGGGTATTGAATCTTACTATCGGCATTCAGCCAAATCTTACTTCCATCGGATAATTCAATGGTACTTTTTACGCCCTTTGAATTTTGTTTTTCCACTAAAGAACCGGACGATGTATCAACAGTATCGTTCCTGGTCTGCCTGGTCCAAAACATCCATGCCCCTAAACTGACCACGAATACGGCCGCGGCGGCGCCCCATACAAAGCGTATTCTTTTAGGTTTGCGATCGACTGCTTCCATCTCAAGAACCGGCGCTGATCCCGGCAGTTCAAGGCGATTCAATGCCTTGCGCAGTCCTTCTTCAATTACCTGCTGGTTGATATGGTCGTGGTGCTCCCAAAACTGCTGGAGCATTTTATAGCGTTCACCAAGCGAAGGATCGCTTATCAACATTTGTTCCAGCTCTGCCAATTCCTCCTGCGATGCTTCTCCGGACAGTTTTCTACCGATCAATTCCAGTAAGCGATCATGGTTCATTTGAATAAATTGTGGGTGTACTAATAATAGACAGGGAAGAAAAAAGAATTACGTACAGGAAAGCAAAATTTAGATCGAGAATGGAAGAAGCAGCAAAAAGATGATGGAGAGTGTATCGCCGCTGCGGCGTTTTTGCTGCGCGTTCTCTACATACATTTCAATCACCCGGTCGAGTTTGCGGATGGCCCGGAAAAGCTGGGTTTCTACCGTTCGGGGCGAGATGCCCAGTATTTCAGCCACCTGCTTATACCTGAATCCTTCTTCTTTAATGAGTTTGAAAACAGTCCGGCACTGATCGGGCAATTCGTCGATGGCTTTATTGAGGCGGGCATAAATTTCTTTCCATTCCATTTCCCGCTCGGGATTGTTGAGGTTTACAATCTCCGCCCTCGAAGTTTCGGGCTCCAGCATTACATGATAGTTCGAGTATTGGGCGAGGTGATTGAGGCAATGATTGCGAATGGCTACAAAAAGATAGGTCTCCAGGTTCTGGATGCGGTTAAGTTCTTCCCGCTTATTCCAGATTTTCACCATGATATCGTTCACAATTTCTTCGGCAATTTCCTTCTTATGAACATACAGCATGGCGAAGTTGAATAGCCTTGCAAAAAAAAGCCGGTACAAATCTTCGAAAGCTTTGGTATTGCCCAGCAGGATTTGTTGCTGAAGGTGGCTGATGATGGAGCTGTCAATTTTCATTGGCATGAGCTGCTAAGCAATATTAGGTTAATAAATGCGGTTTTTGCTCAAATGTTTTGTGCAACAATTCTCCAAAAATTGTATTCGCCCATGCGAACCATTTGCGGGTGAATTTGTTTGCGTCGTCTTTGTGAAAAGTTTCGTGCATATAGCCTGTACCGGCATGCGATGATTTAAGGATTGAGATACATTTCCTTATCTCCTTATCATCGTTACTGGTAAGCGCTCGTATGATGATGCTGAGCGGCCAGATGAGATCGGTGCCTGCATGCGGCCCGCCGATACCTTCTCCTGCCTTTCCTTTAAAGAAGAAAGGATTGTATTCGCTCAACAAAAATCTGCGGGTATTCTGGTACAAAGGATCGGTATTCTTTACTGCGCCAAGGTAAGGAAGTGAAAGCAGGCTGGGCACATTGGCATCGTCCATCAGGTTGTAACTACCCAACCCATTGACCTCATACGCATATATTTTTCCGAATGCAGGATGAACTGCTGTGGCATATTGTTTCAATGCTGTATCCACTTCGCTGGCAAGGGAAATACATTGATTTGCCAAAGCCGCATCGCCGTGTATCTTTTGCAACATTTCCGCAGCCTGTCGCAAACTTACTACAGCAAAAAAATTGGAAGGGATGAGAAAAGGAAATATCGTAGCGTCATCGCTTGGACGAAACATACAAAAGATAAGTCCTGCCGGTTTTGCAGGATAACCATAGCCGCCAAGGGGAACACCATCGGTGGCCCAGCTTGTTCTTCGTTCAAACTTATAGACACCCTTGTCGGTTTTTCTTTGCTGGTCGCGGAATGTTTTTAAGGTTAAGCGGATGGCTTGTTTCCAGTCGTTATCGAAAGGCGTTTGATCGCCGGTTCTTTTCCAATAATGAAAAGCGAGGCGGATGGGATAACAAAGCGAATCGATCTCCCATTTTCGCTCATGGATACCGGGTTTCATTTCCGTAAGGTCATCTTTCCATTCGCTTACCTTATTCACATCTTTATAGAATGCATTGGCATAGGGATCGATCAAAATATTTTTAGTTTGACGGTTGATGACCCCAGCAATCAGTTGCTGAAGTTTCGGGTCTTCCTTTATCAGCCATAGATAGGGCCATACCTGCGCGGTACTATCGCGCAGCCACATGGCATCTATATCGCCTGTAATCACATAAGTATCGGGCTTGCCATCGATGGTTTCAAAATCTACCGTAGTATCGAGTGTATTCGGGAAACAGTTTTCAAATAGCCAACCCAATTCTTTATCGGCAACACGCGACTTGAATTGCGCAATGGCTTTTTCCACTGCAGGGCTGGAAAAATTTCTTTCGGCCAGTGGGGGACGTACAACGGGAAAATCGTTTTGAGGAGAAGCAAATAAATTGCCGGATACCATTATTCCGGCAGAAGCAAAAGCAGTATGCTGAAGAAAATCCCTTCGTTTCATAAGCAATCGTTCGACTTGTGAAGCAACTGTTGCTTAAGACAGGGAAACAGGTGTTTTTACTTACAAACTGAAAAAATAAATCCGGTTTGTTTTCAATTGCGACGTTGGCTTAGCGATAACAGATCCTGAGTTGGGTATGCTGAATGGTTTCGTGGTCATCGGCATCTACTGCCGATACGAAATAGTAATAAGTTCCCTTCATTGGAATGCCGTTGAAATCAAGGCGATTGTCTACATATTCACTAGCCTCCGCGGGCAGGTAGCAAACAAAATTGGCAGTACCGGGCCTGAAATTTTTTTGTGGAGAGCGGTAGACTTTGATAAATGAAATCTTTTTAACGATCGGCCTCTGCCAGCGAATGGTATCATTTGCAGCCAGCAGATTGTTTAATATTAATCGTTGATAAACTTCTTTTTCTTCCACAACAAAACTTAGGTTGTTGCCCACCTCAGCCGGGTAACGGGTTTTGTTTTTTCCATCACTCGCTATAACATAATATTCGTAAGCTCCGGCCCGGAATAGAGAAATATCTACAGCAAACACAGCCCTTGCTTTGTTGGCCAAGAGCATAGACATCCATTTCGTTTCGCCAATTCTTCGATACAACAAAAAAGCAGAGAGTTGAGTGGAAAGCCGATTATCAAGCAGCCTAAGTTTAATGGAGAAACTGTTTGCTCTTTTTATGGATGAAGGTGGAGATACCAGAATTATATGTGGCCCTTTATTATCGGCCGAACCTGCGAGGCAGGAAGCGTAAGGAGATCGTTCGCTTTCTTCACCTTTCTTGTTTACGGCAGTAGGCTGGTAAGCAAAATTTCCATTTGCCACATGATAGAATTTTTGTTTGGGGAAAGGCACTACCTCGTGACCGAGATAAAACCCTATGCCATAATGATCGCACAGCAGGCCATACACCGCGTAAAGGCAACCGAGTTCAGTTTTTGCAGCGATATACAAATAAGTTGTTTTGCTTTTCGAGGATATACCCTTCTTCGCCTATCTTATCATCCAAATGCTGTTGTAGTTTTTCTTCAATACCATTTGTTTTTGTAGTAGTCAGCACAAATCCTGTTGCGGAAGCGCCGGGCAATTGATCTGATATTGACAAAACCTTTCCCGACAACTGGTAGATATAACGCTGAAGTTCTGCTGCCGCATAACGCTCCATATCGCCGGCGTTCTTATTGAGATAAATTTTCTCTTGGGCGGAAAGCAATTGAACCAGGGCCAGCAGCAAGAACATTAAAAAACCTTTTCGCATAACAAAAACTAAGAGCGGATGAACAAAACAAAAAAATGCTTTGCTATAGAGACAGGCAGCGAAAGGTTTTTACGTACAGAAATAACTGAAACGTCTCTGTTAAATTATTTAATGAAGGGATTATCCGGCAGCACTACCATTGCTTTTTTATTCCTGGAAGAAGATAGCGCATGCAAGAGTGTAATGCCAACGCCCGATGCTCCCTGCATCAAACCGGTTTGTGCCTGGAGCAATTGGGGCTGTGCGCGGTTTTCGGCCTGTATCCAGTATTGATGGTTATTGTTGCGGGTGCTGCGCTTCAGCAAATCTTCTATCATGGTATCGGCGAACTGCCGGTACGATCTCCCGGGATACAATTCGTCGAGCGATAAAAAGAAAGAAGCGATACCTGCATTGCCGCAACAATAGCTGATATTGTTCCAGTATCCATCCATCTTTGTAGTGGGAAGTCCGCAGCGCATCAATGCGTCAGCCGATTTAAGCATTTCTTTCTCCCATTTTTTGTCGGCACTGAGCTGAAATAATTTATAATACAGTCTTGCCGTACCAGCAGGTCCATGGCACCAACTTACATAGTAACGCTTCATGGACGAGGGGTTGGGTTCGGCATGATATATCCAGCCGTCTTTATCGGCAATAGTGATTAAATAATTTCCAGCGGCCAGGGCCGCGTCCTTATAACGTTTATCCTTTGTCGCTTCAAACAGGTTGGCGAGAAAGTAAGCGATGCCGGCGGTTCCGTGCGAGAAATTCGGCATATAAAATTTTTTTGCCGTATCGCGCATAAACATGGGCCAGCGAATACCCTGTTGAACCGGCTGTGCACGGCTCAAAAGAATCTCTGCAATAGAATTGGCTGTGGGCAACGCGATGGGGTGTATTTTATGTTGATGCGCATAAATATATACAAGACCGATTCCTGCAAGTCCATATACAATATCATTCGCCAATTTTTCTTTTACGGAGTCTGGAGCAATGGCAATGGAAATTCGCTTTAATAATTCGCTTGTCTTGTGCAGGTATTTCTTGTTTTTCGTTGCAATAAAAACCTGGTGAATGGTATAGGCGATTCCTGCTGCGCCCGTGTACAATCCCATGTTCTCTTCGTTCCATCTTTCCGGCAATTCGTTTATCATTCGATCGGCAGCTTTTTGAGCAATGGAAAGATATTCGTTTCGATGTGTTGACTGGTACAGGGAAAGGTAGAAAAGAACGATGCCGCTGTTGCCCGAATAGAGGTCGGGGGAATGATAGGCGGAATCCTTGCTATTGGGCCAGCAGATTCCGGTATTATCTTGTTGTTGTAAAGATTGGATCCATTTTTCGGCGTTGATCGCTTCGCGGAGATAATGGATGGGGGATTGGGAGTTGGTATGGAGGCAGAGAAAGAGGGAAAGGAGGAGGAGGAAGTGGCGGGTCTGACCGTTCGGGTCTGACCCGCGAGGTTTAAGTTTTTGTATATCGTACTCCTGTTTTGACATTTGTGGATATTGCAACAGTTAATGCAAGATCTATTTTCCCGACAAATACAATACCCAATCGTCGTTTGTTGGCGGTGTAAAATAAAAAAGATCGGGTTTCGTGTAATTCCCAATCAAACTGTAAGTGCCTGTTCGCGGATCGTACCAATTTGCCGACACCATCGAACTCTTTATTTTAGTAAGATCAACAGTGACTGATTGCTGAAAAGGGATATACGCAACAAAAAAACTGCTATCGCTGCTGATAGCAGCAGTAACATAGTTTGTTTTGGTCATTTCTCCATAACCTTTTACCAAAACCTCGTGCTTATAATCGGGCACCAGTTTCCACCATTCCAAAGAAGCAAAGAAATTATAGAAATGCTTTAGTTGGTTGCCGCCGGGGTAGCGCTTTTGTTTCTCTCTCCAATCGGGGGGAAAATACCAGGTATCGTCGCCATAGGCGGCGCCCATTCCGCCGCAAAGCACCGTCCAATAAGCCTGCCTCCTCGCAATATATGCCGTACCAATATCGTTGCCTTCGAATCCTTCGTACTGCGCTTCGCCCAAAAAGAAAGGTATAATATCTGTTTTCATGTATTCGCGCAGCGCCATTTCGTATACCTCTATCATTTGCGGGTAGCTGCTCACCCATGCGTTGGGTTTGTCGCGCCAGTAAGTGTATATCATGCTTATGCCCAGCCAGGGAGCATATTGATACAAATCGGTACTGCTATGCGTCGGCTTTGCGTGATAGGTGATGTATTGATGTGGTGCCGTTTCAAAAATTCCCTTTGCCATAGCTTCAATACATGCGCGATCGCCCAATGGATCCTGGTCGCCACCCATAATCCACATGAGATTGTTGAGTGAATGAAATTTTCTTCCGAAATACTTTCCAAGTCCGTAACATTTTTTTTCGCCGTTTCGCTGCAAGGGTTTCTCCGCTGTCATCCCCCATCCTTCGAGACAACATCCCTGCCATGGCTGGCTCATTACAATCAGAAGCCCCATCGTATCCGCCATTTTGTTTACTGCAACGATATGGTTGAAATAAGCGTCGTTCGGTTTGCTGAAATCGTTGTTGTCGGAAAAGGGCCGCTGCTGGTAACGATTGATATCGTCTTCGTGCATACATACCTGAGTGAGGATTGTATTAAAGCCCTGTTTTTTTCTCCATTGAAAATATTCTCCCACTTCTTCTAGAGTTAACTTGGTGTAAATTTTCCAACCAGTTGCCGCGTTGATAAGAAAAGGCTTGTTCTGCTGATCAGCGAGATATCTTTTATTGCTCAATCGCTTCAAAGGGAAAGCCGGGTTCTGTGCATGGGCCATCGAGTATAACGTCAATAACAGAATCAAGGAGGCAATTCGCATAAAAGTGATTTGGAAAACTTGGTGATTCCGAAGATAAGAATAAGCCGACACATCGGGCAACCTGCGATGCGTGGCGAGAAAGGCTTAGCTGCGAATACCCATCTTGTTTCAATTGCTGATTTTTCCATAAAACTCCTTGATGGGGTTCGGAACCGTTTCCCCATTTTTCACCACACTGAAAGGGGGAAATCACCATTTTCGACCGCCTTTATCCTCACGCCACCCTCATTTTGTGTAATTGATGGGGTTCGGAACCGTTTCCCCATTTTTCACCACACTGAAATGAGTAAATCACCATCTTCACCCGTATTTTGAGACAGGCTGCCTGATTTTACATATCTTTTTTCCGGAAGCTGCGCAATGCCAGCCAAAGCGGCACTACCATCCACAAAGCCATAACAATTCCTGTGAACAACAATCCGGTGGAGCTTCCGAAAAAGTCTTTGTACAACGCCCCAGTATACCCCATCAACGCACTTACGTCGAGTTGGAGCATGATAAATATTCTTCCCAAATCAATGGGATTTAGCGCAGAAAGCAGTAGGGTGAATTTTTCCATCGGGTATTCGCTGAAAGCAAATAGAATCAGCAATACAATTCCATCGTATATCAAGGCAAAATAGAACCAAAGCAGCAGGGCAACACCAATACCACGGGCCTTGTCTTTCGATTTCACCGCTGCTAAAAATGCTATCGACGTAAATACAAGCGTGAGCGCACTGCCCGTAAACAAAAGTGATAAACCGCCGGCATCGGCAGAAAACAACAATACCGGTATGCCGATCCCGATCCAGAAAGCGCCCAACAACGAAAGGGCTACACTTAAAAATTCGCTTAAAAATATTCTCGTACGGCTTAGCGGTTGCGAAAGCATCAACTCAATAAACTCGTAAGAATTGTAATAATGAATAGTGGTAAACATCAGGCTCACCAGTGGTAAAACTATCAACACGATGTTGAGCAGACTCAAGGTAGCGCGACTGCTGTTTTCTTCCATCCGGAACATACTGAACGCCGCCAGGAACAAAAACAAGGTATAAGCAATGATCACTTTGTTCCGGATTATATCGTAGAATATATAACGAGGTAGCCTAAGCATATTAATAAGTTTACTTTATTTCTCCGTCTTTGTTTACGGCAAACATCTGATTGATCCATTCGTTATCGGTGTGATAACCTTTCATGATTTTCGCAATCGCCTTGTTGAGCTTGATTTCCCCGGTCTCCTCCTGCAAGATTTCCAGTTCCTTGAAGAATTGCATCCTGCCTTCCTGCAGATACAAAACATGAGTAGTGAGTTCTTCAAGATCGCTTAAAATATGCGAAGTGATAAGTATGAGCTTATTCTTTTTCTTCTCGGAAATTATTTTTTCCTTCAGTATTTCGCACGACAGCGGATCAAGGCCTGCCGTAGGTTCATCAAGAATCAATACGGGCGGATTAAACAAGAAAGCCAATGCAGCACTCACTTTCTGACGTGTGCCCCCGCTGAGCGTCCGCATCGGCTTTTCGAGGATCATAGGAATATTGAATTTTAAAAACAGGTCGTTATCAATTTTATCTTCATCGGCCTTCCGAATCGCTTTCATCATCGTAAAAAGCTGGCCCACTTTCATATTATCGGGGTATCGGCCTATCTGCGGCATATAACCGATTCCGGTTCTATACTCAGGACCGGCACTGATCAGCTTTCCATCCACTTCAATGGTTCCGCTATCGGGTCGAACCATGCCGAGTATTGTTTTAATAAGCGTAGTTTTGCCCGAGCCATTGGGGCCAATCAGCGCCACCACCTGGCCGGGCTGAAAATCCGCGCTGATTCCATCCAATACCTGAACATTCCTGAATTTTTTCTGTATCGTTTTTATCCGGATCATTTGATAAGTTTCATTACGGGTTTTTGATCGGCCAAATTTTCGGGTGTTATCCCCGGAATGGCGCGCTCGGCCTTGTCGAGCAGCGTAACAGTAAAACTTCTGAACAAAAGAAGCGTGGTTGGGTTCTGTTCAACAATCATCGAATACATACTCACGGGTCGGTAGGGAACATCCCCAAATCCATCCTTATTCATATCGTATCCCTCGTATTTGTCCCAATAGTTTTCGTTAAACAGGTTTAATACCATCGTTCCGTTGGTGCTTACGTCGAAGCTATTGCTCAAAAAATTATTTCTTTCAAATTTATTATCGTCGCAACTTGCCTGCACTTTTATGGCCCAGCCGTTTTGCCTGAAGGTATTTTGACGGATATTGATCCGGCTGCTTCCCTCCATATGAATACCTACCGTGTTTTTTAAGAAGATATTGCTGCTGATATGGCTGTCGGTAATATCTTTCAGCAATATGCCGTATGCCGAAGGGCCCCAGTTGTGTTCGAAGTGATTTCTCTCCATTTTTACTTTACGCGAATACATTACGGCTACCCCGGCGCCATTGCCTCTAAAAGTATTATCGAGGTAGGTATCGTCGTTCGAAAACATGAAGTGCAGGCCGTAACGAATATTCGATTCGCTGGTATTTTTACGAATGGTTGATTCGGTAACGAATTCGAAATAGATACCGTCGCGATGTCCTCTTACATAATTGTTTTCGATAAGGGCATGATTGGATTTCCAGAGATGAATACCGTTTCCTGTTAGTTGCTCGGAGGCGGGAGACCCGGTAATGCGATTGTTTTTTACGGTAGGATAAGACGTATTGGAGATATGGAACGCGAAGTAGGCGTTTTCAACAATATTATCTTCCAGCAATACATGGGAGCAATCCACCAGCTTTACCGAAGCAAAATCGTTGAGGGCCGAATACCCCGAGTTACGAAAATGCAGTCCTTTAATGGTAATGTTTCTTCCGCTCACTTGCAGAATTTCGTACTTGTTCTCTCCTTCAATTACCGGGTGCTGCTGCCCGATTATGGTAAGAGATTTGGTAAGTACCATACTTCCCTCTTTATAAACGCCGGGCTGCACCAGCAATGTATCTCCATCTTTGGCCAGCGAAATAGCCTCCTTCAGCGATCGGATCTTTTGGTTGGCACCAATCACCCAGGTTTTGGCTGCACATAGCTGCGCCAGTATAATGAATAGTATAGATAGTAAGATACGCATGTGTTATTTGGAAAACTGGTTGTATAAATTTTCCCAATCAAGAATTTTTCCCTGCTGGTCGTTGTTAAATCGCTGAGCGAGTTCTTTGCTGGCAAAAGCGGCAGCATTGCTGCCCATCGGGCTTTTTATGGAGGGAGAAACCAGGAAAAAACTCTTGCTTGCATCTATAAATTCTCCCTGCTTCTCGTAGTTAATGGCAAGCAGTTGCGCGATTTCTTTTTGAGAAACCTCTTCGCTACGAACAAAGTTTGCCATGCAATTGAGATCGTCGAATTTGTATACTTTGCCTTTGGCGGTAATTAATTCGCCGCCAAATTTCGGATCAACGATTCCCATTTTACAGCTATGACAAATATCTTGTCCGTAACGAAAAGGTTCGGGTTTAGAGGAACAAGAACTGAATGAAAAAACAGGCAACAATAATAATAACGCAAGTTTTAACGCGGTTTGTTTTTTAAGTTTACGGGCGCGCCACCATTCTAAAAACCAGATAAGAACCATCAAACCACCTGCACCAATCACGATCCATCCGCCCACATCGGGAAACGAATAGGCATCGAAATTCAACAGTCGCTTATGACCGATCAGCGGAGGTTGATACGAAAGCCCGGGAACCTGGATAGGAGCTTTGGGATCGAGGTTGTGGCCATAGTCGTATCCCCATTGGTAAAAATCGTACATGGCCAATGCACCGCCCAACAGTGTAAGGCAGATATAAGCAAACAAGGCTTTACGATTGCCCGTGATCGCTACAATCATTCCCAGCAACATGAAAAATCCAACCACATAGGGAAGATACCGGAACTCGGGAAACATATCCACCGTGATATGCTTCATCCCAATATAATGATTCAAGCCATTAATGATATCTACATCTCCCGAAAGTCCATTGATCCAGATATTCATGGTCAATCCTTCCGGATATTGCGGCGCGAAAAGATCGATTCGCCAGGCAGGCAGAAAAAATACGGCCACTAAAGCGCCGGAGGCGAAAGCAACCAGTATGCGGGAAGTAACGCTTAATTTACTATTGTTCATAACTCATCTAGGGTCTGTTCCAGGGTTGCCAGAACAGCTATTTTTTGGCCGGGGGCAACAATACAGCATCAATTACATGTATAATACCGTTCGAAGCAGGAATAGAAGCAACAATATTGGCAGTTCCGTTCACCATCACTTTTCCATCTTTCACACTGAGCGTGATGTTATCGCCATTTGCCTGGCCAATTACCTGGCCATCTTTCATATTCTCTGTTTTGTACACCGCCACGGCTACGTGGTATTGTAGAATATTTTGCAGATCTGCTTTTTTATCGTCTTTCATCAAACCATCAACTGTACCTGCGGGTAGTTTTTCAAAGGCTGCGTTGGTGGGAGCAAATACCGTAAACGGACCAGCATTCGACAAAGAAGTTACCAACTCAGCTTGTTTAAGCGCAGCTACCAATGTGGTATGATCGGGTGAACCAACAGCAATCTTCACTACATCTTTTGCCGACTCATCATCTTTCACAGCTTCTTGTCCACCAGCAGCAGGGGCTTCCGTGGTGGCTTTCTCTTCCGTAGCAGTAGTGCTGTTATTGTTACAGTTGCTCAGGCCAAGGCCGGCAGCAACCAACAGGATGTTTAATAAGCATTTCATATTTCAGTTTTTAAGCAGTGATTGTGAGGGTAACCAGCGGGCCGGGAAACCTGGTGAACGCTTTCGCATTGTTCGATTTCCCGACACACCGGTAATAAGTAGTTATTTCGCGGGAGCAGCAGAGGCATCCGCTGCAGGTTCAGTTTTACCAGTTCCCCATGTGAGAGGTACATTCGATCCGGCTGGACTAACGCGGATATATCCCTGCATTTCCTGGTGCAATGCCGAACAGAAGTCGGTGCAATACATCGGGTACACCCCTACTTTTTCGGGAACCCATTTGAGTGTTTGTGTTTCACCGGGCATAATCAGCAATTCTGCATTGTTAGCGCCTTTGATGGCGAATCCATGCGGAATATCCCAGTCTTGCTCCAAGTTGGTGATATGGAAATACACCACATCGCCCAGTTTTACACCTTCGATATTATCAGGAGTGAAGTGTGAACGGATAGAAGTTGCATATACATGCACTTCGTTGCCCTTTCTTTCCACCTTGGTGGCATTGTCGCCTTTGGCAACATATGGGTTTTCGTTCTCTTCGATCTTATAGATCTTGGCGCTGTTCTTCATCAGCAGTTCGGCAGGAATCGCTTCTGCATAGTGAGGTTCGCCAATAGTGGGGAAGTCGAGCAATAGCTTCATTTTTTCACCGCTGATATCGTACAACTGCGCGCTCTGTGTAAGTTCGGGACCAGTGGGCAGGTAACGATCTTTGGTGATTTTGTTATAAGCAATCACGTATTTACCCCAGGGCTTTTTGGTAGGACCGCCGGGAACACAAAGGTGACCAATAGAATAGTAAGTGGGAACACGATCCAGCACTTTCAGATCTTTAATACTCCATTTCACTATTTCGGAAGAAACGAAGAAAGAAGTATAGGCATTTCCGTTACCGTCGAATTCGGTATGCAAGGGTCCGAGGCCTGGCTTCTGTACCTCTCCGTGCAATACTGCTTCGTATTTAAGAACAGGTATACCATCGTATTCACCATCAAAATTCTTGTCAGCAATTGCCTTTTGAATTTTGTCGAAAGAGAATACAGGAATAGTAGCAGCAAGTTTACCACTTCCTACAATGTATTCGCCGGTAGGATCGGTATCGCAACCGTGGGGCGACTTAGGACAAGGCATCAGGTAAACGATATCGGCCAATTCTTTCGGATCGAGCACAAGCACTTCTTTGAGGATAGTAGAAGTGGCCATGTGCTTTTTCTCATCATAAATATTGTGAGCATATTGAACAGCTCTTTTCTGACCCTTACCGGCTTTGGCATATTCTTCTGCTTTTTTCCAGTTAACAGCCAGGATAAAGTCTTTGTCTTTCTGAGAAGCATTTACTTCCAGCAGCGTGTTGGCTTTTTCGGAGTTATAACAGCTAAAGAAGAACCATCCTGCAGATTTACCTTTACCTGCACGTGCCAGGTCGAAGTTTACACCGGGCAACAACAATTGAAATGCAATACTCATTTGCCCGGAGGTTTTATCAACTCCAATAAAGCTTACGGTTCCTTTGAAATTGTCTTTGTAGGTATTGATAGGAACATCCTGCTTATCGCCTACAGGTACGCTAAAGCGGGTTCCCGCCACCACATACTCGGAGTTTTCGGTGATAAAGGGCGAGGAGTGGTTACCTGCACTGTTGGGAATTTCGATGATCTCGGTAGTGCGGAATGTTTTTAAATCGATGCGGGCGATACGAGGCGTATTGTTCGCATTGCCAAATGCCCAGCGACCATCGTGCACCCCATCAGTAACCGAAAGCGCGATGTGGTGAAGATCGTCCCAGGGAACAAATCCATGCGAGGTGTTCAACATTGGCTTTGACTCTTCGCTGTATCCCCATCCTTTTTCGGGGTCAACCGAAAAAACGGGAATTACGCGAAACAGTCGGCCGGAAGGAAGGCCGTACACCGACATCTGCCCGCTGAATCCGCCGGAAACAAAATTGTAAAACTCGTCGTATTTACCTGGTGCCACGTACACTTTGGAAGCTGCGTCGCCGGTAACGGCCGACTGCGTTCCTTTTGGCTTACAAGCCTGCATGCCGAACAGCAAACCGGAAGCCAGTAACGCGCCACCTAACTGTTGGAAAGAATGTCTCATATATGATATTATTTAAGAGTTTGGAAAGGGGATAAATTCCTTTATGATTGTGATAATTGTTTCAGTTATTTTTCGCCGTCGTTGCTGCGCATAAATTCCAATACACTGCGTGCTTCGTCTTTCGAAATATTCTGGTTGGGCATACGCACCATACATTGCTCGAGCAGCTTTTGCGCTTCAGGATCGGTTTCAAGCATCATGTCTACGTTGGTGATCATGTTCATGATCCAAACGGGTTTTCTTTTCTGCGTTACACCTTTCCAACCAGGACCCACCAATTTCTCTTCGGTGAGTCGGTGACAGCTTTGACATTTCAACTCATAAATACCTTTTCCGGAAGTCACCATTTTTTGATCGAGTGGCGTGCCGAGCGTGATATCTGATTCTTTAATTTCATTTCCGTGCACTTCCGGCTGATTTTTGGTTAACTCCTGCACATCTACAGGTTTTTCATCTTTTTGAACGCCCTCACCACAGGCTACAATAACTACTAAAGCGGAGAAAAGTAGAGAAGCTGGCAAAAGAAAGGTTTTCATGTTCATTATATTTTAAGTTGAATAAAAAGACATATTTGTCTTTTATGGGCCAAAAGTATTTCTCAAAGGCCCGGGCTAATATGACCATCCTCAAAAATCACGATGATATTAATCAGGTAGTTAAAAGAACCTTGCGGGTACATTTGTTTATGATGATATTTTCAAAGTCCTTTGGCTATGCTCTACGCGGTATATTATATATCGCGCTCAGCAGCGACACGAAATCGAGAGTGCACTTAGATGAGATTGCTGAACGATTATCACTTCCACGGCATTTCCTGGGAAAAGTTTTGAAAAAAGTTTCCAAGGAAGGAATATTAGGCTCCACCAAAGGCCCCCATGGTGGTTTTTACTTGAACGATGCTACTTTGCAGACGCCGCTGATCAAACTAATCGAGATAACCAGTGAAGCAGAACTATTCGATTCCTGCGTATTGCGGTTTAGAAAATGCAATTCAAACAATCCCTGCCCGCTTCATTACCAGATCGAATCAATAAAGAAAGAATGGCATGATATTCTTGCCGGTACAAAAGTAGGCGATCTTTTAAAAAATGATACTCCCGACTTCATTAAAAGTATTTCAACACTCTAGATTTTTTTCAATATTATTAATAGGTTATATCTCTGGTTTAGCCGCTATAAAAATTATTTCTAATACAGCTGTTTTTTGTTGATTAGTATCAGTCCTCCCCCCGACTTAAGTCATCCCGCTCCCTCGGCCACCACTGTATTTTTGATTCAATTGGTTAATCCTTAATCAACATTAAAATCTGTCAATATGATTGTTGTAAAAAGAAATCCTGTAAAGACCAGCATTTTCGGCGTGAACCACAAGCAAGCGCACATGAAAAAAAATCCTTCCGTTAAACCAGTCGTTACCATCGATGAAAACGAAGAAGAATACCTGTTGTACGCAGTAGTGCCGGGCATGGAGAAGAAAGATCTCCAGATCAGCAGCGAAGAAGGAATACTGACCATCAAAGGCGTGATTGTAACCCTGGGTCGCTTCTACCGCGACCGCTGCGATTATAGTTTGACCGAATGGAGCCGCTCTTTCCACCTGCCTTTGAATGCTGATATCTTAATGGCCACCGCTGTTTACCAAAATGGCGAGCTTGTAATTCATATCCCTAAAGGAAAGGAAGATTCCAACAACGCTTCCCTGAATATTTATGTTTATTAAGTGCAATAAGGCAGAGGAGATTTACAATATGAAAATTCATATAGCACCCAGTCGGCTTATAAGTGATATACAAAGGGAATTCAACGAAGAATTTCCTTTTCTCAAACTCGAGTTCTTTCGAAACGGGATTACAGGAGTAGAAAAATCAGTATCGGCCAACAGGCTGCAGGGAAGTTTGCCCGTGGGATTTGGACAACCCATAAAAATAGAAGGGGACCTCGTGTTTTCCGAATCCACCAAAGTAAGAGAACTCGAAAACGACCTAAGAGAAGGCTTTCACCTGAACGCACAGGTATTTCGCCGCTCCGGCAATATCTGGCTCGAAACCACCATGACAGATAAGTGGACACTGAAGCAGCAAAACGAACATGGAAAGGAAATTTCGGGAGGAGACGTAGAGCGAGAATCGTGAATCGTGAGTCGTGAGTCGTGAATGATACTCGCTAGGGTCACCATCAACCTGACAAAAGAAAACTTTGCAAATTCCACGTGACGGAGACTCTCATTCTCGATTCACGATTCTCGATTCACGACCTCAATACAACAACCCCTTCAACCTCTCCAGCGCAGTTATTTGTATTTTCCCGTCTTTAATCTCGATGAGCTTTTCCGATTTAAAATCGCTTAGTGTTCTTATCAGCGACTCGGTGGCAGTTCCCACATAATGCGCGATGTCGTCGCGAGAGATTTCAATGGAATTATTCGTGCCGGTTGGATTGAACTTGCCGTGAATATCTACCAATGCTTTAGCCACCCGTTTACGAAGTGAACTATAAGCGAGGCTCAGCAATCTTTCTTCCTTTTCTTTTACGTTTTGCGTAACAATGCGAATGAATTTGGAAGCAATGCTGATATCGTTATAAATCATTTGTTGAAAATCTTCGCGCGGTATCTGCAACACCTCTGTTTGTTCGAGTGCGATAGCAGTATCGTCGTAATTTTTTTCTTCGATCAGTGCCGGGTAACCCATAAAATCGCCATCGCTGTACAAGTCGGTAATATATTCTTTGCCGTCTTCATGGGTTTTAACTCCTTTCACCTTGCCCTTTACGATATAGTATAAAAAGCGCGGACGCTTACCTTCCGCATAAATCACTTGCTTTTTAGAGTACATTTCAGAATTGTAATTGGAGAGATCAAGCTGGAGCATGCCGCTTGCGCGGAGGTCATTGGCTAGTTCGCTCAATCCCTTGCCGGTTGCATTGTATTTTTTATGCAATACCTCGTATTTCTTCAGCCTCGATTCAATGGCATTCATCAATTCAATTTCTTCGAATGGTTTGGTAACATAATCGTCGGCGCCCATTTCCATTCCTTTTCGCAAATCGCTTCTTTCGGCTTTTGCCGTTAAAAAAATCAGCGGAATATCTTCTGTTTCCGGGTTTTTCCGCAACAAATGCAACACCCCGTAGCCGTCGAGCTCGGGCATCATAATATCGCATACAATCAGGTCGGGCCTTTCGGCCAAGGCGAGTTCCACGCCCTTTTTCCCGTTTTCGGCAGTAATGGTACGATATCCTCCGAGCGAAAGAATTTCGGCAGTGTTTTCCCGTATTTCGTTGTGATCGTCGATGATCAGGATGGTTCTTTGCGACATTCCGGTTTTATTAATGTTGATTACTGGTTATTATTTCTTTTTTGCCGCGGATTCTTTTTTTACCGCGGAGAACATGTGAGCGCAGAGATGATTATCAAATCCTCCTCCGTTTCTCTGCGGCTTAATTTTTTGTAACCACAGGGAGCATAAAGAACTTACAAGAAGCTTCACCTACCAACAATTCTCCGGTCCTCTGCGGTTTACCCCCACACTCCCTGCAAAATAAGTCAAAATGACAAAACTAAAACCTCTAGTTTCAACTCGCGGTAACTTACCGATTAATACTTCTACACCTGTTTTGAGAAAAATCAACCCCATTCCTGAATTTACTCAGCAGCCAACGCATTAACCCACTCTATTTTAGCCGATCATATTAGCGAAACTCAACTATGGCCCTTACTTCTGGTGTAGAGCAAAAACTGGCATGTTATCATTGCGGCGAATCTTGCAGCGATAATCATATTCAGTCGGGCGACAAAGTATTTTGTTGCGAAGGCTGTAAAATGGTGTACGGCATCCTGAACCAATACGAACTTTGCGACTATTACGATCTCAACAAAAATCCCGGCATCAACCAACGCGCAAGGGCGCGCGAGGGAAAATTTGCTTACCTCGACGATGCCGCCATTCAATCGAAGCTGATCAGCTTTAAGAACGACCAGGAAGTGCATGTAACGCTTTACCTACCGCAAATGCACTGCAGTTCCTGTTTATACCTGCTCGAAAACCTGCATCGCATCGAGCCCGCGATAGTTTCTTCCAAAATAAATTTTACCCGCAAAGAAGTTGATATCGTTTTTCAACCTGCTTCGTGCAGCTTGCGAAAAGTGGTCGAAATCCTCGCGAATATCGGGTACGAACCTTATATAAGCCTGAACGACCTGCACAATAAAAAAGCTCCCCTCAACAAAAGCATGATCTATCAATTGGGAGTGGCCGGTTTTTGTTTCGGCAATATAATGCTGATGAGTTTCCCGGAATACCTCGGAATCGATGCCAGTGAAATTGCATTGAGAAATATTTTTCGCTGGGTGAATTTTGTACTGGCAGTCCCGGTATTTCTTTATTCTGCATGGCCGTTTTATGAGTCTTCCTGGAAAAGTCTTCGCCATAAATTCCTGAATATCGACGCTCCCATTGCACTGGCCATCATCATCACTTTTGTACGAAGTGTATGGGAAGTAATCAGCGGAACAGGTGGAGGTTATTTCGATTCAATGACAGGGATCGTGTTTTTTATGCTGGCCGGAAGAATAGTGCAGGATAGAACCTATCGCCAGCTTTCTTTTGAAAGAGACTATACTTCGTATTTCCCCGTAGCCGTTTCGGTAGTGAAAGAAGATAAAACCGTTCCAGTTCAGTTACCCGATATCAAACCGGGCGATACCCTGCTTATCCATAACGAAGAACTGATTCCGGCCGATGGGATACTCACGAAGGGAAAAGCTCATATCGATTACAGCTTTGTTACCGGAGAATCGTTACCGGTTTTAAAAGAAATGGGAGAATTGGTATATGCCGGCGGAAAACAAACCGGCGAGCCAATTGAGCTACTCGTGATTAAGGAAGTGACCCAAAGTTACCTGACACGACTCTGGAACCGCGACACCTTTCAGCAACAGGAAAACAAGAGTAAATCGTTTGTGCATTTATTGAGTCGCTACTTCACATATATTGTGTTATTGGTGGCCGCCGCTACGGCTATTTACTGGCAATTGAACGATAGTATCAAACTGTGGCCGGCAGTCACGGCTATCTTTATCATTGCCTGCCCCTGCGCATTGCTTCTTTCCAACACATTTACCAACGGCAATATCCTTCGTATTCTTTCCCGCAACCGTTTTTACCTGCGCAATGCCCAGGCCATCGAAGACCTGGCCGGTATAACGCATATAGTTTTCGATAAAACAGGCACACTCACTTCGTCGGGAGAGCAGGATATTTCGTACCACGGAAAAGAATTAACGGAGATAAATAAAGCGGAGATTGCCGCGCTTGCAGCATGTTCCAATCATCCTCTTAGCAAAGCAATAGTCAGATACCTGGAACCGCAAGGAAAAATCCCTATCCAGCGATTCAAAGAAACACCGGGCCTGGGTATAGAAGCCGTGGTAGAAGACAGGCTCATTCGTTTGGGTTCACGCCGTTTCATTAAAGAAGATACGCGGCGAGACCCACATACTTCCGTATATATAAGCATCAACAACCGGGTACTGGGTTATTTCAGTTTTAGAAATCATTACCGCGATACCATTACCGATCTTGTTGGTAAACTAAAGAAAGATTATAGACTTTCCGTTCTATCCGGCGATAACGATGCAGAAAGAGTCGCTTTGGGATTAATATTCGGCAACCAGTCTACCCTCCTCTTTCACCAGGGACCTGAAGACAAACTCGATTATATCAAACACCTGCAGCAACGCGGCGAAAAAGTGATGATGATTGGCGATGGACTGAACGATGCCGGAGCACTCAAGCAAAGCAATATCGGCATTGCGGTTACCGAGCAAACCAACAATTTCACTCCTTCGAGCGATGCCATCATTGAAGCCAAACAATTGCCCAAACTCACCCGCTTTATCAGCCTCTGCCGGGCCAATAAAAAAATTGTAATGGCCAGTTTTGTTATGTCGATCGCTTACAACCTCGTGGGCCTTTACTTCGCGGTGCAAGGCGATCTTTCGCCCCTGATCGCTGCTATATTGATGCCCAGCAGTTCCCTAAGTATCCTGTTGCTCACATTTGGAAGCAGCAGCCTGTGGTCGAAGAGGTTGGGGTTGTGATGAGAGGTTGCTGGCGGTGAGATATTAGCTGCGAGCTATGAGTTGTGAGCTAGGCCCCGCAAGTATCACGTAGTTGCTCCGCTTGCTGCGTGCGGAGTGTAGCGAAAGTATAAAGCTGTCAATCTCCCGCAGTGGCTCAATTCAGTAAGATTGAGTAGTTTTTTCAACCATATATACTTCATACGCTAAACAGTTTTCATGCGAGGGCGGATAGGGCCGGTTTCCAGCCGGAGAGGTGATGATTGCTATGACAAAAATCATTTTTTGGGTTGATTTAACTTATCAGAAGGCCATCGGGCGGCGAATAGTTTTACAGCTTGTAAAAAACCTGTATGAGCGTAATTATTATCCTGTTGATCGCCAGTATTGCAGTAGCCGCACTTTTTCTGCTGGCATTTCTATGGGGCGTAAAGTCGGGGCAGTTTGAAGACGATTACTCTCCCGCCTCGCGCATCTTATTCGACGACAAACCCTCTTCCAACAATAATTCACACTAACTCTTACAAACAAATCAGAGTATGCAAGTAGAACGTTTTTATTACGACAACAGAATTGTACGGGCATTTGGCTATGCTACCATCTTGTTTGGGATAGTAGGCATGCTGGCTGGTTTATGGGCAGCTATCCAGATTTACTACCCCGAAAGCAGCCTGGGCTTCGCACCAACCACCTTCGGTCGCCTTCGCCCGCTCCACACCAATGCCATCATATTCGCATTTGTAGGAAATGCCTCGTTCGCGGGAATCTATTATTCCCTGCAACGCCTTTGCAAGGCAAGATTGTACAGCGATAAGCTGAGCTGGCTCCATTTCTGGGGATGGCAGGCCATTATTGCTGCAGCGGCCATCACCCTGTTGCTCGGATATACCACCGGAAAGGAATATGCTGAACTGGAATGGCCCATCGATATTGCTATTACCCTGGTTTGGGTTGTATTTGGTATCAACATGTTTGGCACCATTCTTAAAAGAAGGGAAAAGCATTTGTACGTTGCCATCTGGTTCTACATTGCTACCTGGGTTACCGTTGCCATGTTGCATATCGTAAACTCTTTCGAAATACCTGTATCGTTCATGAAGAGTTATAGCTGGTATGCGGGAGTACAGGATGCGCTGGTACAATGGTGGTACGGACACAATGCCGTAGCGTTCTTCTTAACAACCCCGGTGCTGGGATTGATGTACTACTTTCTTCCGAAAGCAGCTAACAGGCCTGTTTATTCGTACCGTCTTTCTATTATTCACTTCTGGGCACTCATCTTTATTTATATATGGGCCGGCCCGCACCATCTCTTGTACACTGCATTACCCGATTGGGCTCAATCGCTCGGCGTAGTATTCTCCGTAATGCTGATTGCTCCAAGCTGGGGTGGCATGCTGAATGGATTGTTTACACTAAGAGGCGCATGGGATAAAGTACGCGAAGATCCTGTACTGAAGTTTATGGTGGTAGCAATCACCTGCTATGGTATGTCCACCTTCGAAGGCCCGATGCTGAGCTTGAAAAATGTAAATGCCATTTCGCATTTCAGCGACTGGACCATTGCACACGTTCATATCGGCGGATTGGGATGGAACGGTTTTATTGCATTCTCCATCCTTTACTATATGATCCCCAAAATGTGGGGCACCAACCTGTACTCGAAAAAGCTTGCCAGCAATCACTTCTGGCTGGGAACGATCGGTATCATTTTATATGCAGTGCCTTTGTATTGGGCAGGTTTTGAACAAAGCCTTATGTGGAAATCCTTTACTCCGGAAGGACAATTGAAGTTCCAGTTCATGGAAACAGTAAACAGCATTTTACCGATGTACTATAGCCGTAGTGTGGGTGGTGCTTTGTATTTGGCCGGTGCATTGATAATGGTGTACAATCTTTATAAAACCATCGCGCAAGGGAAATTCATTGCCAACGAAGAAGCAGAAGCTGCTCCTTTGGTAGAAGAAACATCGCATGGAAGGGAATACTGGCACCGCATTCTCGAACGCAAGCCGGTAACCATGTTAGTACTCAGTTTGATTGTAGTGGCCATCGGCGGTGTTATTGAGTTGGTGCCTACATTCCTTATAAAATCGAATGTACCCACCATTACAAGTGTTAAACCTTATACACCGCTCGAACTTCAGGGACGAGATATTTATGTGAGAGAGGGCTGCTATACCTGTCACTCGCAAATGATACGGCCCTTCCGCGACGAAGTAGCACGATACGGCGAATACTCCAAGGCAGGTGAATTTGTGTACGACCATCCCTTCCAATGGGGAAGCAAGAGAACAGGGCCCGACCTCGCCCGTGTTGGAGGAAAATACCCCGATAGCTGGCATTACAATCACATGTACGATCCCAGGTCGATGTCGCCCGGTTCCATTATGCCCGCTTATGCCTGGTTACTCGATAACAAAATTGATACGGGTTCTACCTCGGCAAAAATCCGCGCCATGCAAACGCTGGGAGTTCCTTACGAGAAAGGATACGACCAGCAAGCCAACCGCGATTTGATGGAGCAGGCAAAAACAATCGCCGAGAACCTGAAAAAAGACAAGATTGAAACTGCGCCCAATGCCGAAATCGTAGCACTGATTGCCTACCTGCAGCGCATTGGCCGCGACATCAAAGCCGAATCTCAGCAAAAAATTGTTTCAACCGACAAATAATCTGTTATGAAGTTTATCAATTACCTGGAAAAAATAAGCGGTATCGATATCTATGGTCTCCTATCGCTTTCCATTTTCGTGATCTTTTTTACAGTAATGCTCTTCGTAGTGTTCAAAACCGATAAAAAGAAGTTTCGCGAAATAAGCCGGATTCCTTTAGACAACTAACCTTCAAACTATATCAGAATATGCGTAAAATAAAACTATATACAAGCGCCCTGCTGCTGTTGTTCCTGGCAGCAAAACCGGTATATGCGGCAGAAGGACCTAAAACATCTTTTATGGATAACCCCCTGGCGGTTACCCTGCTGGTATTGATCGCGCTTTTACTACTGATTATCGGCTTGCTTAGTAACGTACTGTTAGGTACAGCCGATTTCAAAGTAAATAAGGATAAAAAAGAAAATTCCGGTAGCGGTCCGGCTAAAACCCTTACGGTATTGCTGATGCTTGCTGGCAGTTCCGCGTTTGCACAAGACAATACCGGCGCAGCAATTGCTTCGAATACGATCGGTGGCATGTCGACTACCACCTTTTATGTACTCACCGCGGTAATATTTCTTGAATTGTTTGTAATAATGGCATTGCTGATCAATATCCGCATGCTGCTTAAAACAGAGAAAGAGAGAGCGATTGCCGTGGCTGAGAAAAAACCTGCTTTCAACTGGTGGAACCGGTTCAATCGGTTCAAACCTGTTGAACAGGAAGCCGACATCGACCTTGGCCACAACTACGATGGTATTCGCGAGCTCGATAATCGTTTACCACCCTGGTGGCTCTACGGTTTCTATATCACCATCGTTTTTGCGGGCATTTATTTGTGGCGATTTCATGTTACCCATACCGGGCCTTCGAGCGTAGAAGAATACCAGGCCTCGGTAACAAAAGCCGAAGCAAAAATCAAAGATTACCTGAAGCAAAAGGGTGAAGCAGTGGATGAGAATACGGTAACAGTTTTAACGGCTGCCGACGATTTGGCCGAAGGAAAAAAGATATTCATTTCAGCCTGCGCGTCCTGCCATAAAGCCGATGGAGGTGGCGACGTTGGACCCAACCTTACCGACGATTATTGGATGCATGGCAATGATATCAAGAGTATTTTCAAAACCATTCGTTATGGCGTAAATGCCATGCCTCAATGGCAAAACTCTTATTCGAACAAACAAATAGCACAGGTTTCCAGCTATATAAAATCCCTGCACGGCACAAAGCCTGCAGCCCCGAAAGCCCCGCAGGGTAATTTATTCAAGGAAGATGCAGCGCCCGCGGGCGACTCAACCAGTAACGCAAGTGTAGCAGGAGGAAAATGATATTGATATGGCAACGATGATGGCAAGTGAAACAACTGGATCAAAAAACCCGGAATCATTCCGGGATCGATTGGCCACGGTAGATGCAAAGGGAAAAAGAAAATGGATATTTGCTCAAAAACCAGCAGGTCGTTTTTATAATATTCGCACCTGGGTAAGCTGGGGCTTCTTCGCACTTTTTTTTGCAATGCCTTTCATAAAAGCGAACGGGCGCCCGCTGTTCCAGTTCAATATCCCCGAAGCTAAGTTTATCATCTTCGGGAAAATATTCTGGCCGCAGGATTTCTTCATCTTCGGGCTGGCAATGGTAACATTTATCATTTTTATTGTTCTGTTTACCGCCGCCTTCGGCCGACTCTTTTGCGGATGGGTTTGCCCTCAAACCATTTTCATGGAAATGCTCTTTCGGAAAGTGGAATACCTGATCGAGGGAGATGCGGCAAAACAAAGACTGTTGAAGAATGCGCCCTGGACCGCCCGTAAGTTTAGAATTAAGGCAAGCAAGCATTTCGCCTTTTTCCTGCTTTCTTTCATTATTGCCAATTTCTTTCTCTCGTACATCATTGGCATGGACGAGCTGATAAAAATTATTACGGAGCCGGTTACTCAACACGTGGGTGGTTTTATCGCCATTGTAATTTTCTCAGCAGTGTTTTATGGTGTATATGCCTATTTCCGCGAACAGGCTTGCACCGTGGTTTGTCCCTATGGCCGTTTGCAAAGTGTATTGCTCGATCGAAATTCGATGGTGGTGGCATACGACTACAAAAGAGGCGAACCGAGAGGAAAGTATAAAAAAGATAAAGAAGCGCAGGCCAGCCTCGGCGATTGCATCGATTGTTTTCAGTGCGTGAAGGTTTGTCCAACCGGTATTGATATCCGCAATGGTACCCAAATGGAATGCGTAGGATGTACTGCCTGTATTGATGCCTGCGACAAAATGATGGACGCGGTAGACAGGCCCCGCGGCCTGGTGAGATATGCTTCTGAAAATAATATTTCTGATGGCAGCAAGCTGCGCTTTACCGGAAGAATGAAACTCTATTCCCTGTTGTTACTGGTATTGGCGGGCATTCTTACCACCCTGCTGGTAACAAGAAAGGATATTGGCGCCAGCATTATCCGCGCCCCGGGAATACTTTACCAGGAAAGAGGCGCCGACAGTATATCGAATTTGTACACCATCAAAATTGTAAACAAAACGCTTAAGGATATTCCGCTTACCCTGAAAGTTGAAAGCGCGCCGGGCCGGATTGTGGAAGCAGATCAGCAAGACATTCTTGTTAAAAAAGAAGCACAGGGAAAAGCATCGTTTTTTATTATCCTTCCCAGGAATTATATCAGCAAAAGAAAAACAGAGGTTACGGTAGGTTTATACGAAGGAGACCGAAAAATCATGAACGTGAAAACAAATTTCATGGGACCATTCAGTAAACTATAATTAAAACATCTGATCATGAATTGGGGAAACAAACTGTTATTGACATTCGTCGCTTTTGGAACCATGATTGGTTACCTCGTATATCGCGCCGTTAATACCAATTTTGAATTGGTGGAAAAAGACTATTACAAAAGCGAGTTACGCTATCAACAGGTAATTGATGCCAGTAATAGAAGCAACGAACTCAGCGCCGCTCCCCTCCTTGAGCAAAGAGAGGACGCTGTTTATCTTGAACTCCCTCCCGAAATGAAGAACAAAAGCATCGAAGGTGATATATGGTTTTACTGCGCCTACGATTCTAAAAAAGATAAAAAATTCGAGTTAAAAACAAATAACGAAGCAGTTCAATCCTTCGATAGGTCTTTACTGCAAGCGGGCAGGTACACGGTTAAGATAAACTGGAGCAGCGATAATAAAACCTATTATTCAGAAAAAACGCTTGATATCCGATAATGGAATGGCAGGTACTGATAGCAGGATTTATACTGGGCGCCACCGGCAGCTTGCATTGTGTGGGAATGTGCGGCCCGTTGAGTCTCGCTTTGCCCACCCATCACCTCGCCCCTGGTGAAAGAATTGCTTCGCTGCTTTTATATCAAATCGGCAGGGTGATTACGTATTCTTTCCTGGGATTGCTGATCGGCATCGCCGGCCGTGGTATTTATATGGCAGGTTACCAGCAGGCTTTTTCCATTGTAATGGGAAGCATAGTACTCTTGCTTGCTTTTCTATATTTTTTCCAGAGAGGTAGTTTCAGATCTTCTTTACTATCCAGGATATACGATCCTGTTCAGCAATTGGTGATTCGGACCATGCATCGCGCCAGGGGTCCTTTTGGATTTATGGTCATGGGTATGGCCAACGGCCTTCTGCCCTGCGGCATGGTATATATTGCAATCGCTGCCGCACTTTCCTTAAAGGGAGTTATTGAAACTACCAGTTTCATGGCCATGTTTGGTACAGGAACTTTACCGGCCATGTTATTAATTTCTTTTGCGGGTAGAATGGTCAACCTCCAGTGGCGAAACAAACTCAGGAAAATTGTCCCGGTATTCATTGTGTTAACCGGCACGCTATTAATCCTGAGAGGGCTCAATCTTGGAATTCCATTTATCAGTCCCGTTCTGCCCGGTAAAATCAACGATGCTATAAACTGTCATCCCTAAAACATACCAAGATCGTTCTTGTTCTTATCGGTATATCCCCATTCTTCTCCCTCTTCCAACTCCTTCCCTTTGTATTCACCATGGCGAATAACATTGTAGGCGAGCCAGATTATCAATAGCGGAGAAATGGCAAAAATGATATAGGGAAGCCTGGAGCTATCGCGGGCAACCATTAGCAGCATATACAGGATCAAAATTCCCGATACAACTAAAACAGGTATGCGCTCTTTGCGATTCATGGTTGTGAAAGATTGATTGATGAGGGCGGACGGCCATCGTGAATCGTCTCAATCGTCAATCGTGAGTCGTGAATCAAGAACGATCACAAAAACTTACATGTCGTTATTGGGTGATTAGCCGATTCACGATTCACGACTCACGATTGACGACTCACGATTCCCGCCACTCGCCCTCTTCTCAACAACTCATCCCTCCTATTGTTCATTCTCCAAATCCAACACCGGGAGGCGAACCGTTACTTCCGTGCCCTCGTTCAGGCGGCTCTTCAGGGAAATATTTCCTTTTAACAAAATCACATACCTTTTAATAATCGGCAGTCCGAGGCCGGTACCCTGGATATTGCTCACATTTTTCGCCCGGAAGAAAGTAGTAAACAAGTGCGGCTGATCTTCTTCCGGGATACCCAATCCCTCATCCCTGATCGAGATCGTCAATTCATCGTTCTTGTTTTCGAGGGTAAGATGAATCCTTTTTTCTTCGCCGGAGAACTTGATGGCATTGGAGAGCAGGTTGAGCAAAATATTCTTCAACATGCGCTTATCGGTCGTAAACATCTCGTCGCCGCTGCAATGATGAAGAATTTCCTGCCCGTTTTTCAATTGGCTGCGCATCTCATCCACCACATCGTCGGCAAAATCTTTTACGCAGAAAACAGATACCGAGATCCCCACCTTTCCTTCTTCCAGTTTGCCCAGCGATAAAAAGTCTTCGAGCAAATCGTTTAAATGATTTACCGAATCGCGGATACGGCGGATATGTCTTTCGCGTTTGTCAAACTCCTCGGTGCTGGGATATTTGGAGATGAGGGTGGCCGATGATAAAATAGTACTGAGGGGCGTACGGAATTCGTGCGATGCCATCGACACAAACCGCGACTTGATTTCGTTCAATTGTTTTTCTTTGTCGAGCGCTTCGCTCAATTCCTGTTGCGACTGCTCCAATCGTTGCAGTGCCTCTTTCAATATCAGTGTTCTTTCTTCCACCTTACCCTCTAATTCGGCATTCAGCTTTCGTATATCGTTACTGATTTTTTCAAGCTCCAGTTTTTGATGAACCAGGTTTTTTTCAATTTCTTTTCTTGCCGTAATATCCACCACAAAGGCGATTACAAATACTTCGTTCTTTTGCTTGTAATGGCTGAGGCTCACCTCTACCGGGAACTCGCTATTGTCTTTACGCCGTGCAAAAAGATCGCGACCCATTCCCATCGAACGGTTGGAAGGTTTGTGATAGAACCCTTCGCGCATTCCAGTATGTTTTTCGCGGATGCGTTGAGGCAACAACGTTTCTACCAATTGCCCGGTCAATTCGTGGCTTTCGTAACCAAACATTTTTTCGGCCGCCGGGTTGATCAGGACGATTTTACCCGAACGATCGGTGAGAAGTATTCCCTCCGTAGCATTTTCGAAGAGAGATGTCATATGTGTTTTCTCGTGGGCGAAATTCTGTTGCATACGCTTGAGGTAAAACACAATTACTACCGCAAACATGATTACCAGCAGCGAATAGATCTGCGATAACATGGCGCGGAAAATATGATCATCATCTTGTTTGAAATAAATTACCAGCCCGGTCATTACAATCATAGCCAGCACGCCGGCAAAAAGCGTGGATTTCCAACCCTGTAAAAAAGCAGTGAGTACCACCACTGTCAGCAGGCCGCTTACCGCCAGCTCGTAACTGTGGAAATAAAAGCACAATGCCAGCGAAACCAGGGTTACAAGTACAATAGCGAAAACTACAATCTTCCTGTTCAGTTGAAACATGCAATAGATTATTCGCCGACAAGTTAATAATAAATGGGAATCGGTGGGCATTAAATTGGGCGCTCCAGTAACTCCTTTTCCATAGCAATTGCTCTCGGGAAGAGAATATTGCTTTCGAGATAAATATGCTGAACAAGGTCATCGTCCAGTTCTTTTAACAAAGAAAAAACCAGGTGGTGGCTGGTGCAGGCCGAAGAAGGCAGTTGATAGTTATCGGTAAGATCCCTGAATTCGAAAAGAATCTGTTCAACCATCTCGTGTTCGTGGTGCATCAATTCTTCTACCGGTTTGCGCAGGGTACGAACAAGCAGACTGGCATACGACTCCTTGCTTTCGTAGGCATGGGCAATTTGGCGAACGTAGGGAAATATGATTTCTTCCTCGTGTTGCAGATGAGGAAACATGGCATTGTACAACTGCTGGTAAGCACGCACGAGGTGGTGGAGGTGGGGGAATTTTTTTGCGTGTTCCCGTACAAATTTTTCCAACTCGCGTTTGATGGGATCCAACTGGGCCCGGAGATAATGGTGATGAACGTTTACAATGTAGTCGGTGAGAAAATCAATCTTCCAGTTCTCGAAGGGAATAGCATGATGAATACCAATACAGCGACCCGCTTTTTGCAAATCGCTCAGCAGTTGCCCGAGGTCTATCTGTTTTACTTCGCACAAGGTCTTAAGAGGCCATTTTGCCCCACAGCAATATTCAATTCCGTACTTATTGAATACTTCTGCGGTACGGGGATATTGCCTCACAATAGTACCCGCAAAGGCTTCTTCGTGTATTTCCTGTGCTTTACGCAATAACATAAACTGGCTTTCGCGGGCAAAATAGTATTCTGCTTTATATATAAACCTGATTTTAATCAGTTGTTTAAATAACGGAATTTTCTTAACAGCCTGCTGACATTTATCAGCCCTTTGCTTGAGAAAACTCAGCATTTTGCTGAGCGATCGGGCCTACTTTTATGAACGACATTTTCAAGATGTATCTCCTTTCGGAGAAAACTGGTTTTGTTTCCGATCACCCCCTTTTTTGAGGGGGTGCTTCTTTTTACAGCCATGCCTCGTATAAATCATAGCAATGGTTGATACCGGTCATCGGGAACAATGCCGCGGAAAAATAGTTTTACAAGGAAATCCCGGTTAATTGCAATTTGTGGAGGACCGGGGGTATTAACTGAACCATTAAATTTTAGACTATGAAAAGAAATATGGGAAATGCCGATAGAATCATCCGTTTGCTGGCGGCAATTGTGCTGGGTGTGCTATCGTTAGGCAATTTTGTATCGCCAACGGTAGGTCTATTGCTATTGGCGGTAGCGGGTATATTTTTACTTACGAGCCTGGTGGGACTATGTCCTATTTATAGTCTCTTTGGCATCAATACCTGCCCGCACAAAAAAGCAATCTAAAAGCGCTTTTAATATTATCAACGAACCCTAAATCCAAGCTATGAAAGGCCTCGATGAATACCTGGTTCCGTATGTAATTTCACAAATAGTTGCATTGGCTGTTTTGCTGGCCGCGGCCTGGCATATCCGGCTTGCACGCCTGCTTATTGCTGTTATATTTCTTTATGCGGGTTGTTACAATCTTTATATCGGTTTTGTAAAACCAAATGTGTACCTCGGCTTTGCCGACCTTGCCCTATCCTGGTACGCCGATTTCATCAAAGGATGGTTTAGCCGGTACAATCACATCATTATTCCGCTTATTGCCGTTGGACAACTTTTCATCGGTGTTGGTATCACGCTTAGTGGAAAATGGGTAAAATGGGCCTGTATAGGGGCAATAGTTTTCTTAATATCCATTGCCCCCCTAATGGTAGGTTCGGCGTTTCCGTTTTCAATACCCGTTTCGGTAGCGGCCTGGCTTATTTACCGGCGCAAATCCAACCATCTGCTTTGGCATAACAAACAAAGAAGAAAGCTGGCTGAAGTTTAAGCGCGTTCATTCGCGAAAGCCGGTAACATTGTATTCGATAGATTTCAATATAAATTTTCCATAGGTAAATTTCTCGTTTGGATATTCCCAAACTGCATCGCCCCTGTACAATACGTTAACGTCACCGGTATTTTTATACTCATGAACCGGCGTTGAAAACGGGTACTTTTTCATTTCGGCAATAGCGTAGCGGTCGTTCGAAACAAAATCGACCAATTGCCCCTTATCGTTGAAATAAAGTGTGGCTGAAATGCTGATGCCGCCATTGGAGTATACAGCTTTTACAGAATTGCTATCAATAGTTTCCCAGCTAATTCTTTTATCGATCAAGCTTGCGGGCGCCACGAGGCACATATCGTTGAACAGTGTTACCGTTTCGGAATAATCCATTTCCGTTCCCGACTGCCTGCTTACCGGGATAAGTCCGAACAAACGAATATCCATCGAAGCTTTTTTATTCATGTAACGATGATAGCCCGGAACTTCTGTTCCGAACATTTTTGCCTTCATATAAAAAAGCCGCGTGGGCTCGTCGAAGAAATTGTACTGAACCGATCTGAACCTTAACCAATCCTTCCCCTTTTCGCGCATCTCACCTTCAAATACAATCCGCATATTGCTTAGCCTTGGCTTATTCAACACCGAAGCATAACGAAGGTATTTTTGTACGGCGATCGGCAGATCCTTTATATCATTCTCCGTTAGCAGGTCATTACGGCCAGCAGCATTCACACTAAGCATCGACTTGACATCGCGCGAAAATTGTTTCGAAAAAGAATGGGAACCCCAGGCTGCTACAGCAACCAGCAGGATGATGAGATTGGCTATTGATCCAAAGCGGGCATCGTGCCAGCTCATGAAAATAACCGATTGAGAAAGCAATACTGCTACCGGTGCAACCATCCACCACGCATCCTTACTCATCAGATATAAAACAGCCGATACAAGAAACAGAACGGCGGCAGATACCCATAATAAACCTATTGGCTTCGAAATGGGAATGGTTAAATTCTTAAGGTCTGCATACCCGAAGGCTTTTGCAAAACCCATAAAGTGAATGAGGCCGTGAACCACGATTAAAAAGAGAAAAATATACTTAAGCATATCTATCCTTTTAGTTTATCAAATCTGTTTTACGAACTGCGTTACCGGTCTTCGTAACGATACGGGAGCAGGATAGGTTTTTAAATATCCCATCCGCAAAATGAACTGCACCGGGTCCGATAAGCCGAAAGAGGTACGGAGGCGATCATAAGTTTCCTTTTCCTCCAGTATCTGTGTCATAGGATGGATGGCTATCATTTTTTCCCTTGAGCGGAGAAGAATTCTTTGCAGCATCATCCCTGTTTCAACAAGTGTAACGGTAGAATTGTCTTTGCTTGATATTAGGAGCCAGCCGCCTGAGACTGCAACCTGTTCCCGTACCTTATCAAGGCCCTTTTCGCGAAAACTGGTTTTCAAAACATCTTTCTTACCATAAAAATTCCTGAGAAACCAGGCAGCGAGTCCTTGAATTTCCATGGAAGCTGTGGTAAGTCCGTCGCCGTTCGCACTTGCTTCTTTGCTTGAAAAACGCATCCAGTCGGCTAATTCGTTTTGTGCTTCGTTGCGGTAAGTTTGAATCCTATTGGCTTCTATGGTTTGTTCATTTATCCATGAGTATTGCTTCGAATCGGGCGACAGGAAGTGGATATGGTCTCCGCAATCGCTTGTTAAGTTTTCAAGATCAGGCTTCGCAATTTCCTGGCTGAGAAAATTCGATCTTACTGTTCGTCTGTTTACAATTTTTTGAGCATCGAACGGCGCGGGCTTACTTGCTTTAGAAAGTTTAACCTCTATGATATTTTCATCCTGGTTGGAGCCAGCCAGCAGGTGAAATGCACAAGCATAACCCATGCTGTTTGCGGCATATTCAAGGTTTTGCATAAATGCCCCGATAGATAAAACGGTTTCCCGCTGCAAAGGATCAACTGCGGGCAACCATTTGGATTTGTCGTTACCAATGATCCAGTGATATGGTTCAACATATTTTACCAACCAAGGCTGCGTGTTATGACCGCTGGGGGCCAGTGAGGCGAGATAAAGAATCCTGGCTTCGTCTTGCTGAAGTAGAGTTTTACCGGAATTGCCCGGCAACTGGTGTTTTCTTTCGAAATTCTTTTTGTCGCTGGCAAGATAAGCAACAGCGCCTGCAACGGCAGTAACTCCACCGGCAATTGCAAGAAATTTTCTTCTTTTCATAATGCCTGGTTTAATAAGCAAGAGTTATGTTGAACAAGCAATAGAACCGCTTTCAGATAGCAATCAATCATTGAGTCGGGTAACAAAAAATAGCGGCGGGGGGGACGGTCTTGAATACTGCAAATGTATTGCCGGAACAGGGGCGGTATACTGAGTTGTATCACAAATGCCCGTGATTGATATCAAATGTTAAACAGGCCAAACAAGGAGGAGCAGATTTTTGCCCAAGAAAATAGATAGCCGAGATCGTAGCCGCTAATAACAATACGATCATTTTAGTGAAGTCCATATACTTAACCTGTATTTACCAGGAATTGATGTTTTGGATTATGAGAGCCTGAATCATTCATTCGCCATACACTCTCGAAGATTCCCATCCGATAATAGCTTTCTTGCGAAGCGAACCCCAATGGTATTCTCCCACAATACCGGTGTTTTTAATCACACGGTGGCAGGGAATAAGATAAGCAACAGGGTTGCTTCCAATAGCTGTTCCTACTGCACGCGAAGCATTGGGATTTTGAATGTGTTGGGCGAGCGAAGAGTATGTTGTTAAACTTCCCAACGGAATTTTAAGCAAGGCCTCCCAAACCTTCAGTTGGAAAGAGGTTCCTTTGATATGCAGTTTTATTTCGTCGAGCCGTGTCCAGTCTTGCGTAAAAATATACAACGCATTTTGCTGCAGAAGGTCGAAGAAGCTGCGGAAGCTGGCGTTGGGGAATAATGATTTCAATTGACGAAACGACTCCTGTTCGTTGTCGGTAAAGGAGAGAAAGCAAATGCCTTTATCTGTAGAAGCGATAAAAATATCTCCAAAAGGGCTTTCGGCATAACTGTAATTGATCTGCAGGTTTTCTCCTCCATTTTTATATTCACCGGGAGTCATCCCTTCTATTTTGATAAACATATCGTGCAAACGGCTGGTTCCCGAAAGACCTGTTTCGAATGCTGCATCTGCGAGGCTGGCTTTCTTTTCTTTTAGAATCGATTTTGCATGATCCACGGTAAGATAATGCAGGAACTGTTTCGGGCTAACACCTGCCCACTCCTTAAACATTCGCTGAAAATGGAAAGGACTGAGATGTACCTGTTGTGCCACTTTATTTAAATCGGGCTGTTGCCGGAAATTCTGTTGCAGGAATTCAATAGCCTCTGCAATGCGTTGATAGTTTATTGACTCGCTGTTTTTCATGATCGTACTGTTGATGTTGTTGATTTGTTATTCAAAAGTACGATGGACCACTGCCCGCTACAACCCGATTCTTGCGGAGAGAACTGATCATTTACCGAAAACAAAAACTATTTTCTTCGTCAAAAAATCATTTGCTTTTGTACACTAATCCATCCTTCATTACAAACACTACGTTCTTCATTACTTTGATATCTTCCGAAGGATCTCCTTCCACTGCAATGATATCGGCCAGCTTGCCCGATTCAATGCTTCCCATTGTCGATTTCATCCCCATCATTTCAGCAGCATTTAAAGTAGCGCATTTAATAGTTTCGAGGGGCGGCATTCCTCCTTCTACCATATACTGAAACTCCATATAGTTTTTACCGTGGGCAAATACTGCTGCATCGGTACCAAATGCCACCTTCACACCAGCCTTGTACGCTTTAGCAAATGTGCTTTGAATTTGTGAACTTATCTCGAGCGCCTTGGGCACGATGATAGGCGCATAGTAGCCGGGAATTTTTGCCGAATCGCCTACCGATCTTCCCGCGGTGATAGTGGGAATATACCAGGTTCCGTATTTTTTAAACAATTCAATTGCTTCATCATCCATCAATGTTCCATGTTCAATAGATGTTACGCCGCCACGAATCGCTCTCTTCATTCCTTCGGCTCCGTGGGCATGCGCAGCTACAATAAAACCATAATCTTTTGCCGTTTCTACAATCGCTCTTATTTCCTCTTCGGTGAACTGCGGATTCTGCCCGCTTTTGGCAAGACTCAACACCCCGCCCGTTGCGGTGATTTTAATAAGATCGGCGCCATCTTTATAACGTTGTCGAACAGCTTTACGCGCATCTTCAACGCCATTGATTACTCCTTCTTTCGGGCCGGGATCTCCCATCAGGTCGCGGCGATAACCATTGGTAGGATCTGCATGTCCGCCAGTAGTACCTATCGCTTTCCCGCATGTAAAAATGCGCGGCCCTTTTACCAGTCCTTTATTGATTGCGTTGCGCAGGGCGATGTTCACGCCACTACCTCCCAAATCGCGTACCGTAGTAAAGCCGCTCATCAGGCTTATTTCGGCATACTTCAGCGATTCGAAAGCAACTTCCTCGGGATTCTGAATAAAACGATCGGCTGTTGAACCTCTTCTTGTTTCTCCCTCAATATGTACGTGCATATCCATCAGTCCCGGCATTACTGTATATTTCTGAAGGTCGATCAGCTTATCGCCGGCGGCACCGCTTACGTAACCATTTCTTATTTCAACAATCTTGTTTCCTTCGACAATAATTGTAACACGCTGTTTTACCTGCAGGCTGTTTACATCAACCATTTTTCCGCATTGCAGGTAAGTTTTTTGTGAAAAGCCGGAGAAAGAAAAAATGAGGAGGCAAACACAGGCCAGTAGGAATTTTCGCATTGTTGGTTGGTTTTGGAAACTGAAATTAAGGAATCGGGTGAAAATGAAAAGATCGTATCTTCCAAAAAACTTTGTTTATGAAGAAAATGCTCCTTCTGCTGGCTTGCTGTTCAAGCCAGGTTCTTCTTTTTGGCCAGGATTGTAAAAATTATATCTACCTGCAGGCCAACAAAACTATCGAGATGACCATCTACAATCGCAAAGGCGCCCCCGATGGAAAACAGGTTTATAAAATAAGCGAAGTATCCAATTCGGGTGGCACGGTAAACGCCCGGGTGAATTCTGAAATGTTCGACAAAAAAGGGAAACCGGTTACCAAAGCCACTGGCAACTATAAATGTACCGGAGGTATGATGATGATCGATATGAAGATGAGTATTCCGTCGCAGCAGATGGAACAGTTCAAAAATGCAGAGGTGAAGGCGGAGGATGTGTATATCGAATATCCTGCAAACATGAATGTAGGCGACCAACTCAAAGACGGCAATTTCAATATGGACGTCGATAACAATGGAATGAAGCAATCGCTTTCGATGCTGATCAGCGACCGAAAAGTAGAAGGAAAAGAAACGGTAACAACTACTGCGGGAACATGGGAATGTTATAAGATATCTTCGAAAATGAAACTGACTATTAAAACCATGGGCATCGGTATTCCTTTCAACCTGGAACAAACAGAATGGTTTGCCCCTGGATTTGGAGTGGTTAAAACCGAAAGCAAGCATGGAGGAACGGCAATTACAGCGATTAATTAAACCGGGGAGATTTTTTACCGTCGAGAACAAGAGGGCGCGGAGTTTAATATCGTTTTGAGAATCTTTATCGCCTGTAGCAACAATCTATTCTCTGCTTCTCCTCTTCTCTGGGGTAAAAAAAATTTTTAGCGCTCTCGAAGTATAAGAATATGGCTGGATACCGCCCCTTTGTATTCCCGGTGCACCCTGTGGTTTAAAAACTTTTAATCACAGGGGACGCAAGGTAACACAAGGGAAAACTTATTGTTGGCAATTAGTTTTCCATCGTATCGTTCCAGATTCAAACAAATAAAAGATTTATCCTTCACGAAACCGGCGGAGGCGTGATGATCTCCCAGAATCTTTCTACCCTTGCCGTCCAGGTGTTTTGCTCCGCAACGCGCACGCGCGCCTGTTTTTTTTCTTCGCTGTTTTCGGCAATGGCAGTATCGATTGTTTTTACAAATTCATCGGCTGAATCCACCACATAGGCTACATCGCGGAATGAATAAATATCCTCGGAAAAATGTGTAGCAATCACTGGTTTACCTGCTGCCAGGTATTCGTTTATCTTTAAAGGATAGATGCTTTTCGTGAGGGTATTTTTCCTGAATGGAATCAATACGCAATCGAAATATTGCAAATAACCGGGTAGTTCTGTGATATGCTTTGGTCCTACAAAAACCACGTTTGGCATTTTATCGAGGCCGACCGTTTTATGCTCTTCGGTTTGTACAGGGCCCACGAATACAAGGGTTTTATCGGAATGGTATTCGGCCACTTTTTTCAGCAATTCAAAATTGGACCGGTATTCGATGCTGCCCGTGAATCCAATGATTTTGGTTTTTATGTTTTTCAGTTCGGCTGGCATTGGTAATTTCTCCGTTACCGCTTTTTTGAAAATACTGGTATCTGCCGCATTGGGATGGAGAAAAACATTTTTTGAGAAAGCCGATTTCAATCTTGTCAACTCCCTCGAAGTACAAAGAGTATAGTCGAAGTTTCTTATGATTTCTTCTTCGAGCCTGGTGCCGTGGCGGTTTGAATAAGCCACCTGCGAAATATCATCCATCGATTGATATACCGAACGCCAGGGTTTTATATCGCCGGGAAGTTTTCGTACAAAATAAGGATCGAAGAAATTGATGTAAACAAAATCCTTTAGCTGGTAGTCCTTAACAATCCGCCGGATTGCACCCAGCACAATTCCATCGTTTATTTTCGAAAGCTGCCGGTAAAAAAAGCCCGGGGGTAAAAAATTAATGGGCAATGTTAGCCTCGTAGTTACTACGGTAAGATTTTCCGGCAAGGAGCCGGGGTTACTATAAATATTCTTGCCTCCGAACAAAGCATGTTTGCGCGATTGTATGGCCGCCGTTTTTCGTTCGGTGAAAAAATCTTTCCACGAGTAAGGATGGTCGATATAAAATACGCGGTGTTTTTTTGCAAACTCTTTTGCAAGCGAAAGCGCAGGCGAAGAAATTGCCGAGTCCCAGCGCGATAAGGAAAAACAAATAATATCGTACGACTTATTCATGTTGGTTGTTTCAGCAATTCAATACATTTCGCGAGGCTGAATTTCCAGTCGGGTATCTCAAGATAAAAGGTATTTCGAATTTTTTCCGTATTCAGCAGCGAAAACGAGGGCCGTTTTGCAGGTGTTGGATACTGCGCACTCGGGATCGGGTTAACGATACAGGACGATCCTGATAAGTCTTTTATCGCTAAAGCAAAGTCGTACCAGCTAATTTTTCCGCTATTGCTGTAGTGATAGATTCCCGGTCGCCACGAATTGGAGCTGATGATGCTAAGAATAGCAGCGGCAAGATCGGCCGCATACGTAGGTGTTCCCACCTGGTCGTTTACTACGTTGATGCTGTCTTTTTCTTTCATCAACCGCAGCATTGTTTTAACAAAATTATGCCCGAAAGAAGAATACACCCAGGCCGTGCGGATAATGATGCTATCCGGGTTGTTTTTTTTGCACAGTTCCTCTCCTTTTAGTTTGGAAGCCCCGTATACATTTATCGGCGATGTGTTGTCTTCTTCTGTGTATGGCTCTGGTGATTGGCCGTCGAAAACATAGTCGGTGGAAATATGAATGAACCTGGTTTTAGTCTGGGCACAAATCTTAGCCAGCTCACCTGCTGCATAGGCGTTTGTTTCAAATGCTTTTTCTTGCTCCGACTCGGCCTTATCTACCGCGGTATAGGCGGCACAATTGATACAAAAATCGGGTGTATGCACAAGGAAAAACTCGTGGAGCGAATGGGAGTCGGTAATCGACAATTCATCTCTTCCAGGAAATAAAAATTCAAACGAAGTGTATTGAGCAGCGGCAGCACGCAGTTCACTGCCCAACTGTCCATTGGCGCCGGTTACCAGTACAATGGGTTTGCTCATGTTTCCGTGTTATGAATTGAAGTGAAAATTATTTTGCGCATTTCGCAATTCCGGTAACTGCAAGTCTTTTTCAGAAACGATGATTTTTCCTGCAGGAATCTGCCAGTCGATATTCAATTCAGCGTCGTTGTATATGATACCGCTCTCGCTTTCCTTATTATAAAACTCATCGCATTTATATAAAACTTCTGCTGTTTCGCTTAACACGGAAAATCCGTGGGCAAAGCCGGCGGGTATAAACAATTGCTTTTGGTTTTCGGCCGACAATTCAACAGAGAATACTTTTTTATAAGTAGGGGAGCCGATCCTGATATCAACTGCCACATCCAGTATTTTTCCACTGATGGCCCTTACCAATTTAGCCTGCGCGTGGGGGGGTAACTGGTAATGCAAACCCCTTATCACGCCGTAAACTGAAAAGGATTGATTATCCTGAACGAAATCATGGTTGATGCCGTGTTGCTCAAAAACTTTACGGTTGTACGATTCAAAGAAGAAACCGCGGTTGTCCTTATAGCTAATAGGTTCAAACAATAAAAGTCCACGAATTCCTGTTTCGATGAATGGCATTGCTTTCAGGGATTTGGTGATACCGCGGCTCGCAATTAAAGCTGGCGAAACCCGGGGAACTGTTTAAAACTAACTATACTGCTTGTTGTAAAATTGCTGGTACTCGCCGCTGGTTACATGCTGTATCCACTGTTCGTTGGAGAGATACCAGTCTACAGTTTTCTCCAATCCTTCTTCAAATTGAAGAGAAGGTTTCCAACCCAATTCTTTATTTAGCTTACTGGCATCAATGGCATAGCGAAGATCGTGGCCGGGCCGATCTTTTACAAAAGTTATCAGCTTTGCCGAGGTTCCTTCAGGCCTTCCCAGTTTTTTATCCATGATTTTGCAGAGCAGGTGAACGAGATCAATATTCTTCCACTCATTGAATCCGCCAACGTTGTAACTCTCCCCGATTTTTCCCTTATGAAATATCGTATCGATAGCGCGTGCATGATCTTCCACAAAAAGCCAGTCGCGAACATTTTCGCCCTTGCCATAAACAGGAAGGGGTTTGTTGTTCCTGATATTATTAATCATCAGCGGAATCAGCTTTTCGGGGAAATGATGCGATCCGTAATTATTGGAACAATTACTCATTACCACGGGTATACCATAGGTATCGTGGTAAGCCATTACAAAATGATCGGATGCTGCTTTTGATGCTGAATAAGGCGAATGCGGATCGTAAGGTGTTTCTTCGGTAAAAAAGCCTTCATTGCCCAGGGAACCATAAACTTCGTCGGTGGAAACATGGTAAAACAACTTGCCTTCCATTTGATCTTTCCAGAATTTACGACAGGCATTGAGCAGGATGGCAGTCCCCAGCACATTTGTTTTCACAAATGCAAGCGGGTCCATAATTGAGCGATCAACATGACTTTCTGCTGCTAAATGAATAACCGCATCAAATTTGTACTTATCGAATAGGGAATCGATGGCTTTTTCGTCGGTGATATCGGCTTTTTCGAAGCGATAGTTGGGTTTGTCCTGTATGTCTTTAAGATTTTCCAGGTTACCTGCATAAGTAAGCGCATCTACATTTACCAGCAGGTAGTGAGGGTATTTGTTTACAAATAAGCGAACCACATGCGAGCCTATAAACCCGGCCCCCCCTGTAATCATGATGGTTTTATTATAATCGGCCATTATAAACTCGAGTATTTGCGGTTTTTAATTTTATTCCTGAAAATGCCCTTCAGGTCATAAACGAGGGCATGTGGTTTTGTAATCGAATCAAAATACTGCTCGTTCAACGCAAGGTATTCGCGGTGGGGAACAGTGATGATCACCGCATCGTAATCGTTGGATTCTTTAGAAATAAGATTTAATCCGTATTCTTCCCGAACTTCTTCCGCTTCGGCATGCGGATCTTCTATATCAACGCGGAAATTAAAAGCAAGCAATTCCTTAACTGTATCAACAATTTTAGAATTGCGGATATCGCTAACGTTTTCTTTAAACGTAACTCCTTTCACCAATACTTTTGGTTCGTTCGAGTTTTTCAGTACATGGGTAATTACTTTCCTCGCTACGTATTTGGCCATATCGTCGTTAATGGTTCTGCTCGACGAGATGATTTTTGAATCGAAGCCTAAAGCCGCGGCTTTATAAGTAAGGTAATAAGGATCCACGCCTACACAATGACCGCCCACAAGCCCCGGCTGGAACCTGAGGAAGTTCCATTTTGTTTCGGCTGCAGCCAAAACATCGTATGTGTTGATACCGATTTTGTCGAAGATAATTGAAAGCTCGTTCATCAATCCAATATTCAAATCGCGTTGCGTGTTTTCGATTATTTTAGCCGCTTCGGCAACTTTAATGGATGGCGCCCGATGAACACCGGCTTTTACCACCAACTCATAGGTTCGTGCAATTTCATCGAGCGATTCATCGTCGCATCCCGAAACTACTTTTACAATATTAGAAAGAGTGTGCACCTTATCGCCCGGGTTGATCCGTTCGGGGGAGTAACCAATCTTGAAATCCCTGCCAACCTTCAGCCCGCTGGCGGATTCGATTATCGGCAGGCAATCTTCTTCGGTACAGCCAGGATAAACGGTGGATTCGAATACCACATAATCCCCTTTTTTAAGAACCTTGCCAATTGTTTTAGAAGCGGCTGTTACCGGTTTCAGGTCGGGCACATTGTGATGATCTACCGGTGTGGGAACGGCTACTATAAAAAATCGCGCCTCCCGCAAAACATCGAGAGAATCTGTAAAAACAATATCGCAATTTTCAAACTGTTCTGCGGGCAACTCATTGCTTGGATCAATTTGGTTGCGCATCATCTCCACCCGTTTGCTATTGATGTCGAATCCTACGACAGATATTTTCCTCGCAAATTCAAGAGCAATAGGCAGGCCAACATATCCTAAGCCAATTACCGCCAGTTTTGCTTTCTTGTCTACTAATTCCTGGTACATTTTCCTGATGAGTATTGAGAATGGAAGGTATTTACTTTAAGGGAAACATTATGCTACTCATTTATTACTCATAAATTCTTTCGGTTGCTTGACCCATTCCTCGGGCGGAAGCGACCTGAAATAATCGTAAGTAATCTTCAGTCCTTCTTTACGGCTTACTTTGGGCGACCATCCCAACTGGGTACGAGCGCGCGTAATATCCGGCTGGCGTTGCTTGGGATCATCCACAGGCAATGGCTTGTGCACGATCTTTTGTTTTGTTCCTGTTAAGGCAATGATCTCTTCGGCAAATTCTTTGAGAGATATTTCGTCGGGGTTGCCGATATTAACCGGCAAGTGTTGATCGCTTAATAACAAGCGGTATATCCCTTCAATAAGATCGTCCACATAACAAAAAGAGCGGGTCTGGCTTCCATCGCCAAATACGGTCAGATCTTCACCACGCAAAGCCTGGCCGATAAATGCCGGAAGAGCGCGGCCGTCGTTCAAGCGCATGCGCGGACCATAGGTGTTGAATATTCGAACAATCCTTGTTTCAAGTCCGTGAAAAGTATGATAGGCCATCGTAATGGCTTCCTGGAAACGCTTTGCCTCGTCGTACACGCCTCTTGGACCGATAGGGTTTACATTTCCCCAATAATCTTCGTTTTGCGGATGTACCATTGGGTCGCCGTACACTTCGGAAGTGGAAGCAACCAGTATGCGGGCCTTTTTGGCTTTTGCCAATCCAAGACAATTATGGGTTCCCAACGAACCTACTTTAAGGGTCTGAATCGGTATCTTGAGGTAATCGATCGGGCTGGCAGGCGACGCAAAATGCAGAATATAGCGAAGCTCGCCCGGAACATGAATAAATTTAGATACGTCATGATGATAGAATTCAAATTGTTCCAATTTGAACAGGTGTTCAATATTTCGCAAATCGCCTGTAATCAGGTTATCCATTCCAATTACATGATATCCTTCCTTGATAAACCGGTCGCATAGGTGTGAACCTAAAAAACCTGCTGCCCCGGTAATGAGAACTCTTTCTCTTGCCATGCTGAATTGCTGTTGTAAGGTTTACGAACAAAAAAATGAAGAACCGGTTACGAAAAGCTTAACCAGGAGGCTAAACTTTTCCCTTTCTTCATTTTCATTTAATATATTTTTTGTTTACTTATGATGCGAGCCGTTGGTAGGGACGGCTGTTGCCCTTCCTACGCTTTCGTAATAAAAACCGAGCTCCCTGATGGCATCTGTATCGAAAAGATTTCTGCCATCGAAGATTACTTTGTTCTTCATCAGCTTCACAATTTTCAGGAAATCGGGCGTGCGAAATTCGTTCCACTCGGTTGCAATCACAAGGGCATCGGCCTGGTTCAGGCAATCGTATTGTGTTTCGCCGTATTCAATTTTATCTCCCAATAGTTTTTTTACATTGCCCATTGCCTCGGGATCGTAAGCGCAAACAGTTGCTCCCGCTTCTACCAGCGCATCGATCATATAGAGTGCCGGCGCTTCGCGGATATCGTCGGTATTGGGTTTAAAGGCCAGTCCCCACAACGCAAATCGTTTTCCCTTTATATTGCCACCGAAGTATTTCTTGATTTTGGGAATCAGGTGCATTTTCATCTTTTCGTTTACATCCATTACCGCGTTCAAAATCTTGAACTCGTAGCTCACTTCGGTCGATGATTTCGCTAGTGCCTGCACATCTTTCGGAAAACAGCTTCCGCCATACCCGATTCCGGGAAACAAAAAGCGCTTGCCAATGCGATCGTCGCTTCCTATTCCGCGGCGAACCATGTCTACATCCGCTCCCAATCGCTCGCACAACTGGGCGATTTCGTTCATGAAAGTAATTTTAGTGGCAAGAAAAGAGTTAGCCGCGTATTTCGTCAACTCGGCCGATCGCAGATCCATGTAAAGAATAGGATTTCCCGAACGAACAAAAGGCGCATAGAGATCGCCCATGATTTTTTTGGCCCTTTCGGAACTGGCGCCAATTACCACCCGGTCGGGTTTAAGAAAATCATCTACGGCTACTCCTTCGCGTAAGAATTCGGGATTGGATACTACATCGAATTCTCCCTTATAATTTTTAGCTATTGCGGCGTGCACTTTTTCTGCTGTGCCTACCGGAACGGTGCTTTTGTCTACAATCACTTTGTAATCGTCGAGCAGCTTGCCCAGGTCGGAAGCAACTCCCAGAATATATTTTAAATCGGCCGACCCGTCTTCTCCGGGAGGTGTGGGCAGGGCCAGGAAAATAATACGCGCATCTTTGATTCCTTCGGCAAGATTGGTGGTAAAAAACAATCTTTCCTCGCGTTGATTGCGAAGGAAAATCTTTTCAAGGCCAGGTTCATAAATAGTTACCTGCCCGCTGTTCAGCTTGTCAATTTTTTCTTTGTCGATATCGATACAGGTTACGTTGTTACCGGTTTCAGCAAAGCAGGTTCCGGTTACCAGTCCAACATATCCTGTTCCTACAACAGCAATTTTCATCGTGTAAAGTTTTAATTAGGGTTTAGGCCTTAATTGGGTTTAATGATTAGTGCGATTATCTGTTTACGAATTCGAGAACCTTACTGGTGATAAAATGCAATTGCTCATCGTCCAATTCCGTGTGCATCGGCAACGATATCACGCGCTCGGTCAACCAGTCGGTAGTTTCCAGGATAAAGTTGCTTCCCCCAAATGCAGCAAACATTTGCTGGCGATGGGCGGGTACGGGATAATAAATCATGGAGGGGATATTGTTTTCGGCCAGGAATTGGTTTAACCCATCCCGGTTCGTTCCCTCGAGTATTAAGGTGTACTGGTGAAAAACATGTTTGCTATAAGGAGCCCTGAAAGGAGTCGTGATTTTCGGATGGCCGGCAAATGCCTTATCGTAATAATCGGCCGCCTTTCTTCTGGCATCTATATAAGCGTCCAGGTTTTTAAGTTTTACATTCAATACGGCTGCCTGAAGGGTATCCAGGCGGCTGTTACAACCCACCAGGTCGTGGTAATATCTCTTACTTTGCCCGTGGTTTGCAATCATTTTTAACCGATTAGCTAACGAATCCTCGTCGGTGAATATTGCCCCGCCATCGCCATAACAGCCCAGATTTTTGGAAGGAAAAAAGGAGGTCGTGCCAATTGTACCAATGGTGCCGGTCTTTTTTACCGAACCATCGCTGAATCGGAAATCGGATCCGATAGCCTGCGCGTTGTCTTCAATTACAAATAGGTTATAACGACGGGCAATATCCATGATCGCTTCCATATTGGCCGACTGGCCATACAAATGAACAGGTACAATTGCCTTTGTTTTTGGAGTTATTGCTTTTTCGATAGCCGCAGGATCTATACAAAAAGTTTTGGGATCCACTTCCACAAAGACCGGCTGAAGACGCAACAAAGCAATTACCTCGGTTGTAGCCACATACGTAAATGAAGGAGTAATCACCTCGTCGCCCGGTTTAAGATCCAAGGCCATCATGGAAATCTGCAGGGCATCGGTACCATTCGCGCAGGGAATAACATGTTTTACTCCCAAATATTTTGCAAGGTTGTCGGCAAATTCACTTACAGGCTTGCCATTAATAAAGGCTGCACTATCCAATACTTCGTGCACCGACTTATCCACTTCTGCCTTTATTTTTGCATATTGCTTCTTTAAATCAACCATTTGTATGGGATGCATGCCTTTCTTTTTTTTGATGTAAGCGGGCACAAAACTAACCCTAAAATGTGGTTTTTGCAATCCCGGAATGTGGTATTTCCCATGAATAATGGCTGGTTACACATTTGTTTATAAATAAATAATAGCGGTGCATTTATTTTTCTATTTACTTTTTCTATTTGTTTACCACAGCGCTATCCGTATCGCTGCACGCTGGAATCCGAAGGCAAAACTTTGGGTACGAGGGCGGCAGAATGTTTTTGAAAAATTGGAGAAAAGTCTTGCGGGCAACCAGGCTCCGGTAATCTGGCTGCATTCCTCCTCCCTGGGTGAGTTTGAACAGGGCCGTCCCGTTTTGGAAAAAATCAGGGCAAACTATCCCGGGTACCGAATCCTGCTCAGCTTTTTTTCGCCTTCCGGCTATGAAGCCAAAAAGAATTACGGGGGTGCTGATATTGTGATATATCTCCCCCCCGACTCTAAAAAGAATGCCCGCCGGTTCATAGAAATGGTGAATCCGCAGCTCGTACTTTGGGTTAAATACGACTACTGGTATTTTTATTTGGCAGAATTGAAACAAAAGAAAATTCCCTTGCTATTGGTATCGGGCGCCTTTCGGAAAAACCAGCCTTTTTTCAAATGGTATGGACGCCTGCACCGGTATATGCTGGAATGCTTTCAGCATCTTTTTGTGCAGACGGAGAACTCATACGAATTATTGAAGACAATAGGGATCAGCCAGAATGTAACGGTGGTGGGCGATACCCGCTTCGATCGTGTACTTGAAATTGCCGAAAACTTTGAGCCGGTAGCCGGCATCGATTCGTTTTGCGGTAGCTCGCCGGTTATTGTTGCCGGCAGTACCTGGCTGGAGGATGAAGAAGAAATCGATCATTATGCAAATACAAATACGCATATCAAATTCATCGTGGCGCCGCACGATATAAGTGAAACCAGGCTGAAAGAAGCGGAAGCCTTATTCAGGAATTGTATAAGATATTCGAAGTTGATCGGGGAAACGAATCGGTACAATGAAAATGATGATAATAAAAAAAAGGGTGTTTCAGCCAATGTATTGTTGATCGATAATATCGGGATGCTCTCCCGGCTTTATAAGTACGGAACCATTACCTATGTGGGGGGCGGCTTTGGCAACGACGGTGTTCACAATGTGCTGGAAGCGGCTGTTTATGGCAAGCCGGTTGTGTTTGGGCCCGAATTTGAAAAGTATGTGGAGGCAGTTGAACTGGTCGACCAGGGAGGAGCTTTTTCTATAGAAAGCGCAGTGGAATTGGAAAAGCTGCTGAACGATTTATTGATGAACCCCCAATGGTTACAGGAAAGCAGCGAAGCTTCGCGCAATTATGTACTGGAGAAAAAAGGAGCTACCGGAAAAATTCTGCAGTATGTTCAGGAGAAACGTCTTTTGACCAATTGATAGAAATGGCGGGTGCTTTCGCGGCTATCGTCCCAACCCAGTTTCACTTTCAATTCTCTTTCGATCCAGTACTCAGCTTCGGGAAATATGCGGAAACCGTTGATTGTTTTTATGCTTCTTTCGTACATGGTTTCGTCGCCGCGAAATAGTTCACTGATAAATACAAAGCGATCGTTGATACCAATCGCCCGGCGGAGATCCCTCACCGGTGAATCGTTGAGCAAATGACCCACTTCCACTACTTCGGCTTTTAACTTATCGTTAAGAGAAAAATCTTCGGATGCCATGGTTTCATTGATCTCTTTTCCATTTTTCTGGTGCGCGAGTGTGGGAATTTCGGTCATTGGATCAAACAGCCATCCGCCCGCTTCCTGCTTTTTTGTAGCAGAATGACTACCGTTTTTATCGCTTACCGTCGCCAGCACTTCCTCTGTTTTTTCAGATTCGATGGGCAATGGAGCTTCTGGAATTGTATTTCTATTGGGCATAACAACAGCCACCTTGGAAGTGCCCAAAGTCTTGCCTGGAGCGGCCGACAGCTTAGTCAGCTCTGCTTCAATTAACTGCGTGGTCAGGAGTAATTGGGCAGGACCGGCTTTTTGTGCAAATTGTTCATTTAATTTGCTGATCAGTTCAGCTAAACGATCCATTGAGAGCCTTGTTTTGGGTGAACGGTTTTGTTTGTCATAAAATTAAACAATTTTCATTCCGTTTTTTACTAGTAAAATGTTTATAGAACCAAATATATCGGGCGAAAGAAGGGGTTGGATTGAAGTAGTGTGCGGATCCATGTTCAGTGGAAAGACCGAAGAGTTGATTCGCCGGCTCAAAAGAGCCAAGATTGCCAACCTGCGGGTAGAGATTTTCAAACCTAAAATCGATACAAGATACGATGAACAGAATATTGTATCGCACGACGAAAATGCCATTCTCTCCACGCCCATCGATAATTCCCAAACCATTCTTTTACTGGCAAACGAGGTAGATGTAATTGGAATTGACGAGGCGCAGTTTTTCGACGATCAGCTTCCCGAAGTATGCGAACAGCTTGCCATGAAGGGAATTCGTGTAATTGTTGCCGGATTGGATATGGATTATATGCGCAAGCCTTTCGGGCAAATGCCCAATCTTCTTGCCAAAGCAGATTACATCACGAAACTGCACGCCATTTGTGTTCGTTGCGGAAACATCGCGAATTACTCTTATCGCAAATCTGCGCAGGAGGGACAGGTTGTTTTAGGAGAGAAGGATATATATGAACCCCGTTGCCGAAACTGTTACGAAAAAAGAGACCAGCCTTGAGTAATACAAAGCATATTGTTGCGCTTTTCAAGAAAGACCTGTTGCTCGAAATCAGGCAGCAGTACACTTTTTACGGTATACTGTTATATGTTGCTTCCACCATTTTCGTGTTGTACCTGGCAATGGGCCAGCCCGAAGACAAGGTTTGGAACGGCCTTTTTTGGATGATCCAGCTATTTATTTGCGTAAACGCAGTAGCCAAAAGCTTTTTGCAGGAAAGCCGGGGGCGCATGCTTTATTTTTACTCCATTGCAGGGGCCCGGGATTTTATTATTTCGAAATTGTTATTCAACGCTGCATTGATGGTGTTGATGAGTATTACGAGCCTGGTCCTGTTCCGGCTTTTGCTGGGTGATGTGCTGGTAAATCCTTTATTATTTACCGGCATTGTTTGTTTGGGAGGATGCAGTTTGAGTCTTGTATTTACATTTTTAGCGGCCATTGCCGCCAGGGCGCAGCAGAATGCGGCACTGATGGCGATATTGGGATTTCCGCTTATTATTCCGCAGGTGCTGATACTGATGCGTATTTCCAATATTGCATTTTCGGATGTTATTCAGTCGGGGCTCGGGCAACTGATAGGATTGCTGGTTGGGCTGGACGTATTGGTAATTGCGTTGTCGGTGATACTGTTTCCGTTTTTGTGGAAAGACTAAATCAATAGGCCAATTAGCCAATCGGCCAATTGGTTCAATTCCCCTAATTTTGCCGCACCCATTTATATCTTTCTCTATGCGCCGATACTGGTGGAAAATACTGAGCATTGTTTTATTACTATACGCTTTTACTGCCGGCTTTTTGGTAAAACTTCCCCAACAGGTGGCCTATGAAGAAAGCAATATGTACGAAAGCATGAGGAATTTTTTCTTTCATGTACCAATGTGGTTTAGCCAGATGGCCATTATTACGGTTTCGCTGGTGTATTCAATAAAGTACCTCCGTAATCCTGTGCTGAAAAACGATTGGATGGCTGCTGAATTTGCTGCCACCGGAACCGTAATGGGAACACTGGGATTGACTACCGGGGCCATCTGGGCCAATTATACCTGGGGAGCGCCCTGGAACAACGACCCCAAACAAATAGGCGCTGCTATTGCCCTGCTGGTTTACCTCGCCTATTTTGTACTCCGCAATTCAATTACCGATATCGATAAACGCGGAAGAATTGCCGCGGTGTACAATATTTTCGCTTACTTCATTTACATACCCATGGTAATGATACTGCCGCGTATGGTAGAATCGCTACACCCCGGCGGCAAGGGCGTTGAAGGCAACCCGGGGCTTAGCGGCAATAGTTTGGACCCGGCTATGCGTGCCATTTTCTGGCCGGCTGTTTTGGGATGGATCTTATTGGGTGTTTGGATAAGCACATTAAATGTAAGAACAAGAGTTTTGGAAGATAGAAAACTGACAATCGCTTAATACGATGAAAAAAACAATCAGCATTGGTTTATTTCTTTTAATGGCTGTGCTGGCGATGGCACAGAACAATGGAGTAAACGATCCTGCTCCCACTGGTTTACGGGCCGATGGAAAGATTTGGGTGGTGATGGCAGTATGCATAACAATATTGGCAGGACTGTTTGCTTATGTTATTCGACTCGACAGGAAGATTTCGAGATTGGAGAAAAAAGGGTGAGCAGGATTGAAAGCGCTGAAGTGTGCGACGCAAGAGCAGTTCAGCAGTGTTACCGCAGCTCATAACAACATACCTTACTGCCGACATTGATACGATTGGCTTGTTATTATTAGAAAAATAAAATTAACTACGTCATGTCAGAGTACAGTTTTTTTGGCGCCGTTGAAAAGAGTTTCGACAAAGCCGCCAAATTCACCAATTGGGACCCGGGAATTCTTGAACAGATAAAACAATGCAACGCGGTATATCGCATGCATTTCCCCGTTAAAATTGGAGATAAGATAGAAGTAATAAAAGCTTACCGTGTTCAGCACTCGCACCACAAGTTGCCTTGCAAAGGCGGTATTCGTTTTGCCACCAGCGTTAACCTCGATGAAGTAATGGCGCTTGCGGCATTAATGACTTACAAGTGTGCGATTGTAAACGTACCCTTTGCCGGTGCAAAAGGTGGTATCAGTATCGATCCGAAAAAATACACACCGTATGAACTGGAAAAAATTACGCGCCGCTATACATCGGAATTAATCAAAAAGAATTTTATAGGACCTGGTATCGATGTACCCGCACCCGACTACGGAACCGGCGAACGCGAGATGGCCTGGATCGTAGATACCTATGTGAGCATGCGCCCCGGCGAAATAGATGCATTGGGTTGTGTTACCGGTAAACCCGTAACTCAAGGTGGTGTACGCGGCCGCCGCGAAGCAACAGGTCTTGGTGTATTCTATGGCCTGCGCGAAGTGTGCTCGATGCCCGATGTGATGAAGAAGCTTGGCCTTACCACAGGCGTAGAGGGGAAGACTGTTGTTGTACAGGGCTTGGGTAATGTAGGTTATCACTCGGCTAAATTCTTCCAGGAGGCTGGGTCCAAGATTATCGGGTTGTCGGAATATGAAGGAGCTATCTTCAATAAGGATGGATTGGATATTGATGCAGTATTCAATCATCGGAAATCCACTGGCTCCATTCTCAATTTCCCCGGCGCCACTAACCTTGGGAAGAGCAGCGATGCGCTGGAACTCGAGTGCGATATACTGATTCCAGCGGCGCTGGAAAATGTTATCAATGGAGAAAATGCCCCGAGAGTAAAAGCAAAAATCATTGGAGAAGCGGCCAATGGCCCGTTAACACCGGAAGCAGATGAAGTATTTATCAAGAAAGGAACGCTGGTAGTTCCGGATATGTACCTTAATGCCGGTGGTGTAACAGTCAGTTATTTTGAGTGGTTGAAGAACCTTAGCCACGTTCGTTATGGCCGTATGGAAAAACGCTTTACCGAAAACCAGAATCGCCAGATGCTGGAGTTGACCGAGCAATTCACGGGCAAAAAAGTAGATGACAGGGTTCGCGATGAAATTGTACACGGTCCCGAGGAGGTTGATTTGGTTCGGAGTGGACTGGAAGAAACAATGATTACAGCAACCCGCGAGGTAATGGATACCTGGAAGGCGAATCCGTCTATTCCCGATATGCGCACGGCTGCCTATGTTGTTGCCATCAACAAAGTAGGCGTGAGCTATGCCGAGTTGGGTATATTTCCATAACAATCATCTTATGTACACTACATACAAGGGTTCGCCGGTGGCGAACCCTTTTTTTGCGCATGCAACTGCAGACGTGATATACCAGGCTTTAACAGCCTGTTATTATCCTGTGTTAATTTGCGGGCCGGGGTTTTGAAACTAACTTGCAGCAATTTTTTACTATGGAACTGGGATTATACACGTTTGTAGAAAGAACACCCGATCCTGTTACAGGTCGTTTAATCAGTGGCGAGGAGCGTATGCGTAACCTGATGGAAGAAATAGAATTGGCCGAACAGGTTGGATTGGATGTTTTTGCCATTGGCGAACATCATCGCGAAGAATATCTTGTTTCTTCGCCGGCGGTAGTATTGGCAGCCGCGGCAGTAAAAACAAAAAGACTGAAACTTTCGAGTGCCGTAACGGTACTAAGTTCCGACGATCCTGTTCGCGTATTCCAGGATTTTGCAACAGTGGATTTATTATCGGGAGGACGAGCAGAGATCATGGCAGGCCGGGGATCTTTCATAGAATCCTTTCCTTTGTTCGGATACGATTTAAACGACTACGATGAATTGTTTTCCGAGAAGCTGGATCTGCTTCTTAAAATCAATGAACAGGAAAAAATAAGCTGGAGGGGCAAGTACCGATCTCCAATTGATAATCTTGGCATATATCCAAGACCCGCACAAAAAAAATTACCGATTTGGATCGCAGTAGGCGGAACTCCCGCATCTGTGATACGGGCAGCAAAACTGAATATCCCCCTGGCGCTTGCTATCATCGGCGGTATGCCGCATCAGTTTGCACCACTCATTCAACTCTATCGAGATACGGCTGCGAAAGCAGGGCATGCACAGGATCAATTGCAGGTAGGCATCAACACGCATGTTTTTATCGGCGACGATTCGCAAAAAGCTGCGGATGATTTTTATCCAAGCTATGCACAGGTAATGTCGAAGATAGGAAGGGAAAGAGGATGGCCACCTCAAACACGTCAGCATTACGAGGCATCGCGCTCGGCTAAAGGAGCATTGATGGTGGGAAGTCCGCAACAGGTTATCGATAAGATATTGTACGAATACGAGTTGTTTAAGAACACGAGATTTCTTGCACAAATGAGTGTAGGTACTTTGCCGCACGATAAGATGATGCGATCGATTGAATTGTTTGGAACGGTAGTGGCGCCGGCGGTGAGGAAAGAACTGGGGAGTAAATAAGAGAAGGGAGAAGATAGAATAAAGAAGAGAGAATAGGTTAAGCGGGAATACAAGTAGTGGCGTTTGAAATAGAAGCCACCGAGAACACGGGAATGCAAAGGGATTATTGTTGCGAAACTTCCTCCGCGCTCTCTGTGTCCGCTGCGGTTAAAAATATTGCACTTGCAATTCGCGAAGACACGAATTGTGGTGAGAGAAATGAAACCACCGAGAACACGGGAATGCAAAGGGATTATTGTTGCGAAACTTACTCCGCGCTCTCTGTGTCCGCTGCGGTTAAAAAAAATATTGCACTTGCAATTCGCGAAGACACGAATTGTGGTGAGAGAAATGAAACCACCGAGAACACGGGAATGCAAAGGGATTATTGTTGCGGAACTTCCTCCGCGCCCTCTGTGTCCGCTGCGGTTAAGAAATACTACACTATATAATTCGCATATACACGATTCATAGCGCGATGCCCGGGCTCGTGTCTTCACGAGCGCCATCACATTTGCAACAGGAGTTGTGATAAACTAGCAGGAATGCTGAAAAAAAACGGAACAGTAAGTAATATTTACTAAACCAGCTTACTTAGTTTATTCAAAAACAAGTCGAGCCCCTTTCGTTTTTCAGCATCCAATACATAATTGATGTTTTGACGGAAGTAAACGGCGCTATCGTAATAAGGAAACTGATTCTGCGCGATAACGAGATCTATATTTTCAACTCCAATCTTATTGGCTGCATTGAAATCCTCCACAAAACTATCGGGCAGTTTCTTATTGCTGATCCAGGCAGCAAACACAAAGGGAAGGCCGGTGAAGTTTTTCCACGCTTCACCCAGATCGTACACGTACGAAACGCGCTCCCGGTATTCCAGGCATCGATCGCCGATTACTAAACCGGCGGTTGAACCTTTTATCTGTTCGCGGTAATCGGTTCGGGTATCGATCAATTCCACATCGAGCTTCCAGTATTCGCGAATAAGAATTTTTACAAGATTTGCCGAGGTACGACTCTGATAATCGATAAGCACTTTTTCGATCTCGGCCATCGGTACCTGGCTTAGCAGGCAAACGGAGGCAACCGGGCCATCGCAGGCGATACAATAGTCGGTAACGATATGCGATTCTGCAAGGCGAGGTATTACTGCCACAGGAACAAGTCCTATGTCGATACTGTTTTCCAAAAGCAACGAAGCAATATGAGCCGGGTAACCGGGTACTAATTCTATTTCCTCGATTATCTTCGAATTTTCGATACCAAATAAAAGCGGTTTGGTGTTGAGATAATTGACAATTCCAACCTTTATCTTACCCAATTGGTTTATTTTTGCCCGCAAAGGTAAGGGAGTCCTGGGTTTTGAGTATGGGAATGAATAGTTATAGTTTTGTTCAATGGCCCGCTCTGTAACAATGGCTTTTGAGCAAGTATCCCCCGGTTCACTACTCACTACTCACTGCTCAATAAAAGGAATAACAAACACATGGATCTTCAAACACTCACGGCTATTTCCCCCATCGACGGGCGTTATCGCTCCAAACTGCACCATCTCGATGAATATTTTTCTGAATATGCATTGATCAAATACCGCGTGCTGGTAGAAGTAGAATATTTCCAGTTTCTTGCAAGTAAAAAATTCTTTTCAATGCCGGCGGCAGTAAAAAAACTATTGCGCGAAACATTGGAGAATTTTTCGGTGGAAGATGCGCAACATATAAAAAATACGGAGAAAATCACCAATCACGATGTAAAGGCTGTTGAGTATTTTCTGAAAGAAAAACTGGCAGCGGCAAAAGCCGATAAGATACAGGAATGGGTTCATTTCGGATTGACTTCGCAGGATATCAACAATACAGCAATACCCTTGCTTTGGAAACATGCACTTGAGTTCGAGTACCTGCCTTCAATTTTAAACCTCACCCGTCAACTGGAAATTTTAGCCACCGGTTGGAGAGAAATTCCTTTGCTGGCACGTACGCATGGCCAGCCCGCCAGCCCAACCACGCTGGGGAAAGAAATCATGGTTTTTGTGGAACGCATCGAAAACCAGGTGGAGCATATTATTCAAACACCCATCTCGGCCAAGTTTGGCGGCGCCACGGGAAATTTCAATGCGCATCATATCGCCTTTCCCAGAAAGAACTGGATTGCTTTGGGAAATGAATTTGTAGAAGAAGTATTGGGCTTACAAAGACAGCAGTTCACTACACAAATTGAGCATTACGATAACCTGGCTGCGCATTTTGATGCGTTGAAGCGTATCAACACGATCCTCGTGGATTTTTGCCGCGATGCCTGGACTTATATTTCGATGGATTATTTCAAGCAAAGAACCAAAAAAGGTGAAATCGGTTCGTCGGCCATGCCGCACAAGGTAAATCCCATCGATTTTGAAAATGCCGAGGGGAACCTGGGTATTGCCAATGCCATACTCGAACATTTGTCGGCCAAGCTGCCGATCAGCCGCTTGCAGCGCGACCTAACAGATTCGACCGTGCTTCGGAATATCGGGGTGCCGTTTGCGCATATCATTCTTTCCATTAAATCTATTGAAACCGGTTTGGGAAAGTTGGTATTGAACGACGAAAAGATTTATTCGGATCTTGATAACAACTGGGCCGTGGTTGCCGAGGCGATTCAGACGATATTGAGAAGGGAAAATTATCCTCAACCCTACGAGGCATTAAAAGAACTGACAAGAGGTAAGGAAGGAATCACTAAAAAAACCATTCACCAGTTTATCGACAAGCTGAAGATATCGGCTGCACTAAAAAAGGAATTAAAAAAGATAAGCCCGCATAATTATACAGGGGTGAGCGCGGAGTATTGATAATTTGGTCTGACCGTACGGGTCTGACCAAATTATTTACCCTGTTAAGAGCAAAATCACTACCTAATAGAATTTTTGGAGAAATGCTTTCAAGCTGGCATCGTGGGTCAGACCCGAACGGTCAGACCCACTTCTTCATCACAAATCTCATCAACAGCTTATCCCCCTCTCGCAACACAATATCTCTTTCAAAGCCCGCCCTCAGCAATGCTTTTTCTGAAGCAATATTGCCTTCTTCCACTACGGCATATATTTCTTCCAGCGGGGTTTTCGTAAATGTATAATTCAAGCCTCCCCTGATCAGTTCACTGGCATAACCTTTACCCCAATGTTCTTTCAGGAGTGAATAGCCAAGTTGCATCAGTCCGGTATTCAAAATTGGGATGATGACGAAAGAACCTGTGAAGTGATCCGTGTGCCTATCGTATACCAACCATCTGCCACAGGGATAAAGTTGTTTATTGAGTTCGATATGCTCCTTCAGCATCAGGTCGCATTCTTCGCGCGTCTTGGCCGGACGGATATAACGCATAATCTCCGCATCGCCATGCAAGGCAAAATATTTTTCTGAATCCGCTTCGGTAAGCGGACGAACAATCAATCTTTCTGTTTCGAAAATGATCACACTGCTTCCTTATGAATTTCCGAAGTAAAATGAAATTCTATGGCCGGGTTATTGGTTCTCTCGGTATTGAGGAACCACTCGCTTTGTGCGAGATATACCAGGTGCCCGTCTTTATCGGTAGCGATATTGTTCGATTTGAAACGGGTAAACTCATCCAGCTTTTTAGGATCGGTACTGGTTATCCAGCAGGCTTTGTAATAAGGCAATGCCCTGAACTCTACCGATGCGCCGTATTCCTGCAAGAGGCGGTATTGAATCACTTCAAATTGCAGCTCACCCACGCAACCGATTATCTTTTTATTACCGCCGAACTGGGTAAACAATTGTGCCACCCCCTCGTCGGTCAATTGCATCAACCCCTTTTCAAGCTGCTTTGTTTTCATCGGGTCCTTATTCACCACTTCCTTGAATATCTCGGGCGAGAAAGAAGGAATACCCGTGAAATAAAAATCCTCTCCTTCTGTAAGCGTATCACCTATTTTGAAATTACCGGTATCGAACAAACCTACCACATCGCCGGGATAAGCTTCTTCAATAACATCTTTATCGCGGGCGAGAAAGGTATAGGGATTGCTGAAACGAACGTCTTTATCGAGACGTACGTGGTGAAAATATTTATTGCGCTCAAATTTTCCGCTGCATACTCTCAAAAATGCGATGCGATCACGGTGTTTGGGATCGAGGTTGGCATGTATCTTAAAAATAAAACCACTGAATTTATCTTCTCCCACATTAATTACTCGTGCAGTTGCCTCGCGGCTGCGCGGCGTTGGGGCTATGCGAATGAAGGTATCGAGCATCTCCTTTACGCCGAAATTATTCACGGCGCTTCCGAAAAATACCGGAGCCACTTTACCGGCGAGGTAATCTTCCACATTTAATACCCCGTGAACACCATCTACCAGTTCCACATCTTCGCGCAACGTATTGGCATCTCTTTCTCCCAATTTCTGGTCCAAAAGATTATCAGCAAGATTATGAATCTTCACCACGTCTTCGTCGCTGGCCTTGGTATTAGCAGTAAACAAAACTAAACTCTTCTCGTGCAAATTATAGACACCTTTAAACTCCTTACCGCTATTGATGGGCCAGGTCATGGGGTGTAAATGAATCTTTAGTTCTTTTTCGATTTCTTCCAGTAGGTCGAAACGATTCTTACCATCGCGGTCCATCTTATTAATGAAAACGATTACCGGCGTATCGCGCATACGGCAAACTTCCATCAGCCTGCGTGTTTGTTCCTCTACCCCATTCACACTATCTACCACCAGTATTACACTGTCCACCGCCGTTAGTGTACGATAGGTATCTTCAGCAAAATCTTTGTGACCAGGTGTATCGAGCAGGTTTATGAGAATACCCTGGTATTCGAAACTCATTACCGAAGTGGCCACCGAAATACCACGCTGCCGCTCGATTTCCATAAAATCGCTGGTAGCATGTTTTTTAATCTTATTGCTTTTAACAGCGCCGGCGGTTTGAATGGCGCCTCCGAAAAGCAGTAGTTTTTCGGTAAGAGTGGTTTTACCGGCATCGGGGTGACTGATAATCGCAAAGGTTCTTCTCTTTCGTATTTCGTTTTCGTATTTCATTATTGTGGACCTTTCCATTTTTCGAGGCCGCAAAGATAACGATTAACAGTTGTTTGCCGGAATGGGTTCTATCGATCAGTAAACCAACACTATTTTGTAACTTTCCGTCAATCATGAATCCACAGTTTCAACAGATTATTGTACAGGCCACAGCCCGGAGGAAAGGGAAAAAAAGAAAGGGAAGTATTTTGCCCGGAGGGTCCAACAAATACAGCAGGGCCAAGGCACTTTATCGCTTCCGAAAGATTATTGTTCAGAACATCCGTAAAACTATCCTGATACTTATTGGAGTGTTGTCGGCAGGTTTTGGCCTTAAGAGTTTTATTTTACCCAACGAATTTATCGATGGCGGAGCTACAGGTATTTCATTGCTTATTTCTGCCATCACCAAACAGCCGCTTTATATCATCATCCTCCTGGTGAATATTCCCTTTATCATCATCGGTTATTTTCAAATGGGCAAGGGCTTTGCCGTCAAAACCATCGGCGCTATCCTGGCCCTTGCGCTTTGCCTGGCAACCATTCCGTATCCGCTTGTTACCAACGATAAACTTCTGGTAGCTGTATTTGGTGGTTTTTTCCTGGGTGCAGGAATCGGTTTTGCAGTTCGTGGCGGTGCCGTACTGGATGGAACGGAAGTACTGGCTATATTCCTCAGCCGCAAAACAAGCGCATCGATTGGGGATATTATTATGATCATAAACATCATCATCTTTTCCTCTGCCGCCTGGTTACTCGGTATCAACACGGCATTGTATTCGATGCTGGCCTACCTGGCCGCATCGAGAACGGTTGATTTTTTGATTGAGGGTATTGAAGAGTATACCGGTGTTACCATCATCTCTCCCAAAAGTGCCGAAATCAGCGCTATGATTGCCGAAAAACTCGGAAGAGGCATCACCGTATACAGCGGAAAAGGCGGCTATGGAAAAAGAGGATATACCAGCAGTGAGAATATGAACATTATTTTTACGGTTGTAACGCGACTGGAAATTTCCAAGCTAAAGAGTGAAATAGATCTTATAGACCCCCATGCTTTTGTAGTAATGCACAGCATTAAGGATACAAGGGGAGGAATGATTAAGAAACGACCGCTGGCACATTAGAGAGCTGCGGGCTACGAGCGGTGAGCTTTGAGTTTTTAGGCAGGGTTCTAGGGCAACGGCATTGGGCTCGTGGCTCTCAGCTCCTCCTACCTCTTCAACAATCTATTCTGCACCAGCTTCTCCAGTACTGATTCTTTTTCTGTTCTCGAAATGGGTATTCGATTCTTTCCAATTAATATTTCGTTTCCCTCGATGCTTTCCACCTTGTGCATTGCCACGATATACGATTTATGGGTTTTTACAAAGCGGTTAGCCGGAAGATATTCTTCGATGCTATGAAAGGTGAGGTAGGTGATGTATTTTTTTTGGTCAGTATGAATGGCCACATAGTTCTGAAGGGCTTCTATAAATTGCACGTCTGCATAGTTAATCTTCACCAGCTTATTGTCACTTTTAATATAGAAGAAATCTTCCTCTGCATTGGCTACGGTTGCCTGAGGATTCTCCTTCATTGACCTTGCTTTGAGTACGGCTTTCCAGAAACGATCGAAGGAAAAGGGCTTTAGCAGGTAATCGACCGCGTTTAACTCAAATCCTTCCACCGCATATTGCGGATAAGCGGTGGTAAAAATAACCAGGGGCGGATGAGGCAGGCTTTTCAAGAACTCAAGTCCCGTCATTTTCGGCATTTGTATATCGAGGAAGATAAGATCAATTTTTTCCTTCATCATTATATCCATCGCCTTTACCGGGTTATCGAACTCACCCAGCAATTGCACAAAGTCTACATCGCCGAGGTATTCCTTTAATCCCTTTCTCGCCAGCGGCTCGTCGTCGATAATAAGGCAGTTTAACATGAGCAAATCTTTATTGCTTTAAAGATAAATAGGTTTAACAAACCAAGCTTTGATATCAACCCGCTTCCAGCTTCAGCTTCAATTCCACTTTAAAAGTATTGTTCGCATCATTTATTTGCAGCTCGTGTTTTCCGGGATAAAGTAATTCCAGGCGACGCTTTACATTGTTCAGGCCGATGCCCCCGGCGGGTTCGGTATTCCGCTGGTTGTTTTCTTTTGAATTACTCACCGAAAAATTCAGGCTGCCGTTCAAGCGCTCCAGCGAAACCTCCACAAAATTTTTACGATCGCTGTAATGGGAAAGATGCTTGAATGCATTTTCTACAAATGGAATTAGCAATAATGGAGTGATATGAAATCCCTGCACCGACTCCCCTACCTTTAGCGAAACTTCGTATTGTTTATCTTTTCTCAATTCCTGCAAATGAATATAATCTTTCAGAAAGCCTACCTCTTTTTCGATGGCTATTTTATCGGCATTGCAATCGTATAACTGGTAACGCAACAAATCGCTGAATTGAAGCAAGGTTTTTCGCGCTTCAGCATTTTGCTTATCGATCAAAAAATAAACCGAGTTGAGGGAATTGAAGAGAAAATGCGGGTTGATCTGCGATTTCAGGAAGTTCAGTTCGGCCTCCGATTTTTCTTTGGCCAGTTCAACCATCTTCTTTTGCGAACGAAGTTGATCTAGTAACAGTTTAAACGCAGCGCCGGTGCAAACAAGCAGGATATGCGGTAATACGTTATCATAAAACCTGGCCTTTAATCCACCGGCAACGCTGAATATGTTGGGGTTTTTTAGCAGCAATCCCAGCAGGTACATTTTAATGATGCTGCTCGTTACGATCATTAACACGAATACGATACCGAATAGCCAGTATTTTTTTCTATAAACAAGTTTGGGAATAAGCACATAGTTGGTAATGTACACCAGTAGTGCAAGATCTGCTACCTTTAGTGCAGTGATCCAGATGCCAACATCACGGGGATAGTCCTGGTAACGAAAGAAATGCCACGCTGCAAATAAAAACAGCCAGAAGGTCAGGTGATGAAGCCGGTATTTATAAACAAAATTCATGCGCTGTTTTTCAAAATAAATGTACGATTTACAGCCGGGAAAAATTCTTACATCAGCAGCAGGCCGGCCTTGACGAACCGCAGGTACTATGCAGAGCTATATAAGCTTCCCTGCCCTTTCAACAGTTATTAAGCCGATATCGTTGTGAGACAATGTATGCACTTGCGCAGGAGACTTGGTGCAGGTAGAATATTATAACTGAGGTTGGTACCGGCTTTTTGTCAAGCCAGCCGATCAGTTGATGTAAAAACCTTGCCCAACAATTGGCGGTGGCAGAACTTTAGTCTTGCCATTATAACAATGAAGGAAATGAAGGAATCACATTTTCAATAACAAAACCTAAATAAAAAGTATAGCCATGAAATCCATTTTACTCCTGGTAGCTGCCAGTATCTTTTTTGTCAATTCTTCCTGCTCGCAGAATGGCCCCAATAAAATTGTAACGGGAAATATCGGCGCCCCCTGCGAAGGTTGCGAAGCAATTTATGAATGCCCGATACCTTTTGAAAAACTTGAAAACATGGCTTGGCTGCCCGATTGGAAAGAACCGGGAACCAAACTGGCAGTTAACGGTATTGTTTATAAACCCGATGGCAAAACACCGGCCGCCAACGTAATCATCTACATTTATCATACCGATCAAAAAGGAGTATACCCAACAAAAGGCGGTGAAAAAGGATGGGCCAAACGCCATGGCTATCTCCGCGGATGGATGCGTACCAACGAAAAAGGAGAATACAAATTCTTTACGCTGCGCCCGGCTTCTTATCCCAACAGCAATGCGCCTGCGCATATTCATATCACGATAAAAGAACCCGGCAAGAACGAGTATTGGATAGACGAATTCCTTTTCGATGACGACCCTTTTCTTACCAATGAAGAAAGAGCCCATTTAAAAAATCGTTGTGGCAGCGGCATCCTGAAAACAGTAGAGGTGGAAAAAGGGTTTCTGAAAGCAGAGCGGCATATCTATCTCGGGCAAAACATTCCGAATTATCCAAAGGGATAAACCGTTGTTAAGCTGGTTACGCTTTAGCAGCTCGTGTGAAGGCTTTGAGTTTCGAGCGGCGAGCTTCGAGACTTCCATTTCGGCTTCTGCCTGCAGATCGCAAGACTCTTTGCTCACAGCTCAAAGCAATTCTTACTTAACACTCGTCAAAAACTTAATCATGAAAAACTTCCTCTTACTCTGCTTGTCCCTCGCCGCTTTAAGCTCCTCTTATTCGCATCCCGGCATAGGCATCGTTAAAGATAGCCACGGAAATATTTATTATACCGATCTGAAGCAGATCTGGAAGGTGACGCCACAGGGTGTTAAAACAATTGTCGTGCGCGGCGTTCACTCGCACGAAATTGCCATCGACGCCAATGATAATTTATATGGAGAACATCTTTGGTATAATGGTGAAGCGTTGAATACCTGGGGACATTATGCATGGCGACTGGGCAGCAATGGCCGGCTCGATACACTGATTGGCCCCAGGGAGGGTTTCCTGGATGATTACTCTTTCAGGAGAGATGCCGCAGGAAATATGTATTGGATTCAACAATGGAAAACCGCCCGTTTCAAAAAGCGAACAAGCGATGGGCAGGTGATTGTATTGGCAGAAAAAGACCTGGATAAAATCGGTTGGATGCACGTGACTGCTAAAGGAAAAATCTATTTCACCGACAGAAAAAATCTATATCAACTCGATCAGCAGGGGAATATCCGCGAGCTGGCGGAAAAGCCCGCAGGCAAATCCTCTTCACCGGGAAGTTTATGGGGCATTTGGACCGACGATTCAAATAATATTTATGTCGCCGATATGGACAGTAAAAAAGTGATCCGGATTGAAGAGTCGGGAAAACAAACTACTGTATTGAAAACAAGCGGCGCCTGGTTTCCTTTATCGGGAGTATTTGGCAACGATGGAAGCCTGTGGCTGATGGAGGGGAATTATTTGAATAAAGTGAGAGTAAGAAAAATTATAAAGGAGGAATTGCTTGCAGCTTCTAATCCCGCATCTCATGCAACTGTAAGCAAAACCAACTATTTTATCTGGCTCCTACCAATCGTACTCGTTTCGTCGATTGTAATAGCCATTCATCTTCGCAATGCTTATCGATCCAACACCCTGTCGATATGATTCAATATCTTCCTTAATTCCTTTCCCGGGATAAATCGTTTTGCAACCGTGAGCCGGATATTACCGGTATTGATATTGTAACTTCCCTTGGGGAACTGTCCTGATACCGATGTTCGGTTAGTTACCCAGGAAAAATTTATGTTCCAGTCGGCACTGTTATAGCCAAAGCCAGTACGGAATAGAAAGTTGGGAGATATATGTCGCGACGAAACCGTTTCGGTATTGGTGCTTTCTTCTACAAAACCAAGATCAAAATTCAAATTTGCCGAGGCTGTTACAAACCAGTTTTCTTTCCAAACAAATGTATAGGCATAGCCAAGACCGGGACCAAGTTCGAGATAACGCAATGCTTTAATATCTTTTTGTTCGTAATTGGCCTGCTCCCGCGATGGTACAAAGGCACTGTCGGCTCTCACATTTCCATATACAATGCCGCCGCCCAATAAAAATGAACCAGCAGATTTTCGCTGCCATTCACTTTGTAAGAAAGCGGCGCGATAGGAAAAACGTTTGTTGTTGTAGATATGAAAGGCGCTGATCCCGATTTCGCGCACATTCAGGTCGGGTCGCTTATAAAACTCGTTATCACTACCCGAGCCAAATCCTTTCGGAAAAATATAGTAACCCTTGTAAAACTGCCCGAACAAATCGTATCGCCATTTCATTCCATAAATATGCGTTTGCAGGTCGATATACTTTGTTTTTCCCCGGTCGGTTTCGGGATTGAGAAAGGAAAATCCGTAACCAAGGTTGAGTGTAAGCGATCGGTAAGTGGCACCCAATCCAAAGCTCAGGTTGGTATTGGGCCGGTACTGGATTTCGCGAAAACCTGGTTTACCCTCCATTCCGAAAATGGTGTATTTCTGCGAAAAGAAAGCCCGGCCGGTAATCATTTTGGTATAGGGTTCGATATAATTGGTATCCCGATCCTGCGCCAGGCACATGAAACTAGTAAGAACAATTAAACTTAGGAGGGATATTTTTTTCAATTATCAGTAATTAGTTCCCATTAACGCGTAATATGGAAAAACATTTTAGAAATTGTTCTGTTCGAAAAGCATTTGTGCATTATTTCTTTGAATGTAGGTAGCTTAAGACCTTGCCCCAAATAATAAACTGCCGATTCGCACCAGGGTACTCCCCTCTTCAATCGCTATTTTGTAATCGCCACTCATTCCCATCGACAGAATGCGGAGCGGCCAGGCCGGCATTTTGGTTTTGAGTTGATCGAATATGTTCTTCAGCTTATTGAATTCCGCTCTCACTTTTTGCTGGTCATCGGTGAAGGAAGCCATTCCCATCAAACCGCAGACCCTTATACCTTCCATCGGCCCATTGATCCATTGGCCAATTATCTCATTCAACTCCTCCTCATCGAGGCCAAACTTTGTTTCTTCCTGCGCAATATGAACCTGCAGCAGCACATCTATCACGCGCCGCTGCTTCAACGCTTGCTTATTGATTTCTTTTAAAAGATTATAACTGTCTACCCCGTGAACCAGTTGTACAAAAGGAGCAATATACTTTACCTTATTGCTTTGGAGATGACCAATAAAATGCCAGCGGATATCCGGGGGAAGTTGTGCAGCTTTATCGGTTAGCTCCTGCACATAGTTTTCACCGAAATCGCGGTGACCCAATTCGTAGAGTTCCAGTATATCACCGATCGGTTTTGTTTTGGAAACAGCAACAAGAGTAATATTTTTTGCGCCCAGTTCAGCAGCAATTTGAAGATATGCTTCTCTATTTACAGCCATGCGCGAAAATAAAAGAATTTACCGTAGCCCCCACTCCCCACTTCCCACTCACCATTTTCTATTTTCTACTTCACTTCAATATACTCCTGCCAATCACAATCCTCTGTACTTCGCTCGTGCCTTCGTAAATCTGGGTGATTTTTGCATCGCGCATCAGTCGTTCAACATGAAACTCTTTTACGTATCCATAACCTCCGTGTACCTGTACTGCTTCGGTGGCAACCCACATGGCTGTTTCGCTGGAATAAACTTTTGCCATGGAACTACTGAGAGTATAGTCGAGGTGATGATCTTTTTCCCAGGCAGCTTTTAAACATAACAAGCGGGAAGCTTCAATGCGCGTAGCCATATCGGCCAGTTTGAATTGTATGGCCTGGTGATGCATAATTTCCTTACCAAATGCTTTTCTCTCCTTCGAATATTTCAAGGCCAGTTCGTAAGCGCCGCTGGCGATGCCGAGTGCCTGCGATGCAATACCAATTCTTCCGCCACTCAATGTTTTCATGGCAAAGGAAAACCCAAATCCGTCTTCGCCGATACGATTTGCCTTCGGAACCTTTACGTCGTTAAACGAAATGCTGTGCGTATCGCTTCCGCGAATACCCAGTTTATTTTCTTTGGCGCCCACGGTAACACCGGGCCATTTCTTCTCCACGATAAAAGCGTTGATACCCTTGCTTCCTTTCGACGCGTCGGTTTGTGCCATCACGAGATATACTGAAGCCGATGATCCGTTGGTGATCCAGTTCTTGATTCCATTCAACAGGTAGTGATCACCTTTATCTATTGCAGTGGTGCGCTGCGAAGTGGCATCGCTTCCTGCCTCGGGCTCACTCAGCAAAAAAGCGCCGATATACAATTCACCATCTTTTTGCCCCTGCGCCAATGGCGTTAAGTATTTCTGTTTTTGTTCTTCGTTTCCGTATGCTTCGAGCCCCCAGCACACAAGGCTGTTGTTTACACTCATGCAAACGCTTACGCTCGCATCTATCTTGCTGATTTCTTCCATGGCCAGTACATAACTCACGGTATCCATTCCGGCGCCGCCGTATTTGGGATCTACCATCATTCCCATAAAGCCCAGCTCGGCCAGCTTCTTTATTTGTTCTTTGGGAAATTTCTGCAACTCATCGCGTTCGATTACGCCGGGCAAGCATTCATTTTGTGCAAAGTCGCGGGCGGCCCGCTGTATCATCAACTGTTCTTCGGTAAATTGAAATTCCATAGCTGGAAAAGATTGAGGCGCAAAAATAGAAGAAAAAAGCAGAGAAACTAACAGATGTTTGGATATTTTTAAGAACCCTTTTTCCCGCTACCTGTTGCCCGTAATTTCTTCCCTGCATTGTTTTTGTAACTTTAATAATCTGCTTTACAACAATCAACATACCCTTATGCCCAGCCAGGCCCTGATAGCATTCATTCAGCAATCGCTTCCGGTTTCACTGGAAAAGATCACGGAAATCGCCCACCAGTTTCAGCCAATAGAAATTAAGAAGAACGATTATTTTCTTCGCCAGGGAAGGCAGGGCGACAAATACCTTTTCCTGGAAAAAGGAATGATACGGGCTTTTACCAACGACCAGGATGGCAACGAGACAACTACCGAGTTTTACTCGGCGAACCAGGTGGTTTTCGAAGTGGCTTCTTTTTTCCAGAAGCAGCCTTCCCCCGAAAATCTACAGGCCCTTGAAGATTGTGTGGGGGAATTTATCACGTTCGACCGGGTACAATATCTTTTTCACAGCCTGCCCGAGTTCAGGGAATTCGGAAGAATGCTACTGGTAAAAGGATTTATCACGTTCAAACAAAGAACCCTTTCTCTTATCAGCGAAACGGCCGAACAACGCTACCGGCGACTCCTGAATACGAGACCCGATATTTTTCAGAAAGTGCCTTTGAAATTCATTGCTTCTTATTTAGGAGTAACCGACAGTTCGTTAAGCCGAATCAGGAAAGAACTTTCTACCCGATGAAATAATTTCTTGCCATTTGGCAAGTGAGCCTGCTTTTTTATAGCTCAACTTTGCGTGGTATTTAAACCATGAAAAATGAATAATGTTCCCGTTTTCGTCGATTGGTTATTCGGCTTCACCACCGCAATCACCGCTGCCATCTTTTACAAGGCAAGCCATAATTCCCGTTTCACTCTTGGTATTATTGTCGGCTGGCTGCTGCTACAGGCAATTGTTGCCTATACCGGCTTTTATACCGTCACCAATTCCATGCCGCCCAGGTTTGTTTTACTGGTAGGGCCTCCATTAATATTAATAGCATTGCTTTTCTTTACCAGGAAAGGAAGAAACTACCTCGACACACTCGATCATAAAATGCTTATTCTGCTGCATACGGTCAGAATTCCGGTGGAGATTACGCTGTACTTCTTATTTGTTTATGAAGCAGTACCCAGGCTGATGACATTTGAGGGAAGAAACCTGGATATACTATCGGGACTTACAGCCCCATTGATGTACTACCTGGTGTTTATAAGAAAAACAGGTGGCAGAAAGTTACTTATTGGGTGGAATATCGTTTGCCTGGTATTGCTCTTTAATATTGTAATCAATGCAGTATTGGCTGCCCCATTTCCTTTCCAGCAATTCGCATTCGATCGGCCCAATGTAGGAGTACTTTATTTCCCTTTTGTTTGGTTACCCGGCTTTATAGTACCATTGGTACTTCTTTCGCACCTGGTATCGCTTCGGCAATTACTGGCCAACAACAGCAAACAGCTAGAAGCAGGGATGATACTGAAATAAAGAATCCAATAAGCAATAACTGTACATCGGTAGCTATTACACCGGCGGTTATATTTTAGCAGGGGAGTTTATTAATTTTCCAGGTAGAAGAAAGGCTGCGCGAGGCAGCGTTGCTTCTAACAGCCTTGAATATATTTCTAACCGAATACACTCCTGATGAGTACCGCCTGGCATTTTCCAATCATGATCCTGGCATCTTTACTGGTATTCTTTGTAATTCTGAGAATTGTTCTTACCAAAGAAGTTTACCAAAAGGAAATCGGCAAAATTGTATTGCTCTCCTTGTTCGTGGTAGTTGTTGGTATGTGTTTTGGAAAATACGGCGCGGTAACCGGCCTGCCCTGGTGGATTTATTATCCGATTCCCATGCTCATGACGGTATTTCTTCCGCCCCTGATCCTAAAGCTGAATAGCCGTCAAACTGTGATATACCTTGTACTGAGCTTTCTGTCGGCGCCTTTCATTCATTTTATATTCTCCTTTTTCCTCGGTTGGCAGGAATATATGCCCTTTTGGAAAATTGCGCATATTGGTAACCTGTTATGAAGCTATATTTGTACTGGCAATTTCAAGTTAACTAAAGCTTCCTGATAGCTATGATCACCTATTCCAGGGCAAATACCCGTGAAGAACTGGAGGCAATTCTCACGCTTCAGCAGGCAAATCATGCCCATAAACTAAGTGAACAGGAAATACAAACGCAGGGATTTGTAACAGTAGCCCACAGCTTTGAATTGTTATCGGCACTTAACAATATCGAAAAGCATGTAATCGCAAAGCATGGCGACAAGGTGATCGCCTATATCCTGGCCATGACGCGCCAGTCGAGGAACGATATTCCCGTTCTCCTGCCCATGTTTGATGCGTTTGATAAAATTGAATTCCAGAACAAAAAGATATCAGACTTTAACTATCTCGTCGTCGGGCAGGTATGCGTAGATAAAAATTATCGGGGGCAAGGTATATTTGATACCTGTTATGAAAACTACAGAAACTATTACCGGCAGAAATATGATTTTGCTATTACTGAAATTGCTGCCAATAATCTTCGTTCGCGTAATGCCCATAAAAGAGTAGGATTTAAAGAAGTTGCAACTTATAACAGCCCGGACGGAACTGAATGGGTCGTGGTAGTGTGGGATTGGCAACAATAATTATCTATGGAAAATCTATTACCCAAAATATATCCTTACCGAAGAATAGTGCGGGCCAATACGATTTTTAGTGCAGATCGTTTCAGGGTAGCCGTTGACCAGACCCGGAGCGCAATGAGAGCAAGACCCGTGGATGCTGTGCGTACTTAGATTGATTGTATCATAATAAATCCTGCGATATGATTCATAAATTATTTTCAAATTTCGCGATGTCGATTATTTTGCTGCCATTTGCTATAGCAATTTTATGTTCTTGCAAAAAAATCAAGATTAATTTGGATAGTTATTACGAATGCAGCAGAAATATTAGTGGCGATTCCACCGCTATCTCTCAGAAACTAATTGGAAGCTGGAGATGGATCAGCAAATCCTGTTTTTGGGAAGGCAGATTGAAGCCGGCAAATAAAAAGATTATCGTAACCTTTAACAACAACCAGACCTTTTTAATTAGCGAGAACGGCAACACGATCGCCCAGGGAAGCTGGAAACTGGTAGTAGCCGATGGATCGTTTTGGGGAATCGAATCATCTGCCTCCGGTGATTATATCATTGGCCGTATTCTTTTTTGCAAAGACGAATTACTCTTTAATGATAGCTATCGCGATGGCTGCGATAAATTATTCAGAAAAGTTGATTGATACTAAAATATTCTTCAATAATAAACTGCTATTTCCTCTAAGTTTTTTCTTCGCAAATCAGGCACCCAGCATTCTTCGGCAGCATAACCTACCGGTATAAGCAGGTAGGGCTTTTCGTTTTCCGGTCGGTTCAGCACCTTGCTCAGAAAATTCATGGGGCTGGGAGTATGTGTGAGCGCAGAAAGTCCGGCGTTATGAATCGCGGTTAATAAAAATCCACAGGCCAATCCCACCGATTCGGCAACATAATAATTATTCAGTTTTCTATTTCCCGGTTCAATATCATATATCTTCTTAAACACAATTATCAGCCAGGGAGCAATTTCAAGAAAAGGCTTTCGCCAATCGGTTCCCAAAGGCCGCAGGGCCTCCAGCCACTCTTCGGGCATGCGACCATTGTAACTTTCGTATTCTTCTTTTTCCGCTTCAATACGTATTTGTCTCTTTATTTCGGGATCGCCCACCACGCAAAAGGTCCAGGGTTGTTTGTGTGCACCCGATGGAGCAGTAGATGCTGTAAGTATAATATGGTCGATTACTTCTTTTGGAACCGCTCTGTTTGAAAAACTTCTCACGGTCCTGCGAAGGTTCATCCATTCATAGAACTCCCGGCTCCTTCCTATCATCTCCTCTTCATGATACTGTTGCTTCGAGTAAGCGATATAGGGATAACCGTCAATGAGTTTTTTTTCTACAGGGACCATAACCGTTAATTTTTGATGTAATTTATGGAATCTATACAACCCCCTTCGTAAATTCATCCTTGGGATGGTTTTCCAGGATACCCCCTGCCGCAGGCGAAATTTTGCAACACTTTAGTTCCTTTTTTGTTAGGACTATCAATTAAAACACGAGATAAAACATGTCAAGACTTGTTTCCGCGCTTCTCATATTACTATTTGGACTTTCCACCTATTCACAATCGACCACAGAATTTGAAAAAGACCTCGACCGCCTGCTGGAAATAATGAAAAAATTACCCTCTTTCAGGGACCAGGTACGCGGTGAAAAAATAATTCGATTTAATCAGTTGGTCGATTCAATAAGAGCGGAAGCACGTTTTGCAAAAACAGATTTCGAACATTTCTCTCTTTTATCTATGCTGTTCCACCAGGTAAAAGATAATCACCTTGGATTTTACCAGGTTCTTAATGAATATCCAGACCAGTCAAAATTTACCGATCCTGTGTTCATTGAAAAATATAAGTCTGGCATTGCATTTAAACAGTTCCCCTCGGTTTCTATAAACATCGATTCACTCGAAGCCACGCTGAATAGGAAACCAGCCGACTCCATTGAAGGCATTTACCGATACGGAAATTTGTTGACGATCGGGCTCTATCGAACCAAAAATCCATCCTACCTCGAAGGGATTGTTATTGCAAGCAGCCTTCCTCATTGGGAAAAAGGCCAGTTGGCAGCAAGGCTCTTCGAATACCAACCCGCTTGTTTCAGGGCCATTTATGCCGAACCGGTTTATAAATACTTTGTGCTTTACGCCAACGAGAAATTCAAAAATCATTCGCTTATCAACTCGCGTTTTTATTCTTCAGCATTTGGAGAAATATATAAAAAGAAAACAGCGCAAAAAGATTTCTCCCTGGTCGATGCCAGCGAAGCCGCATTTCAGTTCAGGAAATTAAACAAGTCTACTCAATACATCCGACTCAGGCATTTTTCGGCCCAACCGGAACGGATGGCAGAATCGCAACGATTTTATGATGAAATCAAAGACTCGCTTAATACAAGAAACCTGGTGGTTGACCTCCGCAACAATACAGGAGGCGCGTATAAAGTTTCCAATAAATTCGTTAAGCTCATTAGGGGTTTTGCAAAAAATGGGAATGTTTATGTATTGATCAACAACAGGACCATCAGCCAGGGAGAAATTGTAAGTCTTCAATTAAAAGAAATACAAAACGTAAAACTGCTTGGGCAAACCACCAATGGAATGCTTGCTTACGGCAGTAACTATGGTAAAACAGAAACTCTTCCTTCGCAAAAAATAAAAGTATATATAACCGACATGCGGACTAAAAAAATTCATTTGCTTTATGAAGACAAAGGCATTGATCCCGATATCACCCTACATAACAATAGCGACTGGTTACAACAGGTAATGGCGCTTATTGAAGAAGGCAGTGAAAAGAAATGAGGCCATCATGTACGCCCGGCAATCGGATATAATGAAATGCACTCACATTCCGCACGTCCATTTAAAATCATTCCGCTAAAATAATACAGTCAGCATTTCGGGCTCTGCCTGATCTTTCCTTCGTATCTTAGGGTTCATGAAGATTGAATACATACCGGCAAATGAAGAGGAAATAAAAAATTTTCGCCAGTTATTCCTGGCGGAGTTTAACAACCAGTTTGTGCACGACAAATGCCATTACTACGGTTGGTCGACTAATTATTTGCTCAAGATGGATAACATGCCCGTAGGTTACTGTTCTTCCTGGGGAATGAACGAGCGCAATATTCATGATACCATTTTTGAGATGTATGTATTACCCTCGTATAAAAATTATGTCGACAAACTGGCTGAATCCATCCTGCAAATTCCGGGTGTACACTATATACAATGTCAAAGCAACGATCCATTCCTGGCCGAAATATTCTTCCAGTATGCCGGTAATATCCAGGCCGAGTCAATTCTTTTTCAGGAATACTATCAGACGCATATATCAAAGCCCGGAGCTGTTTTCAGGAAAAGAAAAGACACAGATAAAAAAGAAAGAGACGACGATGGCCCTTATGTGCTGGAAATAGCAGGAGAAATTGTAGCACACGGTGGGCTGTTGATGAACTATAATTTTCCTTACGCCGATATCTATATGCATGTTTTTGAAAGACACCGCCGGAAGGGTTATGGAGCGCTTATTGTACAGGAGTTAAAAAAACTTGCCTACGAATCGGGCAGGGTGCCCGCTGCCAGGTGCAACAAGGATAATATCGCATCTAAGCACACTTTGATGAATGCAGGTTTGAAACCCTGCGGGTTTATTTTTACAGGAGAAATAAAAAGAAAAACAGCATGAACAAGCTGAAAATTGCAACCGTTCAATTCGAAAACAAAAGCGGCGACAAGCAATACAATCTTTCTGTTATTGAAAAGTTTGCAGCCTCTGCTGCCGGGCAGGGAGCACATGCCGTAGCATTTCACGAATGTTCGATTACCGGGTATACATTCGCACGTCATCTTAGCAAAGAACAAATGCTCGATATTGCCGAACCCATTCCATCGGGGCCAAGCATTGCAGCTCTAACCCGCATTGCCCAAAAAAACAACATAGCGGTACTGGCCGGTTTGTTTGAAAAAGATCAGAACAACGATTTGTTCAAGGCTTATGTGTGCGTAAATGAAAATGGGCTAGTGGCGAAATTCAGGAAACTGCATCCCTTCATCAACCCGCATATCAAACCAGGGAATGAGTATTGTGTATTCGATTTACATGGATGGAAATGCGGCATATTGATTTGCTACGACAATAATATTGTAGAAAATGTACGCGCCACTACCCTTTTGGGCGCACAGGTAATTTTTATGCCCCATGTTACCATGTGTACTCCGTCTACGAGGCCCGGTGCAGGATTTGTGGATCCTTTGTTGTGGGAGAACCGCGAATCGGATCCCACTTCTTTACGCATTGAATTCGATGGCATGAAGGGGAGACAATGGTTGATGAAATGGTTACCAGCGAGGGCATACGACAATGGCATCTATGTGGTTTTCTCCAATCCAATTGGCATGGACGACGACCAGTTAAAGAATGGTTGCTCCATGATTATTGATCCATTTGGAGATGTTATTGCTGAATGCAGAAAACTCGATAACGATATGGTTACTGCAACCCTTAGCCCCGAAAAACTAACACAAGCCGGCGGGTATCGTTATATCAAAGCCCGGCGACCCGGTTTGTATCGCGATATTGTTGGCCAGGACCATCAACCGCATCAAAAGGTAGTTTGGCTGAATAGCGATCCGGATTAGCGTGATACAATTCATCTCAATGGTTTTTATCTCTTCACAGAAGCATAACAGCGAATATACAGGCGGCTTTTGCCACTAGGGTATATTTCCCTAACTTTGCCCCGTTAGCACACATTATGCTATTCCACGTAAAAAAAATACTCATCTCCTCTCTGCTGGCGCTGATGCTGCTGCCGGTTAACTATTATATTCCCGATTAATAACGCGGTTATACAGTAGCATTTGCCATTTCATCTTACTAACTCATCGATCAATTAATTCGTACCGGAATTAAACAACGCTTGTTATGAAAAATATCAAATTAATCGAAGTTCCATCAGAAATAGGTGCAGGTACCCGCGGAGCAAGTTTAGGTGTTGATGCCATAAAAATTGCCGCGCTGGACTTTATGAGCAATTTTTTCATCCACTTCCCTTCCGAAAAAATTCCGCACGAAAACAAATTATTGTACGAACCCATCGAATCGCCTTATGCAAAAAGGATAAAGGGAATTGCCACATTGTATGAGCGGGTGAGTAAGGCCGTAAGCGACTCCATCAAAAACAACTTTTTCCCTGTTATTCTAAGCGGCGACCACAGCATTGCCGGGGCTACTATTGCCGGTATACGCATGGCAAAACCAAAAAGCAGGTTGGGAGTTATTTGGATTGATGCGCATGCCGACCTGCATACACCCTATACCACTCCCTCGGGTAATGTGCATGGTATGCCGTTGGCCGCAGCCATTAATGAAGACAACGAAGACTATGCCGTGCACGAAATAGACGAAGAAACAAGCAAGTACTGGAACCAGTTGAAAACAATCGGCAAAATAGCTCCCAAGGTATTGCCCGAAGACATTGTATTCATTTCTTTACGCGATTACGAAAAAGAAGAAAAACACCTTATCGATAAATACGGTATGAAGGTGATTTCTACCAACGAAGTGCGACGCAAAGGCGCGGAAAACGTGGTGCGCAGCGTTATTCGCTACCTGTCTGATTGCACCGATATTTATATAAGCTTTGATGTAGACAGTCTTGATTCTTCAATTTCAAAAGGTACCGGTACACCTGTAAGCAATGGATTAAGAGAGCGCGAAGCGGAGGATCTTATCAGCAAGTTTATGCAGAATCGAAAAGTTTGTTGTTTTGAAATTGCGGAAGTAAACCCCACACTGGATAAAGAAAACCTGATGAGTGAAATAGCCTTCAATATCCTGCAACGCAGTGTAAATATCCTTATGATGAATTAGGCAGTGGAAATTCTGTGCCGGCTATGCAACGATGCGCGCAAGCTGTTTGTCAGCCAGGATATGCGAACCTTAACCTTTCTACTCCTGCTTATAACACTCGGCCAATCCTGTAAAAAAGATAACCCGGTTATCGTGAATGCTACTGTGACAAAGGAAGGAGGAGCCGCTGCCGGATATTACCTGGTAGAGATTGAGCAGCCCGATGACCGGCATCACAATTTTATTTGCGACGCATCGAACCCTCTCCCTGCTGCATCGCAGTACAACTGCCGCAATGCAATTTTCATTACCAATTTGCCATCATCCGCTCGTGTACCCGGGACCAGAATCCGCTTTAGTAAATACAGGAATCTCGGGCGGAATCCCATCTGGTCGTCAACGCTGGTACCCAGCGATGTGGAGGTGTATGATGTAGAGATTCGTTAGTTGTAACAGATAAGAATTTAATTAACGAACAGTGACCGCCGCTTGAAAATTTCTTCTTCTCATTCCCCGTCGCCCATTTTATTTTTTATTTAACTCAGAAAAAAGTTTCACTAAATCCGTTTCCGATTTCAGTTTTAGTTTTTCTCTTTCAACAATGACCCGGATTTCTTCTGCATATTGAGACAATGCCCTCATAACCGATTCTTTATCCTTTTTAATTTTTGTAATGCTGCCGCCGGCATAAACATACAATTGTTCATTGTCGGCAAATTGTTTTCGCTCCGCCTGGTTGTAGGGCTTAAAACTACGGAGCTCCTTAAAGCGGTATTTCAATAATTGAAATTTTCCATCGGTAAGCAACTCAAAAAATGTGCTGCCATTGGTACGCTCGGTATCAGGAAAGCCATTTCGATATAAAACGGCAACGCTATCCCCTTCCTTTTGATATCCGATCATAAACTCACTTACCGGCAACACAAACTCGAATGCCTCTTCGCCGCGTTTAAAAAAAAGCTGATTGTTGTAAACGTTAAACTTCAGTGCTATATCCTTCGCATATTTTCCATTTTTAAATTTTACTGCGCCCCAATTCCAATCGGGCAGCAAAAAAGGGCTGCCCTCAATGTCGTCCAACAACTTTGAGCTGAGAGGACGGCCAGTGATGTCTTCAACAAATATGGGCATTGGAGGAGGGCCCTGCGGTAAAACCGCAATGGCGGGGTTTGCCTGGCTCCAGCCATCAGGAATTGCACTGATAAGAAGAATCAATATGGAAAGAAAAGTTTTCATGCTTTTTTTTTAAGTCAACATTAATTTAAAGCCTCTTCAATACTCTTTATAACCAGTAGACTTATCATCCTGTTAAAATTACAAACTCTACCATCGAGTTTTTAACCGCTGGTAAGCTCATGGTGACCTTTCATACTATTCGCGGGAAAATGCCCGGGCTTATTGTAACATTCTCATGTCCGCCTGTGTCATATAATGTATCAAAACCGAACAAGCCTGGAGAAAGATTTTTTTAAGTGCGTGATTTTCAAATATCATTTTTCTGGCACCGGGCTTGTACTCGAATAACAACCAAAAGTTTCAAACCGTCAAGATATGAACCCGCAATTAAGAATTAGCCAATTGATCGCTCAAAAAATTGCAGGCACTGCAAGCGAAAAAGAATTAAAGGAATGGAACCAGTTGATTGCCGAATATCCTGAGTTGGAGCAACCGCTCGGCGTTATTGTTAACTTGTGGAATGCACCCGGACCGCAAAGTCAGCGCGAAGTAGACAATGCATTCAGGAAAGTATCCGATAGTATCTGGCTGAAAAAAGAAACCGAAAGAAAAACCCGTAATAAGTTCGAAAGCAAAATATTCTCCCGTATATACAGTTTTGTTTGGTAACAATCTGCAGCAACCGCAAAAAACCTTATCCTTTTTTTGGGTCCAACATTTTTTGTAACCCTTCCCCGAAACTAATGGGTTCGTAGCCCAATTCATTACGAGCCCTGGAAATATCAAACCCCGTTTTAGGCGGTCGGGCGGCGGGCTGAACAAAACTGGAAGCATCAACCCGTTTTATTTTTTTCTTATCGAGTTTAAGATAATCGGCAGTTTGCAATGCCATTTCGTATGGAGTGAGCAGGTCTTTGCCCGATATATGATAGATGCCCGTTGCTTTTTTTTCTATCATTAATAGTATTCCTTTTGCGAGATCTTCTACATAGGTGGGCGTACGAAACTGATCGCTCACCACTTTTATCTCTTTATCTTCTTCCAAATTTTTCCTTACCCAACTAATTATATTACTGCGTGTGCCCGAAATAGTATTGCCATAAACGAGGCAAGTACGCACTATCGCCCAGGGAGTTTTGGATTGCTGCACCAAACACTCTGCCAGTTGCTTGGTATATCCGTAATAGCTAATGGGCCTTGTTTCGTCGTGCTCCGTATAATTGCCTTTTTCGCCATCGAATACAAAATCGGTGGAAACATAAAGAAGATGTTTGCAATATTCTTCAGCCGCAGCTACCGCATGTGCAGTCCCTTCTACATTGGTAGCGTAACATTTTTTCGGTTCCTGTTCGCATTCGTCGAGCTGTGTCATAGCCGCTGCATGTACCATTACCGCAGGTTTTTCGATAGAAAACACATGGCTTATATCCGAAGCCGACGCAATATCAACACTATAGTATTTATACAGGGGATTGGATTCAAAACCGGTTCGGTCTTCTCCCTTGCCCATGGCAATTACCTGGTATTGTTTGTGAAGCAACAAGTTTACCAGGTGCTGGCCCAACAATCCATTCGATCCTGTGATGGCAATTTTCATAGCGCAAAAATGGAGGAAAAATGCGAGAGGTGAATTGCGGGGGGCAAATGGTGAATGGTGAGTGGTGAGCGGGGAAAGCGTGAGTCGTCAATCGTGAATCGTGAATGATGCTCGCTAAAAAATTTGCGGCAGTATCCGTAGCTCAGTCGGTGACCCGTTATACCTAGCGCAAGCCAACTCACGATTCACGACTCACCACTCACGCACCCCACTCACCACTCACCATTCACCACTCGCTCCTCCCCAAACTACCTACTGTTCGTTTTTTCTCCTCTTATATTCAAGCAGTTTTACATCAATGCCGAATCAGGAAAGTTTCTCGAAACAATCCCTTAATTTTGAGCCGCTTTTAAAAAAGAAAGCGATTCATTGAACGATTTCTGCCATTATTAGTAACAATTTTGAACGTTTTTCATTCATGGCAAATAAAGTAACAAAGATTGGAGTCCTCACATCGGGTGGCGACGCCCCCGGGATGAACGCTGCCATCCGGGCGGTGGTTCGTACCGGTATTTATCATGGCCTCGAGGTTTTTGGCATCATGCGCGGATATGCGGGCATGATCGAAGACGATATTGTTCCCATGCACTCGCGCAGCGTGGCCAATATCATCCAGCGGGGAGGAACCATTCTGAAAACGGCCCGTTGTAAAGAGTTTTTTGAGAAAGAAGGAAGAAAACTAGCATACGACAACCTGAAGAAACACGGAATTGATGGTATAGTGGTAATTGGCGGCGATGGATCTTTCAGAGGTGCAGATATATTCGGAAGAGAACACGATATACCCTGCATTGGTTTGCCCGGTACCATCGACAAGGATATTGCCGGCACCGATTTCACCATTGGATTTGATACAGCCGTTAACACCGCAGTAGAAGCAATTGATAAAATCCGCGATACAGCCGATGCACACGACCGCCTCTTTATTATTGAAGTGATGGGCCGCGATGCCGGCTATATTGCATTACACAGCGGAATTGCAACGGGTGCAGAAAACATACTGATCCCCGAACGTAAAACCGATATAGAGGAACTGGTAGTATCGTTACTCGAAAAAGAAAAAAGAAAGAAACTGGTAAACCTGGTGGTTGTTGCCGAAGGCGATGATTTTGGCGGCGGCAACGAAGTGGCGAAAGTGATAAAGGAAAGAATGCCCCAGGCCGAAACAAGGGTTTGTATTCTCGGACATATTCAAAGAGGGGGAGCGCCCACCTGCCTCGACCGTTTAATCGCCAGCAGGATGGGATACCATGCGGTAGAATGCCTGATGGAAGGAAAAAACAATGTAATGGTGGGAATTGTTAACAATAAGATGCACTACACTCCATTGGAAAAAGCAGTGAAGGCAAAACAAAAAATCAGCGACGACTGGCTGAAGATTGTGAAGATCCTTGCATCCTAATTCAAACTAAACTGTAAACCCTCATGGCCAAAGATCTTACCAAATACCTGCACGGCGAAATGAACAAGGAAGCGGGTATTGCACACAGCTCGCACAGGACAAAAATTGTTGCCACCGTTGGACCAGCCTGCGACACGTACGAAAAGTTATTGGAACTGGTGCGAGCCGGCGTGAATATATTCCGCCTGAATTTTTCGCACGGAACACACGAAGACAAAGCCAGGATTATAGAACATATCCGCAAAATAAATAAATCTGAGCCCTACAATATCGCCATCCTGGGCGATCTGCAAGGCCCTAAACTTCGCGTGGGCGAAATCGAAAATGGTGCATTGGAAATAAATCCCGGCGAAATACTCACCTTCACTTCCAAAGAAAAAGTGGTAGGCACCAAGGAAAAGATTTATGTTTCGTATCCGAATTTGCACGAAGACGTGGAAGTAGGCAATACCATCATGATCGATGATGGAAAACTGGAAGTGAAAGTTGTTGAAATAACTGCTGCCGGCGACGTAAAAGTCCAGGTAACCTATGGCGGAACCCTTCTGCCCAAAAAAGGCGTAAACCTGCCCGATACTAAAATCTCTCTTCCCGCACTCACCGAAAAGGATCTTATAGACCTTGAATTCATGATAGCGCAGCAGGTAGATTGGATAGCGCTTTCTTTTGTTCGGAAATCGGAAGATATCATCGACCTGAAAAAAAGACTCAGGGATAAAAAAAGCAAGTGCAAGGTGATTGCAAAGATTGAAATGCCTTCTGCACTTACTGATCTTCGGAATATCATCCTGGAATCGGATGGCGTAATGGTAGCACGCGGCGACCTCGGCGTTGAACTGCCCGTTGAAAAAGTTCCGCTTGCTCAACGCGAAATCATTCGCAAATGTATTCACCGCGCCAAGCCGGTAATCGTTGCCACGCAGATGATGGAAAGCATGATCGACCGTGTTAAACCCAACCGCAGCGAAATAACCGATGTTGCCAATGCTGTGCTGGAGGGCGCCGACGCGGTAATGCTGAGCGGCGAAACCGCAACAGGAAAACATCCGGCATTGGTAGTAGAAACGATGCGCCGGATAATTCTCGAAGTAGAAAAAACGGAATACCGCTATAACCGCGAAGAAGATTTAATACCTCAACCACATTCGCCCTCTTTCTTGAGCGACGCTATTTGTTACAATGCCTGTAAACTCGCCAACGATACCAAGGCGGAAGCATTGATCGGCATGACGCAGAGTGGTTATACTGCTTTTATGTTGAGCAGTTATCGCCCGCGATGTCCGCTGTATATTTTCACGAAAGAAAAATCGCTGGTAAACCAGCTTAGTCTTAGCTGGGGCGTTCGCGCCTTCTTTTACGACGAAGAAGAAAGCCTTGATGCAATATTAAAGGACCAGATAGAAATCCTGAAAGAAAGAGGCTTTCTGAAACCCGGCGATGTAGTAGTGAATACCGGTAGCACACCTGTTCACCTGCACCTGCCTACCAACGTACTTAAGATCACCATTATCGACTAAGCAATACGCCGATGAACTTTTTTCGTTACATGGAAAGAATACGAAAAAGGTTCATCGTCTTTTTGATGCTGATTTCTTCTCATGGTTTACTGGCCCAAAAAAACGATAGTGCCACAACATTAATACTGGTTGGTACCCGGCACGATGGCAACAGCAAACTCTCTTACAAACATCTGCACCGGCTATTCAAATCCCTGAAACCCGATATTATTTTCATTGAGCAGAACAGTTCCCTGTTTCCGCCCTGTCAATTCAAGCCTGTGTTTGGTGCACAAATTGCCAGCTTCCTCGGCATTTGGAAAGTTTCGATTGAAAGGAAAGCAGTACAAAAATACTACCGGCGCAATAAGAAAACTTGTATTGTGGCTTACGACACTACATTTGCCAGGAATCAATACCTAAAAAATTACGTTAACAACGATAGCCGGATAGATGCAATTTTGGAAAAATTATTCCGGGAAGGCAAAATGAGCGCTTCCGACAGCATTGAATACAAATATCACGAGGATATATCTAACGAATTTTATTCCCAGCTCGAAGAGTCGCTGGTTTCCATGAACCGACCCGATATGATAAAAATTATCGCCTCACTCGACTCTGCACACAGGGCCATTTTCCAAAAGCTGGTACAAAAATATATTTCTGATCAGGAACTGAAAGAATGGTCGGCAACTAATCTTGCATTCTGGGATCAAAGAAATGAATTCATGGCCGTCCAACTCCTGGAACATATTGCATTGAATCCGGGTAAAAAAATGATTGTTCTTTCGGGACTGTTACACAAATATCCCCTCTTGCAGTTACTCACTAAGGCAAAGAAAAACCTGCAACTTTCGTTTCGCATTGTCGATAATCTTGAACAATTCGCAAATTCAGGTCTTTAAGTAACAAAAAGACAATACAACATCGATCTTCTCCCCTATTATCACAATTAGGTTCCCAAATCAATTTCTGTTCATTGTTTTTATGGGCGACCATTATTTGTGATTTACCCCATCTACTTTCTTAATGAATCCTATCACACCTTCCATAAAAATCTTCTGATCATCCCACATTGCCAGGTGGCTTCCGTTGGGGCAATAGAGATAAGATCCGTTTTGCACCTGCGTGCTCATCCATTTCATATGTTCGGGGTCCATTGTATCAAATTTAGCCCCCACGGTTAATGTAGGCACTTTAATCTCTTTCAACCTGTCCTTTATATCCCAATGGGCAAGGCGGCCGCCGATGCCAAATTCGCTGGGGCCTTGCATAAGCGTGTATATGGCTCCGTTGGCATGCTTCATGGAGCGATTGAATCCGTCGGGCCACTCTTCGAGCCGGCAAAGATGTTGTTTATAGAAATGTGGAATTAATAATTCCATATACCTGGGATTTCCAAAATCGCCCTTCGTCTCAATTGTCCTTAGCTCTTTCAAAACTTCAGGATTCATTTGAGTCGCCAGTACTTCGTCGGCATACTTGTCGTAATCCGGGCAACTGGCCATCATGTTGCAGATGATAAGTCCTTTGAGATGGTTCTGGTATTTCAATGCATACTCCATTGCCAATATGCCTCCCCAGGAATTACCGAGCAAATAGAAATTATCGTTTGAAAGACCCAGCGCTTTGCGAACCTGCTCCACTTCTTCTACAAAGCGGGCTACTGTCCATAAGCTGCTATCGGCTGGTTGATCGGAATAATAAGAACCCAGTTGATCATACTCGTAAAACTCAAAGCCTTCCTGCGGGAAATAGCTTTCAAAGCATTCCATGTACTCGTGCGTCATAGCAGGTCCGCCATGCAACAAAAGAATTTTTATGCGCGGGTTATTTCCGAACCTTTTGGTCCATACCTTAAACCTGCCAACAGGTGTTTCGATAGGTATCATCTTTATACCCGCCATGCGTACACCGGTATCGCCATAATCAAAATACTCTTTCACATTAACCGAAGCATCGGAACTCGTTTTTTGATGGGATTGGCGGCAAGCGGTGATGCAGCAAAACAATAAGAGAATTAAGGCAAGCAAGATTCTCATACAACAGTTTTACTACAAGATACACGAACCATCGCAAAACTGAACTTCCAAATTCGCTATCTTCAGGTATATTACGATTCGCATGAAAAAAAATTCCCTGCTACTTACTTTATTATGCGCGGCGATAGCTGCAAGCTCGCAAACTAAAATCGACACGGCTACCATCGGCGAGGCCGTAAAACTCATAGGCCTCGAGTTCAGCACTGCAGAAAAAGATTCGATGCTCGACGATCTCCGCGGCAATGTGTTGAACTATGAAAAGATGCGAAAACTACCCACTCCCAATTCGTTGGCTTATCCTTTTGCATTTCATCCCGCCCCGCCCGGTTATAAGATTCCTGTTGCGCAACAAAAGATAAACTGGAATATTCCGGTCAATACAGCTTTACCCGCCAATAAAAATGAATTGGCCTTTTATTCGGTAATGGAGTTGGCTTCGCTTATAAAGAATCGTAAAATCAGTTCGGAGGAATTAACTGTTTTTTTTCTTAACCGGCTGAAGAAATGGGGCGACACACTCGAGTGCGTTGTAACACTTACCGAAGAACTGGCGCTAAAGCAAGCAAGGGAAGCCGATGCCGAATTGAAGAAAGGAATATACCGCGGGCCTTTGCACGGTATTCCTTACGGATTGAAGGATTTATTTGCCGTAAGGGGTTACAAAACCACCTGGGGCAGTGTTGCCTACAAGGACCAGGTTATAGATGAAGATGCTTTTGTTTATACGCAATTGAAGAAAGCAGGCGCCGTTCTTTGTGCTAAACTTACACCGGGAGAATTGGCCAATTCGGATTTATGGTTTGGTGGCCGCACGCGCAATCCCTGGAACCTGAAAGGCGGATCGAGCGGATCTTCTGCGGGATCGGCAGCGGCCACTGCAGCCGGTTTATTGCCTTTTGCAATTGGCACAGAAACCTGGGGTTCGATTGTTTCTCCCTCGCACACCTGTGGTATCACAGGTTTTAGACCGAGTTTTGGATCGATCAGTCGCAGCGGGGCAATGGTATTGAGTTGGAGTTTGGATAAAATAGGACCAATATGCAGAACGGCAGAAGACGCAGCCGTTGTGTTTTATTATATCAAGGGAAGCGATGGCAAAGATGCCAGCGCCATCGAAAGAGCTTTTAACTACACCGATAAAATCGACCTGAAAAAAATACGCATTGCCTATGCAGCCAATTATTTTAAGCAATTGCCAAAAACCATGGAGCAATGGCAGGTGATTGATATTTTCAAAAAATTAGGCGCGGAGGTGAAGGAGGTAGAATTTCCCGATTCAACTATTTATCCGTTCAATATGATGGACCCCATCATCAGCGCCGAATCGGCCGCGGCTTTCGATGAGCTTATGCGCAGTAATCGCGACGATTTGATTCGCAGGCAGGATAAAAACTTCTGGCCAAACAGTTTTCGTTCTTCGCGATTTGTTCCGGCAGTGGAATACATTAATGCCAACAGGCATCGTTCCTCGCTGATTCAATCGATCAACAATTTCATGAAGGACTACGATATAATCATTGTTCCGAGTTTTTCCGGCAGCCAACTGGCCATGACCAATCTTACGGGGCATCCTGTTTTGTGCATGCCCATTGCTATGAATGCAAGCGCCAAACGCCCTAACAGCATAACACTGGTCGCAAATTTATACGATGAGGCAACACTGCTCGCGGTGGCCAGGTCCTTCCAGGAGGCAAGCAATTTTCATAAAGTTCACCCGGAGAAATTCAGGGAGTAGCTATCGCGAAAAATACCTTTAAATCTTCTTCTTCCTGTTAAGCACCTGAACAAATATACCGGCATAAGAAAGGGGCGCGCAGAAGCACGCCCCTAAGTGCATGAAGAAAAAGAACTGCTTTTTACGCGAATGCTATGTTAAGCGATTGCCGCGATAATTCTTATTGAAAAATGGCATTCCAAAAATCACAAATGCCATTGGCCCCAACAATCCCCCAAAAGGTGTAGATTTTTATTCTTAAACAAAAAGGAAATTTACGTGCAGGCATCCAGGCGTTTCAATGCGGGTAAACTGCCGGAGATAGTAAAGAAACCGGCGCAACGCAATCTGTTAATTGGCAACAATGAAAAAACTCCTCATCGCGGTTGTTCTTCTGAATTGCTGTGGCAATCAAGTGTTGCTGGCCCAGGAGGATGCCATAAATGACAGTCTTTACCGGATAGTTTTAACCGCGCCCGACGATAGTTTTAAGGTTTTTGCTCTTTACAAATACGGCGAGTTGTTCGAAACAAGCAATCCCGATAGCGCCACCTGGTATTTTGAACAAGGAAGGGCCTTATCAAAAAAACTGAATTATAAAAAAGGTCTTGCTGCTTCGGCCAGCTATTATATTGTTGTGTTAAACAACCAGGGAAAATTTAAAGAAGCGCTGGAATTGGCCAAAGAAGCACTGGCTATTTTCGAGGAAACAGGCAGCAAAAGAGACATGGCAGTTGGTTACATTAATGTTGGTAGCGAATGGCAGTATTTATCGGACCTGCAAGCCGCAGCCGAACACTACCTGAAGGCGAAAAACATTAGCGACGAAATAAAAGACAAACGCCTGCAGCGGATTGCCAACAACAACCTCTCGTCCATCTTCAACTCGCTTGGCCAATACGAAAAAGGGAAAGATTACGCCGGGTTGGCACTGGTACTGGCCAGAGATATGCAAGACGATTATGCCATTGCATCTTCCACCATCAACATTGCCAGCGCTGAAAGTTACATGAAAAAATACGCTGCGGCTATTCAGCAATTCCGCGAGGTGGAGCAATTGGGAATTAAAATGCAGGACGAAATCATAAAAATGGACGGCTGGCTGGGTATTGCCGATAACTATAAATTCATAGAGAGATACGACTCGTCTGAAAAATATTATTTGCCGATCATAGAGCTTTCGCGCAGCAAAAACTACCCCGAATACGAAATGTATGGATATATGGGGCTTTCGGAACTCTATGTGAAAACCAGGCAATACGCCAAGGCAGGTTCAGCAATAACAAAAGGTATTGAACTGGCTGTGCAACTCGGATCGAAAATAGAATTGAAAGATTTGTACCTGCGCGCATCGGAGCTCAACGAATCTGCAGGAAATCTTTCAAAGGCGCTTGATTTCCGAAAGAAATTTGAAAAATTAAACGACAGCCTTATCAACGAAAAAAGCAGTAGTGCCATTAATCTTGCCGAAGCCAAATATGCTTCGCAGCGAAAACAGGGCCAGATCAATGAACTGGAAGCCCAACGAAAAATACAGGACCTCCATCTCCGGCAGAAAACTGTTTTCAATTACATCTTTGCCGGTTCAGCCGTTGCATTACTTGCCATCGCTTTACTTTCCTACAGAAGTTACCGGCAAAAACAGGTATTGAACCAGCAACGCATCAGCGAACTGGAAAAAGAAAAACACCTCCTGGCGGCTGAGGCAGTATTGAAGGGACAGGAACAGGAAAGGAGCCGTCTTGCCAAAGATTTGCACGATAGCCTTGGCGGCATGCTTTCGGGTATCAAGCATTCCTTCAGCAATATGAAAGGAAACCTTGTAATGACTCCTGAAAACATACAGGCGTTTGAAAGAGGGCTGGATATGCTCGATACTTCGATAAGTGAGTTCAGGCGCGTGGCCCATAATATGATGCCCGACATATTGCTGAAGTTTGGACTCAATGCTGCCATCCGCGATTATTGCAGCGGCCTCAACAACTCCGGTGACCTCAAGATTGTTTACCAATCGTACAACCTGGAAAATTTTGCTGTAGATGAAACCATTGCTATCACCCTATACCGCGTAATACAGGAGCTCGTAACCAATGTCATCAAACATGCAAAGGCAACGGAAGCCGTAGTGCAGGTAAGTCGCGAAAACAACAAGCAGCTGATTACTGTTGAAGACAATGGGAATGGATTTGATACTTCCCTATTAGACAGGGCCAGGGGAATTGGATGGAGCAATATCAAAAGCAGGATAGAATACTTGCAGGGCGAAATAGATATTCAATCAGGACCCGGTAAAGGAACCTCCATAAATATCGAGATCAACGTATGAACAAGATCAGTGTTTTTATAGTAGACGATCACTATATGGTAATTGAGGGAATTCGTTCCCTGCTGCAGCACGAAACAGATCTGCAATTGGTGGGCTATGCAGCCAATGGCAAGTGCTGCATGGATAGCCTTAAAAATATTGCGCCCGATATTGTACTAATGGATATTAATCTACCTGATATTTCGGGTGTTGATCTTTGCAAAATGCTTAGGGAAACATATCCATCTGTATTTGTGCTGGGGTTAAGCACCCATAACCAGTTTTCCTTTATCAATAAGATGATGGAAAATGGGGCAAGCGGTTATCTTCTTAAAAACGCCAGCCGCGAAGAACTGGTAGAAGCCATCCACAGCGCAATAAAAGGAAAGCTTTACCTGAGCACGGAAGTGGCAAATACTTTAAAAACCATAAACGACAATAACAACAACGCGCCTCAGCTCACCCGCAGGGAAAAGGAAATACTGGTGCTGATTGCCGAAGGATTAACCAATAACGAAATTGCGGCAAAACTTTTCCTGAGTACGGGCACCGTAGATTCGCATCGAAAAAACCTGATGCAGAAACTCAACTTCAAGAATACCGCCTTACTGGTAAAATGGGCAGTGGAAAACAAAATGGTTTAACCATCATCGACGCGGCAAATGCAAATTCACTCCATAGCAATCGCCCCATGAGCGCACATTTTTATTCTAATTATCGTAGTTTTATCCCTCAATCAACCGCATGAAAAGAATATTATTTATCAGCTTTGCTATTCTTATGCTTTCTTTCTCTGTCAACCAGCAAAAACAACATATTCTCTTCTTTGGCGATTCCATTACACAGGCAGGCGTAGGCCCCAATGGCTATATTACAGAATTCGGGAAGATGTTGAAAGAAAAAGGTCTTTCTGAAAGTTACCAGTTAACCGGTGCCGGTATCGGTGGCAATAAGGTGTACGATCTTTACCTGCGTCTCGAAGAAGATGTATTGGCAAAAAATCCTACAACGGTGGTGATATGGGTGGGAGTAAACGATGTTTGGCACAAGCGCAGTTTTGGAACAGGAACCGACCCGGATAAATTCGAGAAATTCTACAATGCCCTTATCAAAAAACTACAGGCAAGAAATATCAAAGTCTACATTTGTACACCCGCAGTTATCGGTGAAAAAACAGACTTCAGTAACGAGCTCGATGGCGACCTCAACAAATACTCCTCGATTATCCGCGATATAGCAAAAAAGAATAGTTGCCCCTTGATAGACCTGCGCAGGGCTTTTCTCGAATACAACCTGGCGCACAATGCCGAAAATAAATCGATGAATATACTCACCACCGATGGTGTTCATTTGAACGATAAGGGAAACCGGCTCGTGGCCGAAGAAATGTTCAAGGCACTGGTTAAATAACATCTTATCTATTATGCGAAGAGCCGCTTTAAGGAACTGTCAATATCTATTCGATTAATTTGATTTGGCCTGCATAGCGAGGAACCGATTTTAATTTCCCAGTACAGTATTTAATTCGATGGATTAAAGTCTAGGGAATTACCCCGAGAACCCCGGAAAATCCACATAGCTACAGCGTTTCTGCCAGTTGAACGACAATCCGATCGTCATTTTTTCGTTATGTTTGTATTATGTTTACGAGTGAAAAAAGGACCATACGCGTAGCCATTCTCGATCTGTATGCCGGTATTGAAAACCAGGGCATGCGTTGTATTCGCGAGATCCTGAACCAGTATGGCGAGGAGCATGCAATTGACCTGGTATGGGATGAATTTGAAGTTCGTTTGCAGCAACAGGTACCCGATTTAAGTTATGATATCTACATTTCCAGCGGCGGGCCCGGTTCGCCATTGGAAAGCGAGAATAGCGAATGGGAAAGCAAGTTCTTCAGATGGATTGCAGAAATAGATCGTTATAACAAAAACAGCGATAACCAAGTAAAAAAACATATACTCTTCATCTGTCACTCCTTTCAATTAGCCTGTCGCTATTTCCGGATTGGTGAAGTAAAGAAACGCCGCTCCACCGCGTTTGGAGTTTTCCCCGTACATATGCTGCACGATGCAATGGACGAACCTGTGTTTGCCGGGCTGAAAGATCCATTCTATGCCGTTGACAGCCGCGATTACCAGGTGGTTCAGCCTAATTACGAGAGACTGCGTCAACTGGGAGCTACACTTCTTTGTATCGAAAAAGAAAGGCCGCATGTAGCGTTAGAAAGAGCTATCATGGGCATTCGCTTCAACGAGCACATGATAGGAACGCAGTTTCATCCCGAAGCCGATGCAATTGGTATGACCATGTACCTGCAGCGCGAAGACAAGAAAAAAACAGTGATCGAAAACCATGGCTTTGAAAAATGGCAAAGCATGATTGAACACCTCAACGATCCCGATAAGATTCTCTGGACCTACTCGCATATCATTCCCAATTTTCTTTCGCATGGCATAGAGCAATTGGTAGAAGCCTAGCTTACTAAGCTCTGTTTGCCATACGGGGCTTTAGTCGCCAGCGCAGATGCTGAGTTTATCGAAGTAAAGCCTGTTGTCTATTCACGAGGAAAACTGTTTTTTCCCTTCGGTTCCGTAACTTCCGTTTATAAACAACTGCTTATGGTACCGGAATTGCGGAATTCATTCAATCGATCGTTCACCAGGGAGAAATACGCATCTTTCCTCGAAGATCTCAACAGCAAACATCCCGGCGCCATTGAGTTTCGGGTGGCAGAAACACCGGTTTTCATAGACAAAACGTTTACTCAAAAATTAATCGATGCCTGCGAAAGCATCGTGGACGTTATAACCGATCCGGGTTTCACAAAACTTACCGAGCGAGCAATACCCACATCAGACCGTGTACCCAACGAGAACAAGCATAGCCATATGATTGCTTTCGATTTTGGTATTTGCATCAACGATAAAAATGAGTTGGAACCGCAGCTCATCGAAATGCAGGGCTTCCCCACCCTTTTTGGCTTCCAGGTATATTATCCTGAAGTGCTTCGAAAGCATTTTCCGATCCCCGACAATTACAAACAGTACCTGGGCAATTACAACAAGCAATCTTATTTAAAAGACCTTAACGAAATTATAGTGGGTAATACCGACCGCGAACAGGTAATACTGCTGGAAATAAAACCCCACGAACAAAAAACCCGTATCGATTTTTATTGTACCGAAGACTATCTCGGCATTCAGCCGGTTTGCATTACCGACTTAATACAGGAAGGGAAAAAACTTTATTACATCAATCAAAAAAATAAAAAGAAAACAGAGGTAAAACGGATTTACAACCGGGTCATATTCGACGACCTGTATGCGAGTAAGGAAAAATTGGGTAAGTTCGTCGATATTACACAGGAACTGGATGTGGAATGGATCCCGCACCCGAATTGGTTTTACCGCATCAGTAAATTCACGCTACCATTCATTCACCATCCCTACGTTCCGGAGACATTTTTCCTGAACGAACTAAAGCAGGCGCCGCCTGATCTTGGCAATTATGTGCTGAAGCCCTTGTTTTCTTTTGCCGGCCAGGGCGTGGTAATTGATGTAACACATGAAGACATTGAGAACGTAAAAGATCCCGAGAATTGGATATTACAACGTAAGGTAACATATGCCGATGTAATTGAAACACCTGATATTCCTGCAAAAGCCGAAATACGCATGATGTATTTATGGAAAGACGATTGGGCAAGACCCCGCCCAGCCATCAATCTATCGCGCCTGAGCAAGGGAAAAATGATTGGGGTTCGTTACAACAAAGACAAGGAATGGGTGGGTGGAAGCGTATGCCTTTTTGAACATTAAACCAGTACAGCGCTGGTCCTTCACTGATTATGCGCAACCACTCCAAATCCAAGAGGAGTTAGCGGATCTCCTGCAATACCTTTTGCATAGATGGTATAACTTTTACCTGCTTCCACTGTAATATTCTCTTCGTGCAAAGAAGTACCGGCACCGTTTACGCGAATATTAAATTTGTAGGTACCTGGCGAAATGGTAATAAATGAAGAGTGCGAGTTGACGGTGCTTCTGGTTTCAAAAGATCGGGCGGTGAATAGTGGGGTAAACGCCGTTCCGGAAACAGTGCCCATATCTACCATAGGAGCACCCGGACTCAGGTGAAAAAAACGTATACCCGCAGAAGCAGAACCGGGCGAACTGACGTCATCGGCAACAAGAAAAACCTCCAGCGCATTGTTTCGGTTAAAAACATAAACCGACTGTTTTATGGTTGCCACCGATCCAAAGTTTGCTTCAATTAAAGAGGTAGAACTGCCCGCTGCTGTAATTTTTAATTGGTGTGTTCCCTCGATAAGCGGCTGGTAACCGGTTGTGGAAGTATAGGCAACAGAACTGGTCGACAATTTGTTCCCATCTACATAAACATCAATGGGCGCAAGTCCGGGCGATGTGTGAACAACCATAAACTGCCCGCTGCCCGGTTTATCCTTTTTACTGCACGAAAAAAGGGTGGCCAAAAGCGTAATAAGTATCGTACCAGAAACAAAATTGCGGTGGATGGATTTAATCATGCTACTCAACTTAAAATATTATGTAATGTACAGATTTAGCATTATACGCAGCATATTTTGTGTCGCATTTAAGAATGGCGAGCCGTATCAATCAAAAAACCCCGCTGCCCCAAGGCTAGCGGAGTTTTATCTAAAAAACCAACCACACTTTATAACCGGAAGCCGATAGTGAAACTCACGACCCGGTGCTTGTTTTTATCATCTTCTGAATTATTGGAACCCGATTGCAGTTTAGCCAATCCATGGCCATAGTTAACCGAAAGCAAAACATTGTTCAGTTGAAGCCCCGCTGTTCCATTGAATCCATAATCAAAGCGTCGCATGATGCCGAAACCTGCTCCTTCTTCCTGGCCAGTGGTGGGATCGTCGTTGCTGAAGTCGATCGAGCTTTCATCGCTGAAAGAAACTCCCAGTACCTTTCCCTCCACTTTGTTTTTACCGGCAACACCCATTCCGAGATAAGGACCGGCTCCAACAAAAAAGTTTGATTTAGCATCGGTAAAAGGAAGTTTCAGCACCAGGTTCACAGGCAACTCCACATAGTAAGGATTCGTAGTGGCCTTTACATAGTTCTGGCCCGAAGTATTGCCCGATTCGGTTTTGGCCCCTTTACCTGTAAACAATAGCGAAGGTTGAATCGAAAAGTTTTTACTGAGCGCAAAATCCCCCATCAATCCCACATGAAAAGAAGCCAGTGCATTGGCGTCTTCAATTCGTCCGTCGTTGGTGGTGGATACATTTGCAATATTCAATCCGCCTTTTACAAAAAATTGCGATTGCTGCGCATTTACATAGGTTATTCCCATAGCCAGCAACAGGGTATCAAATAGTTTCATCTTCATAGCATTCATTTTTGAGTGATATTGACAGATTCCGTGCCAAACGGTTTAAACGGTCTTTTATAAAATCTTAAGATATCCTCGCGTCAAACTGGGGAAAAAAATTCTATCATTGGGTATTGAATTCATTTGTAACTAATGTTATTAATCCTCGATATATTTTTTACTGTATTTCATATAGCATTAATCATGTTCAATCTTACGGCCTGGATATGGCCCCGCACACGCAAGTGGCATTTTGCCAGCCTGCTTTTAACAGCAGCCTCCTGGGCCTTGCTGGGAATCTGGTATGGATGGGGTTATTGCCCGCTCACCGATTGGCATTGGGCAATTAAGGAGCAGAGGGGAGAAATAAATTTGCCCAACTCGTTTATCAAATACTATGCAGACAAGATAACGGGGATGGATCTTAGTCCTCAATTGGTCGATCGCATTACACTCAGTTGTTTGATTGCTGCTACTCTTGCATCGGTATACGTAAACTTTATTAAACAGCATCGCAAAAGAAGCCCGGCAACAACAAAATAAAACAGGCTGGTATGGTACCAGCCTGCACGTTTAATAGTATTCTTTTAGAAAACACGCTATTTTCGATCAGCGCCTTTCATTTCCAGCATTCCCATAATCTGGTTCATGGTTTTGGTCATGCCCTCACTGCTTCCATCGAGGAAAATGATATTGCCCTTTCCTACCTCAGCAAAGTTTTTGATTGCTTCCGTCCACATACTAAATAGAATAACATTGGTATCAAGATTTGCCTGCTTCATTTGTTCTGCGGCCTGGCTCATACCACGGGCCACTTCTTCCCGGAACAAGGCAACGCCCTGGCCACGCAATTGCGCAGCTTGTCTTTCGGCCTCGGCCGCAATCTTTATGGCGTTTCCTTCGGCCTCGGCCGCCTTTGTTTTGGTGATAAGAAGAGCCTGTCCCTCGTTTTCTGCCGCAGCCTTCAGGTTGTTGGATGCCACTACACGGCTCATGGAGTCCATAATGGCCTGGTCGAAAGTAATATCGTTGATTTGCAAGTCGAGCAGGTGATAACCCCAGTCTTCCAGCAAATGGTCGATCTGTTCTTTAACATACTCCACGATCTCTTTTCTTAAACCCAGTATCTCGGCCTGTCGTTTCGTGGCCACAAAGGAGCGGATCGTTCCTTCGATAGTGCGGGTGAGCGCCTGCATCAGATCTCTTTCGCCAATGAATTTAAAAGCTACCCGTTTGATGGTTTCCTCATCGGCATTCTGAACCGAATAGAGCAGCATGCTTTTAAAATACACATTTGCCTGGTCGGCAGTTACAGCCTGGAACTCCATTTCAACCGATCTGTTTTGAATACTGATTCTTTTATAGATCGTTTCTATAAAGGGGATCAGCAAACGAAGTCCGGGTGTTAAAATACGCTGGTACTTGCCAAAAATGGTTACCACCGCTATGGTTCCCTGGTTTACTGTTTTTAAGCCTAGAAAGAGAATCAACAGGACAAGAAGAACCCACCAGTAAGAAATAAGATACTCTTGCATAAGAAAGATATTTTACTAAAGATATAAGATTTAGTCTTTCCCAATGAAAAATGCGCCTGCAAAAAAAGAATCCATCAGCTGCGGGTAAAATAAACTATATTTAGTTAAACTATTTCTTATGAGCCGGGGCAAAAAGATACTCCTGGGAATAATTTCCTTTATTCCACTCCTCCTGTTTATAATTTACCTGGTAACGATGGTTGCATTCATCATCGGTTTTGTAAGGGAGGTTGACTTGCACGGCGAGCCGCAGGATTTTCCTTTTGGCGAAGCCGCGGGAATCGTTACGCTTATCGTATCGTCTGTTTTATTGGGATTGCTTTCGCTTGGAGTTATGGTTTATTTCATTGTGCATGCAATCAACAACCCGCTCATCAACCGCGATGAAAGAATTATTTGGATCCTGGTTTTTGTTTTCGTGGGCATGGTTACTTTCCCCGTGTATTGGTACCTGAGGATATGGAGATCGCCGGATGCCAATCCATCGACTGCTTGAGGAAGTAAGATTATTGAAATTATCATTAGCCCCTTTCTTCCCAGATTCTTGCAAGCTGAATAATGGTATCCACACTCTTCTGCATATCCTGTACGCTTACATATTCGTGCTTGCCGTGCAGGGCCATTTCGCCGGTGAAAATATTGGGGCAGGGTAATCCCATAAAAGACAACCTGGCGCCATCGGTACCGCCCCTGATCCCTTCGGTTTTTACAACGCAGCCGGCGCGTTCTATTGCTTCCTTCGCATAGGCAACAATCTTTGGATGCTGATCCAGGATTTCCTTCATATTCCGGTATTGTTCCTGAACACTGAACTCGGCCTTTGACCCGGGGAACCTGGCAAGTGTCTCTTCCAGCCGATCGCGCAAATAATTTTCGTATGCAGTCAATTTCCCGGTTACAAAATCGCGGATGATAAACTGAATCGTGGCTTTCTCGGCTATACCTTCAATGCGGGTGGGGTGTACAAACCCATAACGCCCTTCAGTAGACTCGGGAGATAATTCCTCTTTCGGCAACGAGGCTATAAAATCGGCTGCCACTTTTAAAGCGTTTACCATTTTATCTTTGGCCGAGCCGGGATGCGCGCTAATGCCGTGAATGGTTATCGTAACGCCATCGGCCGAAAAATTTTCTTCCTCCAGCGATCCTCTTTCTCCGCCATCGAGTGTATAGGCCACCGAGGCGGAGAGTTTTGCGAGATCCAGTTTATCCACTCCCCGGCCAATTTCCTCATCGGGCGTGAACAGGATTTTGATGGTTCCGTGCTTTATTTCGGGATGCGTTTGCAGGTAATTCACCATATCCATAATGATGGCAACTCCTGCTTTATCATCGGCTCCCAATAAGGTGGTTCCCGAGGCGGTGATGATATCGTCGCCGATTCTTTCGAGCAGGTATGGATGCTCGCGGGTGGTAATGACCTGGCTTTGATCGTCGGGCAGTACAATATCCGATCCATCGTATTTCTCGTGCACTATTGGTTTTACATGGGTACCGCTGCAATCGGGAGCAGTATCCATATGTGCACAAAAGCAAATTACAGGCACCTGTTTATCTGTATTGGATGGAAGAGTGGCGTATACATACCCAAATTCGTCGAGGTTCGCATCTTGCAATCCCATTGCGTTCAGTTCGTTTACCAGCAATCGCCCGAGGTTTTTTTGTTTTTCGGTGGAAGGGCTTAACGAGGACAGGGGATCGCTTTGTGTATCGATTTGAACGTAGCGAAGAAAACGTTCTTTCACCGTATAATCATAGCTGGCTGGCATATATGCGATTTTGAGGCTGCAAGATAATGACAGCAGGGTTCCGAACCTCTCCTAACGGCCCCTTCCCTATTGTATCAAAAAATATACTTACCTTTTACCTAACCAAAACTTACCAAACATGAAAAAGCTTGTAATTGGCGCCATCGTTGGCGGCATTCTGGTCTTTCTCTGGCAAACACTGTCCTGGACAGTTCTCAACCTTCACAAGGAGTATAAGAAAGCGCCTGGTGAAGAAGCAATCATGACTTTTCTCAATAGTCAATTCTCAGCCGATGGACAATACATGGTTCCGATGGCAGATGAAAATGCAAGTGCGGAAGAAATGCAAAAAGTGCAGGAATCGATGAAAGGCAAACCCTGGGCTGTTATCTCCTATCATAAGTCTTACGACGCCGATATGATGAACAATATCATCCGGGGTTTGCTGGTAGATATTATTGCTGTTTTGTTTGTTTGCTGGGTGCTGATGAAAAATACCAATGCAAGCTTTGGATCTACATTTGTCAGCACGGTTCTTATTGGCGTGGCCGGTTATCTCTTTATTCCCTACTCCGGTCATATATGGTTTAAAACCGGTGGTATGAGCACCCATTTGCTCGATACTTTTCTTTCCTGGGGATTGTGTGGCTTGTGGTTGGGATGGTGGTTGAACAGGAAGTAAGCTATGAGTTGTGGGATTAACTCTTTTAAGATATGAAATAGAAAAGGGTTCTTGATTTTCAAGAACCCTTTCTTATTAATGATATCAATTTGGTTTGCCTTTTTCAACTTCCGGCTCATAGTTCACAGCTCGAAGCAAATTCGCATCAGGGCATTATAATTAAAGGCTTGGCCCCAACGATTTCTACAAGCTCGAGGTCAAAAATCAAATCGTGGCCAGCCAGTGGATGGTTGGCATCCAGAATAACTGTTTCCGATTTCACTTCGGCAATTACCACCTGTACGGGATGGCCTTGCGCGGTAGTCATTGTTAAAGGCATACCCACTTCAGGTTTCAAATCGGGAGGAAACTGGTTGATGGGGAATTCGACCATCATTTCTTCCTGCTTTTCACCATATGCTTCTTCTACCGGGATATTAATAGTTTTTTTCTCTCCCACTTTCATTCCTGTTACACCTTCATCAAATCCTTTTATCACCATGCCGCTGCCCACTTCAAATTCGAGAGGTTCGCGACCTGCAGAGGAGTCAAAAGTTGTTCCATCCGTAAGTTTTCCGTGATAGTGAACTTTCACCGTATCACCACTTTTTACTTGTTGCATATTGTTTAATTTTTGCTCCGCTATTCTCATCAGCACCTGTTCATTCGGCAGGAAAGAAAAGAAAGAGGAATATTTGCGGCAAGGTAAGATTATTCTGCGCCATCTGGCTTTTTTGAGTAGTGTTTTTTAAATAAAGTTTTGATCTTTTCTTCTATTGCCGAATTGAAAACCGGGGTCGATTGTATAACCGGGTCAAAGTCAATTCTTATCCATGAATCAAGGTCTTTATTGTCAAATTTTCTATCCCGGTTGCCATCCGCAACAATCTGCGCCAGTACAATACTGCTCTTCTTCGGCACGGTCCAATTAACCAGGTGGCAGTTTTCAGGAGATACGCGACGGAAGTTTTTTCCCTCGAGGTCGGAGCAATAAAGGTAAACGGGGTCGCGGTAGTCGAGTATGCCATTCCCGTTAAAATCTTTTACGGCAACTTCATAAAAGATATACCGGGCAGCAAATGCTCCCATTTTCTCACTATCATTAACATAAAAATTTCGAATCAATATTTTTGAGGTATCGAGCAAATGCGCTTCGCGATTGGCAGTATTATAAAAAACAAAATTCCAGTAACCGTTCCCTCCGTCCTTATACGAAGATTTACTGAAAAAGACACCCTCCTCTTCTCCATTCCGGTCAAACAAGGCTGCCGCCAAAGGGAATATGACATAATCGGAACTGTCGATATCAACCGTGTTATAGGTGTTTTCAAAGATTCCATTCACCAGGCTATCACTTGTGAGTAAACTGGTATCAATATTCCATTGGGTAGAGTCAATCGCAGCAATGTTCTGTTGCTTATCCGGATTGCTGCAACCGGCAGCCAGCATTACCAATACTGGAATAAAAAAGTAAAACATCCATGAAGAAGATTTCATTTCGTGTTATTTTTGACAAATTAAAGAATTGCCATGAATAGAAAGCTTGCCATACTGCTAATTTTCGTTTTTGGATTAACGGGAGTTCTTGCTCAAAAAAATTCAAAAAACGAAAGCAGGGTCATTCCCGGTGCGGAACGATTAAACGTTTACCTTCCGCTGATAAAAGGAAAGAGACTGGGTATTTTCGCCAATCAAACCTCAACGGTTGGCAATACACACCTGGTGGATACACTTCGAAAGGCAGGTGTAGACATCAAGGTAATATTCGGACCCGAACACGGTTTCCGCGGCACTGCCGATGCGGGAGAGAAAGTGGGAAATTATACGGATGAAAAAACCGGGATACCGGTAGTATCGCTTTACGGCAGCAAGAGAAAACCATCTGCCGAAGATGTGAAGGATGTGGATGTACTGGTTTTTGATATACAAGACGTGGGAGTTCGGTTTTACACTTATATTTCTTCGCTGGAACATTTTATGGAAGCCGCTATCGAACTCAATAAGCCTTTGATAGTGCTCGATCGGCCCAATCCCAATGGACATTATGTGGACGGGCCCGTGTTAGACAAAAAATACCGATCCTTTATTGGCATGCAAGCTATACCGGTGGTATATGGCATGACGATCGGGGAATATGCCCGAATGATTTTAGGCGAAAAATGGTTGTCGGCAAACAGCATGGCTTTGCTGAAAAAGAACCCCGCCTCCAAATTCAAACTTACCGTGGTAAACTGTGCCAACTATACACACAAAAGCCAGTATATATTGCCCGTTCGCCCCTCGCCCAACCTGCCAAATATCCAGTCGATTTACCTGTATCCTTCCACTTGTTTTTTTGAAGGAACAGTATTGAGTGAAGGGCGCGGTACCGACAAGCCTTTCCAGGTTTTTGGACACCCTTCGCTTCCCAATACCTTATATTCTTTTACTCCAAATCCCAATGAAGGAGCTAAAAACTCAAAACTTTATGGCCAGCTTTGTTATGGATGGGATTTGAGTGGAAGCATCGAAGAGGTTCGGAAAAAAGTAGACAATAAACTGCAACTGAAATGGCTTATAGAAGCATATAAACTATTCCCCGAAAAAGATAAATTCTTTATCCTCCCCAAATCGGGAAAGATGGAAGAATCGTTCTTCAATAAACTGGCCGGTAACAACGAACTCTGGCAGCAAATACGTGACGGAAAATCGGAAGCAGAAATTCGCAAAAGCTGGGAACCCGCGTTGAGTACATTTAAGAAAATACGAAAGAAATACCTCCTGTATGCCGACTAAGCCAGCTGGTTGATTGCGCGCCATCCACAAACTACCGGTTATTTTGTTTTGACTATTGCAAAGCAAGGATCGATTATTTTCAACGGCCCTCAAAAATGAGGGCGGTGATTGCCATTCGGTAAGCCGTATTTACTAAATTTAGGAATGTTCAAAAGGCTGCTGATGCCCCTTATCGTTTGCGTGAATTTTATGGCGGGTTTAGCCCAGCCACAAAATCTTTTATTCAATCATCTCAATGTTAACAATGGGCTTTCGCAGGGAGTAAACAATTGCATTTACAAAGACTCGAGGGGTTATGTATGGATAAGTTCCTTCGACGGACTAAACAGGTACGATGGGATTTCGTGTACCATATTTCGGGAAAACATAAGCGATAGTTTTTCCCTTCGCGGCACTTTGTTCCTGAATATTGTAGAAGACAAGAACGGTGATCTCTGGATCGGCAGTAACCGTGGGTTGAATTGTTATCGGAGAAAGGAGAATCGCTTTTACAATTTTCAGATGCCCGACCGGGATATGGAGGAACAGGTATTCTCCCCGTTTTATGTGGATGCCAGCCAACGAATATGGTTTCAATCCCGATCCGATTTACTGCTCTTCGATTCCAGGAATAAATCATTTAAATCCCTGCATCATTTTGAAAGCCCCGGCAACCTGGTAGTTAAAACAACACCGGCAGAGCAATTGAAAACACTGGAATCACTTCATGTAATTGCCAATAATTCTTCGGAAATATACAAGGGTCGCATACAAAACGAAAAGATAGACTGGTCGGTATTGCTGAAATCAACCGAAGCAAACGATCAGAAATTCAGTTCACTCCTACCGCTAAAAAATGGAATCTGGATTGCGGGCACAAAGGGAATATTGTGGTACAGTAATAATAGAATTGAACATAAAATAGAGTTTTATAAAAATACACCCGCCGATGATATCAGGAGTTTGCTGATCGATCACAAGGGAACGCTTTGGGCCGGAAGTGGTAGCCTTGGTTTATTTGCTACCGATACTGCCTCCGGGCAAATCGTGCATCATTATTCCTTTTCTTCCAACAATCCCTACTCCATCTCGGGAAACCGCGTGCAATATTTATACACCGATGCTGAGAATCATCTTTGGGTGTCCATTTGGGGAAAAGGAATTGACTATGTAAGCCTCGAAAAATTTCGTTTTCAGCACCACCTTACCAGGGAGGAAGCAGGTGCTTTGCAGTTGGATAATTTTATAAGAAGCATCGTTGAAAGAAAAGAAGGAGAAATCTGGTGCGGCACCCAATTAAACGGGATACTCCTACTCGATAAGAACAAGAAAGCAATAGGTTCTATCCGAAACGGGCTATCCCCTGCAATTGAACACCTGCACAAAGATAAGAATAGCAGGATATGGATTGCCACTTTCGCAGGTTTGTTTTTCTGCAATAGCATCAACAGTAAACCCATACGGGTGGAACAGAGCAGCAGGCACTCCACTCCGGCAAGCGATCAATTTAATTTTATTACGGAAGCAGAAGGTAACGATTTGCTTCTTTCCACGAATTCCGGTTTGTTTTTAGCAAAATCTTCGAACAACAACTACCAGCTCAAACTGGTAAAGGGCTTGCCGGCCGGCGACGTTTATCTTACCTGCTATCGGCATGTTGATGGAAGCTACTTTATATCCCGGGCTTTCAAAGGGTTTTTAACAGGCGAAATCATCAACGATTCGTTCATTCCATCAAAAAATTTTCCTTACCAGGCAACTATCAAATGCTTCACGCCGGTTAACGACAACCAGATTTGGATTGGAACCACCATTGGCCTCATGAAGTTCAACACGAAGCTGCAAAGAGTGGAAAAAATTTACACCACCAACGAAGGCCTGAGCAATCAATATGTTTACGGTGTTCTTGCTCATGAAGGATCTTTATGGGTTAGCACGAATGCTGGCATTAATAGAATTGATCTGTCGAACGACTCTGTAAAAACTTTTACTGTTGGCGACGGATTGCAAAGTAATGAGTTCAACACCTATTCCTATTGCCAAACAACGAATGGAGAGTTTCTTTTTGGTGGAGTAAATGGGCTGAATTCCTTTTTTCCTTCGAAGATCGGCAGGTATCCCCATCGCCCGCAATTGCAGCTTTCCTCGTTGTTGATTGACGATAAACCGGTAAATGCCGGTTTCAATCCTGGTGAAATTACCGAGTTAGTACTGAAACCAGATGAGAATACGGTTAGTTTTGGATTTACTGCTTTGGACTATTCAAATCCGAATGGAAACAGCGTTAGTTATACCCTGCAGCCCTACGATCGCAACTGGATAACGGTTCCCAATAAATCCACCATCCGTTATGCCAATCTGCCCGCAGGCGAGTACAAACTGGTTGCGAAGGCTCTCAACTCCGAAAACCTTTCGGCTGCTTCGAATTACGAACTCAGGCTGATTGTAATTCCACCCTGGTGGCGAACCTGGTGGTTTCGTCTGCTGGCAGCTTTTACCATTGCGGCCATTGTTTTTCTCATTATCAAAGAATACTTCAACCGGCAGTTGCAAAAGCAACGCATGCTTATGGAAAAAGAACTGGCGATAGAACAGGAAAGAACCCGCATGTCGCGCGAGTTGCACGATGGGCTGGGAAGTATGTTAAGCGGTATTAAACACTCGTTTGATTCCATGAGCAGGCAACTGGATTTGAGCGAAAACCAGCAACTTCGATTTCATGCCAATATTGATAAATTGAACGAATCTATCCGCGAACTAAGAAATATATCGCATAGCATGGCGTCCGAAACCCTGCTTCAATTCGGATTGGAACATTCACTTCGCGACTATTGCGATAATACCAATAACGCCGGCAACCTCAGGGTCGGGTTTACGAGTTTGAATAGTTCGGGATTATCGCTTTCAGAAGAACAGTCTTTTCATATTTTCCGGATTGTGCAAGAGCTTATTCAAAACGTTTCAAAACACGCAGAAGCAAAAAATGCCATCGTTCAAATGAGCGTGAATGAAGATAGACTGTATATTACCGTTGAAGATGATGGGCGTGGTTTCGACAGCAGCAAGGTTGCGGGTAATAAAGGAATCGGTTTGAAAAATATAGAGAGCCGCATCCGCGTTCTCAAGGGCCGGATGGATTTCCGCTCCACAACCGGCGAAGGCACTTCCGTGTTACTGGAAATTCCCATCAAAAGCTAAATACCAACACGATTTTTGACCAGCACGAATAAGAAGTATAGCGAACAAGAGATAGGAATGAATGCACTCACGATTCACGACCCACACTCACATTCCCCCACTTTCAACGCAACACCATTCCGTTATATCAACTGGTTTTGCATTGCCAATCTGATAAGCGACGCAATATTTTTGGCCTGGAATTTAGCCAGCAGGTTTTTGCGATGGGTATCTACGGTAGCTACGCTTATGAAAAGTTTCTGCGCAATTTCGCTATTGGTTAATCCTTCCGCAATTAATCCCAATACCTCTTTTTCTCTTCGGGTGAGCAGTGGTATATCGGATTCATTCATTTTTCTCAGGCTCTGTGAAGCCTCCTCGCTGAGGTAGGTTTTCCCTTTCATTACCGTATGAATTGCCTCCATGATTTCGGACTGGGTGGCATTCTTCAAAACATAGCCCGAGGCGCCGTTGTCCATCATCTTTTGTATAAAGCTCTGCTGGTTAAATGTACTGAGTCCAATCACGAATACCGAAGGATAGTTCCCGATAACTTCCTTGCAAAGATCGATGCCGCTTTTGTCGGGAAGGTTAATATCCATCAATATCACATCGGGTTGCTGTTTTTGCAGGAAGGCGAGACAGGAAGCTGCATTGGAAGCATGGCCGATCCATTCGATATCTTTTTCATCCTGCAACAAAGACCGGATGCCTTCAATAACCATATAGTGATCGTCTACTATGAATACCCTGGTGGCCATATTACACGCTTAATTCGATATGAACAGAAACGCCTTTGCCGGGTGTGGATTGTACGTCGATTTTTCCTTTAAGAAAGTTAATCCTGTTTTGAATATTGTTCCAGCCCATCCCTTTTGTTTTTTCCAGCAATGCTGTATCAAAACCTTTTCCGTCGTCTTCTACCGTAACCGAAAGCTGGTCGCCGTTTTTCGTTAACTGCACAATGGCCGAGCCTGCCCGGGCGTGTTTGATGGTGTTATGAATCAGCTCTTGTATTACACGGTAGATAGTAATGGCAATTGTTTGGTCGATATCTGTGTTTTCCAGTCCAAACGACTGGTAAATTACCTTGAGTGCGCCACTTTGATTGATATCGTTACAAAAATCGCGAAGCGCCGTATCGAGGCCGAATTTAACAAGGGCTTCGGGCATCATGTTATGCGCTACCCGGCGCATTTCTTTTATTGAACTGTCGAGCATATCCATACTTCGCTCAAATGCCAACTGGTTATCGGGTGTCATTACCAGGCTGCCCTTGATGTTTTGAAAAGAATACTTGATGCCCGACAACATTCCCCCCAAACCATCATGCAGGTCTTTGGCTATACGCGACCTTTCCTGGTCTTCGCCCCTCAATACCGCCTCGGTTGCCATCAATTGCTTCTCTTTCTCCAATTCGTTTAGCTTCTGCTGCTGCAGTTTTTGTTTTTGCCGGTAAGTACGATACAGCAAAAAAGAAATCAGGATGGCGCTGGCTACGCAGCCCGACAACACATAGTTAAGCAAATTTTTTTGTTTGATAATTCTTTCCTGCGAGGCCAGCAAAGTTTCTTTTCGCTGCGATTGGTATTTTGCTTCCAGCTCGTTTACAATTTTGCGGTTGTTACGCTTCTGCAGCGAATCGTTTACTTCAACATATTGTTTCAAATAAGCAAGGCTTTCGTTAACCCTGCCCAGTTTTTCTTCCGCTTCAACAAGGTCCTTCAGGATTGGATGCGTTACCTGGTCGAGCCGGAGCTCCTGTGAAAGCTTCAGTCCATCGGTCAAATAAAGAGAAGCCTTCGTATAATCCTTCTTCTTCACATACGCGTTTCCCATGTTCTGCAATACAATTGCAATATCGTAACGGGTATTGATCTTTTGATATGCATTGAGTGCCTGCGTAAAATGAAAGACGGCAGAATCGTAAAGTTCTCTTTTACGCGAATAGTAAATGCCGATGAGGGAGTGAAATTTGCCAATAGCAAAAATCATTTTATAAGTATTCGCCAGTGCAAGGCCCTGCTGCGCATTTACAAAAACACTATCGTACTCTTCCCTGCTTACAAAAGCATCGCCAACGGCCATCAGCGACCTGATAATAAACTCCCGGTCGCCGCTGCCGAAGGCGATCCTGCGGGTTTCCCGTGCATAAAATATTGCCTTGTCAGCATCGCCCAGGAAATTGTAAATACCGGCAAGATTGTAATAACTATAAATCAACTTCGACTCGTCTTTCAACCCGGTGAATATAACCGCCGATTCGAGATAAAGCTGAACAGCGGAATCGTAGTTTTGTTTTTGCTGGTGAATGGCTGCACAGCGATTGATAAGTAAAGCGGCCTGGTTGCGGAATGCGGGATCATTACTTTTGAACACTAAAGAATAAGCCTTGTCGATATAAAGCTTGCTGCTATCCAGTTTCATCTCATAAAACAACCGGTTAGCCATCGAACCATAGGCCACCGACAAACCTAATGGGTAACTGATTTTTTCAGCCAATGCTATCGCTTCGTGGGTGATTCCGCTGGCCTCAACAGGATCGGTATAGAGAAGTTTACCAGAGAGCTGATTAAGCCTGTTCACTTTGTTGCTATCGTTGGCCAGCTTTTGAATCTCTTTATACTCTTCTCTCCACAAAGAATCCTGGCAAAAACCAGCCCGATTCATTGCCAAACAAAAAGCAACTATGAACAGTTGTTTGATCATGTTTGTATTTCGAACATCACGGAAGTTCCTTTTCCTGGTTGAGAATGAACATCAAGTTTGCCTTTTAAAAACCCGATGCGGTTTTGAATATTGCTCCATCCCATTCCTTTGGATGCGCTGAGAATATTAGTATCAAACCCCTTTCCATCGTCTTCGACGGTTACCGACAACTGGTCGGCGTTTTTTACAATTTGCACGAGGGCCGACTTTGCCTGCGCGTGTTTTATGGTATTGTGTATAAGCTCCTGTACGATCCGGTAAATTGTTATAGATATGGTTTGATCAGGCATTTCGCTTTCTAGTCCAATCGACTGGTAATTTACGTGAAGTGCCCCGCTCCTGTTAATATCGCTGCAAAAATCGCGAAGTGCCGTATCAAGTCCAAATTTCACGAGTGCCTCCGGCATCATGTTGTGTGCCACGCGGCGCATTTCTTTAATAGAATTGTCGAGCATTTCCATACTGCGCTCAAATGCCTGTGCATTTTCCGGCGTCATGATTAGATTCCCTTTCATAGTATTTAATGAGTATTTTATGCCCGACAACATGCCTCCCAAACCATCGTGCAGGTCTTTTGCCAGGCGGGTTCTCTCCTTTTCCTCTCCCCTTAAAACCGCTTCTGCTGCGGCGAGTTTTTTTTCGGTTTCCAGTTCGTTGATTCTTTGCTGCTGCAGTTTTTGTTTTTGCTGGTAGGTGCGGTACAACAAAAACATAAGTAATACGGCTGTTATTACCGCTCCAAATAAGACATAATTGAGATTGTTCTTTTTACTGATTGTAAGTTCCTGAATTTTTTTCTGTGCTTCCAGTTGTTGAATCTGGTTCTCTTTCTTCTCCGATTCGTATTGCACTTCTAGTTCGCTGGCATATTTTTTATTCTGATCGCTGGAGATAGAATCGGCGACGATCTTAAACTCCTTATAATATTCCAGCGATTTCTTTAAGTCGCCTTTCTCTTCGTACAAACGAGCGAGGTTTTCCAATGCGATTACCATTTGCGAAGCCTCCTGGCCGGATTTAGCCTCCTCGAACGCCTTCAGTAAAACCTCCTCCGCCTTTTTAAATTCCTTTTTCAAGCTGAATATTCTTCCTAATTGCAAACGTGATTGCGTGATGCTGAAGGAAGCCTTGTTTTTTTCAGCGATCTGGAAACTCTTGGTGAAATTCTCTTCGGCTTCATCAAGTTGATGGAGATTCATGTTTAAGTGACCTGCCACCAGGTGAAAACTAACCAGTACCTCCTGTGAATAAGTATCTGCGTAATTTTTTTCTGCAGAGTCGATATACAGGGCAGCCTGCTCATACTTGTTCTGCATCGAAAGTGCGAGGGCAACAAATGTATAAGCTTTAAAATAGGCATCGCCTGTATTTAAAACACGCGCCTGTTCCAATGCTTTTTTTGCATACAACTCCTGTTTTTCGTACTCATACTGTTCTTTGTAAAATGAAGAGAGATTGATATAACCCGTTATCAGGCTGGTTGCTTTTCCAAGTTTTTCAAACACCACGATCCCTTTTATATAGTATTCCGCGGCCTTTTTAAAGTCGTTGGAAAAGCGGGAAACATTTCCCATTTCAGTATACACGGTTGCTTTACGGTATTCTGCCTGCGGATGATTGCTTTTGTTGAGAAAGTAAATGGCGCTGTCTAAGTTGATAAGCGCCTGCTTGTATTTCCCGGTAACGTTCTGGAGTATGGCCAGATTGTGATAAGTTCGGCCAGTAATATAGTCCAGTTTTTTATTGAGGCAGAATTCAAGCGTTTGCTTATATATTTTCGCTGCCTTCCCGGTATCAACACCCTCGTAATTCACCGCAAGCCGCATCATCGACATGGCCCTCACGGTATCGTGAAGGGTACCGGCCAGTTCTTTCTCGAGGCTATCAATCAGTTTTTGCTGTGCAATAACATTGAAGCCGGAACCACAGGTCAATAAAAATAGCAAGAAGAGTCGCATACAGGCAGAATACATCTCAGTATACAAATAACGCTCAACAATTTATGAAAGCTTCTACCGTTTTTCCGGGATTTTTGAAAAAGGCATCCACAAAAGCTGATCAATCGAGTACCCAATTATTATTCAACTGTTGAAATATCCATCAACAATCTTATATCATTTCGTCACCTCCACCCACCGAGTCAGTTTCGGAGCAAACAATATTCTCTACTTACTACTCACCACTCACTACTTACCTCTCACCTCTTGCCACTCACCATTTACCTCTATCACCAACTACGTTGGGGCATGCACCACTCACCCAAAAAATCCACCTTTTACGGTATATGCCTCATCGCACTCTTTGTAAATATTTGCATCATCGACTTCCACTCCTATCAGACACCGGGCTCAGATTCATTCCATCAAGTTCAACAACTACACTAAAACCTACTTACTATGTTACGCAAATCGTTTACACTTTGCCTGCTGTTTAGCTTTTTGTTTGTATTAACTGCAAGTGCCAAAATATGGCGACTCAACAACAATCCCGGTGTCACGGCCGATTTTAGCGCATTTAATACCGCAGCCAATTCTCCGCTGGTAGCGGCGGGAGATACTATTTATCTCGAGCACAGCGCCACCGATTATTCAACCGGAAGTTTTACACTTACAAAAAGATTGGTAGTGATTGGGCCAGGCTATTTCTTCGATCCCTCCAATACCACCTTCCCAGCCAATACCGGTTTGCAGGCAGCCACAAGAGGAACAACGCTTCCTTTTTTCCGAATGGGTAATGGATCAAACGGGTCGAAATTCCTCGGCGTTTCGTTCAGCAGTACCGTTTATTTTTCTACCAGTGCAACCGCTTATAATTTGGTGTTTGAAAAATGTTTTTTTTCCACTTCACCTGCTTATTTCGAAAGCGCTTCCACTTATAGCAATATCAGTTTCCGCAAGTGTTTTATGTATAGCGGCGGTATCACCCAGGTAGCTGGAGCCACGATCAACGATTTTGTATGCGAGAACAATATCTTTTACTCCGCTTACATACAACTTCCGGGTCTTTCTGGCACCAACAATATTTTCCGCAATAACAGCATCTTCAGTTCTGCATCAAGTTTCGATTTAAGCAATATCTACGTTGCCAATAATATTTGGGGTGGCAGCAGCAACGCTACTTTCACCAATTGCGTTATTAAAAACAATCTATTCCAGGCCAACCAAACATTGCCTCCCACGGCTAGCAACAACCAGGTAAACCTAAGCGCCACCTGGAACAATGTTTTTGTGGGAGGTTCTACAGGAAGTCTCGACAGCCGGATGCAATTAAAACCCGGTTCTCCTGCCTTAGGCTTCGGGCTTACTGTGGGAACTGTTGTTACACCTGACTGCGGCGCGTTTGGCGCAACTGATCCTTACAAACTCTCGGGTATTCCCAATATTCCCAGTATTTACTCATTGACCGTGCCGGTATCCATTCCAGCAGGATCGCCCACTATGAACGTTACGTTCAGCACCAGAAACAACAATTAAGGTGAAGATCGGGTTGATTCCCGTCTGAAACGTAGCGTAACAATTTGTTTGTTGGTTGAATGGCCTTGCGCTCCTGAATGGTTCATTACGCAAGGCAGCTAATCATCACCGGTATAGAAGATCCGGCAAAGAACTTCTATATCACTAATGGGTTTTATGAAGAAAACTATACTGGCGATTTTGTTTATCCTGGGCCTTGTTAACAGTTATGCGCAGGATGACCCAGTTTATCCTCCTGCTCCGGCCTCGCCACAAAACATAACGGCAGCAGAATATTTTATCGATACAGATCCCGGCATCGGGAATGCAAGCAGCATTTCTATAAGCGCCGGAATAGATCTGTCGAATATAGCCGCAACGATCAATACTACCGGGCTTAGCAATGGTATTCATCGTGTATTTATAAGAACCCGGAATGCAGAAGGCAGATGGAGCATGGCCTTCGCCGGCGAGTTTGTATACGATGCAAACCCCGGTTATCCGGCCGTTACGGTTGCTCAAAACATTACGGCAGCGGAGTATTTTGTTGATACAGATCCCGGTTTTGGAAACGGAACAGCAATTTCCATTACCCCCGGCGTAGATGTGAACAATATCGCTGCCATCATCAACACTTCCGCCTTATCGAATGGATTCCATCTCCTGTTCATCCGCACACGAAATGCAGAAGGCCGATGGAGTATTGTTGCTGTCAGAGATTTTGTAGTAGATAGCAACCCGGCTTATCCCACGCCACCAGCTACCCCACAAAATATTGTAGTAGCAGAATACTTTATCAATACCGATCCCGGTATTGGAAACGGCATATCCATCACGATTACACCGGGCACCGATCTCAATAATATTGCTGCTACCATAAATACCAGCGCATTGCCGGTATCTTCCACCAATAACTTATTTATCAGAACAAGAAATGCTGAGGGAAGATGGAGTGTTGCACATTATGCCACTTTTGTGGTAAATATCGCTAACGACCCTGCTTATCCACCCTCGCCTGCAGTTGCACAAAACATTGTTGCTGCCGAATACTTCATCAATAACGATCCGGGTATTGGCAATGCCACATCCATATCGGTTACACCGGGTGTTGATATAAACAATATCGCAGCAACTATCAACACGACCGGCTTACCCGTTGCATCTACCAACCAACTGTTTATTCGCACAAGAAACAACGAAGGCAGGTGGAGTGTGACCAATGTGTCTACTTTCGTGGTGGATATTGCCAGCGATCCTGTTTACCCGCCTGCACCGACTGCTTCACAAAATATCGTAAAGGCAGAATATTTTATAGATACAGACCCCGGGCCGGGAAGCGGAACCAATATAAGTATCAGCCCCGGAACAGATATCAGCAACATAGCTTTTGTTGCCAATACAAACGGCTTAAGTACCGGAGAACATAACCTCTTTATACGCTCTCTCAACAATGAAGGAAAATGGAGTATTACCAATGCACGAACCTTCAATGTAGGTACGCTTACCATTTTGCCCGATAGCATTGTGTTCATCAATACCATTATCAATACAAGTTCTGCCAGGAGCCTTGTTGTAAAAAACAATAGCAGCACTGTTCAATCGGTAACAGGTCTGACAGTTGGCGCACCGTTTAGTTCCGACTTCACCGGCACCCGAAACATTAACCCGGGATTGACGGATACGATCCGGATTAGCTTTACGCCAACCGCAGCAATTTTGTACCAGGATAATATCAGCCTGCAAACATCTGCCGGCAACTATAATATCGCGGTAAGGGGAACAGGTGTGGCTGTTATCAATTCGTGGACGCTTGATCCTGCAACGGGCCGCAATTATGGTAATGTACAGGTGGGTAATTCTTCCAATTTCAGTTTCACTATTCGCAATACAGGCAATGCTGCTATTACGCTGAGCCAGGTGAGCAGCAGCGATCCTGCTTTTGTGCCCAGCTTTACCAGCGGAACAATAATTGGAGTTGGTGGCACACTGTCTTTACCTGTTGCATTCAACCCAACGGCTGTTGCTACATATAACGCAACATTGAAGATAAAGGCAAGCGCAGGCGGACCCGATTCGGTGACTACCAGTTTAAGTGGAACTGGTTTTATACCCTCGACTCCACCCAGCTTAAACTTTATCACCGGGGCTCCTTACGATGGAATCAGAGGTGTTAACCCCGCTGCCGGACAAACAGGTAACTACACTTATAAGATTTTGTATCGTTCTACTGATAACCGCGCCCCCGCCAATGGATACCCGCAAATTGGCATCGACCTCACAGGTGACCAGGACTTCGACGATGCGGGTGAAGGAGTATTCCCGATGAGCAAGGAGGGAACAAGCACTGATTATGTAACGGGTGTAGTATATACTTATACTGCCAACTTTACCAACTACAACAACAATATGGGCTATCGCTTCTTTGCACAAGATGCGCTGGGCAACGCTGCCAATTCAGGCAATATTGCCTATTACAGCGGCCCCATTGTTACCTTCCAGGTACTCGACCTGAAACTGTTTGCAAACGATATTAGCTTCAGCAAGAACAACCCGCTGCCGGGTGAATCGTTTACGGTAACAGCGAAGATTACCAATAATACTGCGTTCAGCGCCACCAATGTGCCCATCTATTTCTATCGCGATACCATTCTTATTGGAACATCGGTATTACCCGCAGCAAATGCATTCAGTACTGCAACGATATCGAGAACCCTTTCGTTTGCCGCAGATGGTTTCTATCCTATTAAAGTCTGGATCGATCCCAATCAAACGCTGACCGAAAGCAATATCCTGAACAATTACGCGATCCGTCCGGTAATTGTAGGTACACCGGTATTGCCGGGTGGTATTAATGTTACAGGCAATGCTGTTCTTCAAACCTGTCCTGCACAAAGAGTCGTATTCAGTGGTAGGGCCGATTATTACGGAACGGCCATACCCACTGCAGTTGCAGGTGCTGAAGTAACAATTAACACAGGAACGGCGATCCTGAAAACTACAACAGATGCTAATGGTAACTACAACCTCGTAATGGAAAATCCGGCTTGCGGCGGCTCGCTTACCTATACAGTATCAGTAACCGATTTCACCTTTACCAGCAATACCTTTACCGGTGCCGTGAATGTGCCTTGTCCGCTACCGGGTGCCTGCGCACCGCCACCCATCACCGGAGGAATTTCGGTTGTGGTAACCGGTTCACCACAGCCTTGCGATCTTGTAGTAGGAAATAATGCCAGTACAAGTGTTACCATCAGGTACCGTGGAAGGAATATTGCTAACTTCTGGAGCGGATTTGATTTGATCTGGAAAGACACGGTGAAGATCTTTAATAACGGAGTACTCATTCAAACCTACTATACCGATGATATACCCGACTTTGGAAGTGCCGCAACTTTCCCAGGCGATGAAAAAACATATCCCGTAACGGTACCGCTGAACACATCGGGCCCCAACGTGATCACTGCCGTGGCCACCTACCAATACAACGAGTTCTTCCAGATACCTTCTTCCTTGTACAAAGGAGTATTTACGAACATGACGGCTACTGCTGGTACAACCATTATTGCACAGGAAAACCAGCCCGATCTCACCATCGATAATTTTGTGCAAACCAGTTTCAGGTCGTTTAGCTTTAACGACAGAAACCTGAAATGCAATATTGCAGGATCGCATGTGGTGCGGGTGGTAGATATAACCAATCCTGGTGCACCGGTTCTTTTGTACGAAACAACAGCAGGGCCCATTGGTAGCCAATCGGCACAAACCATCAGCGTCAGCCTTCCTACCCTTTCAATAGGAACGCATGTGCTGCGGATTGTAACCGATACTACCGGTTTGGTAACCGAAATCGACGAAAACAACAATGCTTTTGTAACAACGATTGTTGTTCCCGCCCCCGATTTAACTGTTGAAAAAACAAAACCATCAACAAGTAACTTATCCATCGGCTCTTCGGTAACATTCAGCGCCACTATCAAAAACTCCGGCGTTGCAACAGGCGCTTTTGTGGTAAGATTCCTTGCAAATGGTACACCCATCGGAAGTGATATCGCGGTGAGCGGGGTGGGTGAAAAATCGCAGGTAACCGTCAGCTCCAACAGCTTCAACGTTACCACCAACGATGCAGATTGCCCGGTAGACATCACCGTGTTTGCCGATGCAACAGGAACTATCAGCGAAGGCAACGAGTTGAATAACGCTGAAATTATAAAACTCGGATCCGATACGCGCCCGCTCCAATTGCCCGGCGAATTTGGCTCGGCATCGAACCCCGTTCGGGTAAGAGTGAATACGGCAAAAACCTTCAACGCCTATATACGCAATATGGGAACAAGAGATATCCGTAATGTAACGGTGAAGTTTATGTACAACAGCAACAAGATCGGCGAAGCGCTTGTTCCGCTAATTAAGGCAGGAGAACAATTCCCCGCAGTGGCTTCGTTCAACTATACCTTCAATACACCCGGACCGGCAACGGTTAGTATTGAAACTGATACGGCCAATACTATTTGTGAAATAAATGAAGGCAACAATACCGGCAATTACCATATTGTTGTAACCGATAGCCGGGAAGATCTTGAAGTATTGTCGCAATACATATCGCCCAGTAGTTTGAATCCGAACGCTGGCCAGAATATAACACTCGTGGGAACCGTGAAGAATGTTGGGAACAGGGTTTCGCCGGCGAGCAGCATGCGATTCTATGTTGACAATATTCAATTGGGTGCGCCCGTACCGTTCAATGCGCTTCAAATTGGACAGGACACCACGATTGCAGCAACTACTACCTACTCATCGATCATAGGTGGATTGAAAGTAGTGAAGATCGTAGTTGACCAGGAAGGATTGGTAGCAGAAGAAAACGAAAACAACAACGAAGCTACCCGTATCATTATCGTGGGTGATGCACCGGATATGGCCAAAGCACAGGCCAATGCCATCAGCTTTAATCCTACCGGATTCAGAACGGGAGATAGCGTAACGGTTTCGTACCGCATCAAAAACAATGGACCAACCCTTGGTACTGCCTGGGTAATCTTCAAGATACTCGACGAAACCGATGCTGTGATTGCCAAAGACAGTGTCCAGTTTACACTCGCAGCAAATGGCAATACGATTGTGAGCAAGAAAATGCTGTTCGATGTAATCAGGGGAACCGTTGTTACCGAAATCGTGAATTGCTCACCGCTCGAATTTGATTTGCTGAACAACAACGATTCGCTTGCATTCAGTACGGTGCAAATGTTAACCGCCAGCCTAACCGTGAATGGAGATGTGGATATGAAAGCAGGATTGCCCCAACAATTCCCGGGCTGGATTGGAGGCAAACTGGTGCTGGGTAATTACGACCTGGTGGTAAATGGAAGAATTACCAATTTCGACACCGCGCATTTTGTAATCACCAATGGTACCGGGAAACTGCGCATGGTTAATAACAATGCCAGCAACACATTCCCTGTTGGTGTATCGCTCTTCAAACCCAATTTTGCGAAAGTGAACAATACGGGAACAAGCGATAATTTCTCAGTAAGCGTTGTGCCTTATGTATTGCGATCGGGAACAAGTGGCGATACTATACGCACGGCTAATGTTAATAGAACATGGTTTATTGATGAGGATGTGCCGGGAGGAAGCAATGTAACGCTGGAGATGTTCTGGGCTGCAAGCGATGAACTTCCTGCCTTCGACAGAACTATCAGTCGCATGGCACATTACAAAGGAGCCTGGTTGCTGGGTGATATTGGTGCGGCAGTGATCGATACTAATGGAATGTACAGCAAAACACAGTCGGGTTATACCAGCTTCTCGCCGTTTACTGTTACCAGCGGCACCAGCCTGATACCGCTTCGGTTCATCAACTTCACTGCAACTCCTGCAGGAAAAGATGTGTTACTAAACTGGATAACCGAAGCAGAAATTAATACTTCTCATTTTGAGGCAGAATACAGTAAAGATGGAATTGTATTCGAAGCCATCGGTAGAGTGAAGAGTATGAATACTGCGGGCCAGCATCAATACGAGTTCAAGCATGTATCACCGGTTGGAAACATTCTGTATTACCGTATAAAACAGGTTGATCTCGATGGCAGGTTCCAGTATTCAAAGATTGTTTCGGTACGAATGGCGATTCAGTCGAACATAGTATTATCGCCCAACCCAGCCAGCAATTATATCCGGTTAAGCAATATCAGGCCGGCCGATATACGCGAATTACAAATGGTAAGTACCGATGGTAAATTGATAATGGCTGTATTGCCCAACAACAATTTACAGATTGATATCAGCGGCTTGAAGAATGGTTATTATCTCTTGAGAATAATCAGGAAAGATAATAGCGTAGAAACAAAGCAGTTCGTTAAGCAATAGTTCAACCGGACAGAAAAAAGGAATGGTGAACGAGGGAGGGTACCGATCGGTATCCTCCTTTTTTATGCATTCTTCTCGAAATCATGCAACCAGGAAATCGAAAGATCGGAGCTAAAATCCTGTTTTTAGGGGAGGAATTATTCTTTGTTTGCACGCTAATTTTAAAGGAAACTACTGTTTATGTTTCGCCGACATCTAACCACTTTCTTAGTATTTGCTTTGGTAAATTCTCCCTCCTACACGCAAAACGTGGGGATTGGCACCAATACACCCACCGGCCCCCTGAGTTTCCCGAGTATCCTCGGCAATAAGATTGTGTTGTGGGGCGATGGTACTACTTCACATTATGGATTGGGTGTACAAAGTGGATCGTTCCAGGTATATGCCAATTTGCCGTCCGACAATATCGTTTTCGGCTCGGGACGAAGTACTGCATTTTGGGAAAGAATGCGCATCATCAACAGCGGAGCTGATGGAATGGTATTAAATGGCAGAGTTACTTTAAGAAACGGAACCAGTCCGCTGGATACAGATTATTCTCCCGGTATTTGGCTATATCGTTCAGACAACACTAATTTGTTAGGCTTTATGGGTACACAGAATAATCAAAACATTGGTTTCTTCGGTGGCCCGGCCGGCTGGGGTTTTGTGTACGATGCAGTCAATAGCCGGGTAGGAATCGGCAATACCAGTCCCAATGCACCGCTTGCATTTCCTCCTGCTCTTGGTAAGAAAATAACTTTATACCCGGGCGCTACGGGAGATGTTGGTTTTGCTGTGGCCGGTAATCGACTTCAGATTTATTCTGATAACCCCAATGCCGATGTTGCCATTGGATACGATGCGGCGGGTGTTTTTAACGAACGATTTGCTATTAAACCCAATGGCGCCCTTGCCATTAACGGAAATACGGGTACGGCTCAACAGGTAATCGCTTCGGGTGGCGCTGGTACTGCCAAATGGGTAAATGGGTTGAGTTATATCTACAGCAATACATTTGAAATCAACCAAACCTCGGATTTATCTACCACCAATTACGGCTCATTGCCGGGCTTATCGCCGGTAATTAATCTGACAAAACGATCAAAAGTGATTGTCAATCTTACCGGTAATGTTCGATCCACAGCTTGCTTTACCTGCGGAAGCCAGTTGGTGGAAGCTGCTATTTCTATCAATAATCTTTTACCGATTGTTGGACTAGTTTCCACTTCCATTCCAAACGGAGACCAGGTAACCATAACAACCGGTAACAAAATATTTACCCTGGATCCGGGTTCTTATACGTTGATTGCTGCAACCAATAATGTACTCGGCGATATTCGCACATACGTTGCTTCCAGGTTTAGAATGACGGTTATAATTATACCGGAAGAATGATTCAGCATTCCTGATTTTTTAGTATTGGGAGGTGGGTTTCTAAAATTCATTTCTCCTTATGTATTCCCTGTGCCCTCCCCCTGTGGTTAACAAAAAATTTAAAACACAGGCAACACGAGGAACACAGCCATTAGTGTTAAAATATGGATTGATAACACTCCTTTCTTACTGTAAATTCTGTGTGTAATCGCGTTATCTGTGGTTAAAACCCCTCCATCAAACATTGAATTGGTTAACCTGCCGGTCTTGGTTGTTTGTTTATAGTTCACTTTCCGTTGCCGTTGATTGTTTAACTTCGCTGCCGCAAAGACTTTCTCAAAACCTGCAGGTAAGAAATGGAATCAAAGAACTATAAAGATTTACGCATCGTATTCATGGGCACTCCCGAGTTTGCCGTTGCATCGCTCGATGCATTGGTGAAAGCCGGCTGCAATATTGTTGGAGTAGTAACAGCTCCCGATAAACCGGCGGGACGCGGAATGAAACTCAGCGAAAGTGCCGTAAAAAAATATGCCGTCGAAAAGGGATTGAAAATTCTTCAACCCGAAAAATTAAAGAACGAAAATTTTCTCAGCGAACTACGCTCCCTCCAACCATATCTGCAGGTGGTGGTAGCATTTCGTATGTTGCCCGAAGTGGTTTGGAATATGCCGCCTCTTGGTACCATCAATCTCCATGGATCCTTATTGCCCCAATACCGGGGAGCAGCGCCCATCAATTGGGCGGTTATCAATGGCGAAAAAGAAACCGGAGTTACTACCTTTAAACTGAAACACGAAATAGATACGGGTGATATTCTTTTACAGGAGAAATTTCCTATCGGCGAAAACGAGACGGCAGGCGAGGTACACGATCGCATGAAAGATATCGGCGCGCAATTATTGGTTAAAACCATAAAAGGCATCGCCGATGGATCACTTACAGAAAAACCACAGGAAACTATCATCAATAGCAATGATAGCTCTGCCAATAATACAATACTGAATTTAAAGCACGCACCAAAAATTTTCACCGAAACCTGTAAAGTCGATTTCAGCAAATCCACCGGAGAAGTGCACAATCTTATTCGTGGCCTCTCCCCTTTTCCCGGGGCTTTCACTTACCTGAAAGACAAAATGCTGAAGATATACCGAGGCGAAAAGGAAATTGTTCACGATGCACCTGGTCAGACCCGCACGGTCAGACCAGGTGACTGGCTCACCGATCACAAGACCTATCTTAAATTCGCCTGCGCCGATGGCTTTATCCTGGTGAAAGAATTACAATGGGAGGGCAAGAAAAGAATGGGCGTAGAAGAGTTTTTGAGGGGATTCCGATAGTCAAATGTGAGTGGAAAATGGTAAAAGGCGAGTGGGGCAATAAAAAAAAGTATTATTCTAATAAAATAGCAACCTACTCGCCACTCACTACTCCCCACTCCCGCTTCTCCCTAATACTTCACTTCCACATAAAACTTATTCAAACTCACCCCCAGTTCCGAGGCGGCGGCATCGCTGATGCGAATGATGAGCCCCTGGCTTTCTTTCATTTCGGGTAGCTGTCCGAGTACTTTTGCGTAAATAGATTTATTGGTAGAAGAAAAGCTCACTTTTACGATAGTACCCACCGGCACATCATTCATCAATGCATAATACTTACCATCGTTCCAGCCACTGGTACTTCTGAATATTCCCGCATTTCCGGTGTTGCTATTGCCTTTTTCGGCATATTGCTTTTTGAAAAACCCACCGCGATGATTGGCCGGACCGCTATTGCTCGTGGGCGTTACTTCAATCGGCTTCGGCTCCTCTTTTACTTCGGGTTTCGTGGTTTCTGTTTTGGGAGGATCGGTCTTTACCGTTTCATCTTTTGCGGGAGGCGGAGTTTCTTTGGTGATTGCTTCCACTTGTTTGGTTTCCTTCACCACTGCAGGCGGGTTGGTGGCAATCTGAATTTTCTGCGAACCCTGTGAAGCGAGTGAAGATTGTGATTGTTTCACTTTCAGGTAACCCACAATCAATTGCATTCCTGCTTTCAATTGATCGTTGGTAACAGCGTTCCACTTTTCCAGGTTCTCGATGGAAACTTTATTATGTGTAGTGCTGATGCGGTACATCCATTCTTTTTCCTGCACCGTATGATAGAGCGGGACAAAAACTTCATCGGCCGCTTTTTTCCCATCCTGCGAAAAATTGGCATCTGTCAATGGAATTTTCAGTTTCTGTCCAATAGCCAGTGGTTTGTCCATGCCAATGCTATTCGTCGCGGCTATTTCTTTTGGACTGATATTGTAAATGCGACCGATACTATACCAGTTTTCTTTAGGGGCTACTGTATGAACCAGATGCAGGTTGGGCGATGAGCCCTGCACCTGCAATTTCTGCTGTGCCTGGCCCATTGCCGTTGTCCACATCAATACAAACAATAAGCAAATTCGGATTCTTGCCATAGGTAGTGTATTTCAATAGCTGCAAAGATGCTTAATTTTTTTTATGTAGCCAGTTCCTGTGCTACTATCGGCGCCGGTTGTGTCACTCACTTGTACTGCAACAAAACTATCGGCAAGTACAGTATACTTAAGTCATCGTTCCATTCCATCACCGGCATTTCTTAAAAATCATTTTCAAAAACCTGGCCCAAGCCTTTCTCATCCGTCATTCGCCATTCGCCATTCACAATTCGCCATCCGCCATTCCCTATCCATTATTTCCTCAATATCCGCCATTCTTTAGGATAATAGTTATTAATTCTGTTTTGCAGGATTTTGATCCAGCCAAGTGGAATCGATTGGTATTGTATGAGGGCCCAACCGGGTCTGACCGTTGCGGTCTGACCCGCCATTTTTTGATTACCCGTCCCCGGAATTTCTATCCATCCCATCTCAACTTCTTCCCTGCGTAAATATTGTATAGCATGTTCGTGTTTTAACGATACTGCAACAAGTTCATCGCTCACAATTCCGCTTAATGCCAGTGCATGATCCGGTACCAAGTCCTTTCCTGCTATTTTGCCTATTCGCACTCCTGCCTGCCTGATATAGAGCGAAGCCGCTATCAACGCTTCTATTGATTGAGAATGTTGCCTGGGAATAGACAATAAAGCCTGTCCTGTTTTTACTAAATCAACTGCTATATCTTTCTTTAACCAGGGTTCAACAACAGCCGCCTCTTTCTTATCGGCCCTTTCCAATTTCTGCTTCCACAAATTTCTACCTGACTTGCTCGCGCCATCTTTCTTTCTCAAACATGCGATAAAAAAGCCTTCGCCCTTCACCCGATCGGGCCAAAACCGATAGCCATAAGCATTTTCTTTCGACGATACCGTTTCCACAATATTCCATTCCGGTTTAACCGACAAGCGAATGCTCTCCACCGAAAAATTTTCGATCAGCCAATCCAATATCTGCTCATCTTCTTCCACCGAATAGGAACAGGTGGAATAGATTAATACTCCATCTTCTTTTAAACAGGGCCAGCAATCGGCAATAATCCTTTGCTGACGCTGGCTGCAGAGTTGTACATTTTGTTCACTCCATTCGTCAATAGCTTCACTATCGCGGCGAAACAATCCACTTCCACTGCAAGGCGCATCTACTACCAGCACATCAAAAAAACTTTCCAGTCGCGCAAAGTCTTTAGGATCGTTATTAGTGATCACCAGGTTGGCCTGGCCCCATTTGGTAAGGTTTTCTTCCAAAACAGTCACGCGCGATTTTATGACTTCGTTACTTACTAAAAGGCTATCACTCGATATAACCGATTGCAGCAAACTTGATTTGCCACCCGGCGCCGCGCACAAATCCAAAACTTTCAGCGGCTGCGAAATATTTACGCATTGCGTCAATGCCTCTTCCAAAAACATACTCGAAGCTTCCTGTACGTAATAACATCCGGCATGAAAAAAAGGATCTAAAGTAAACGAAGGCCTTTCCGGTAAATAATAACCTGCGCTAGCCCAGGGAATTTTTTGAAGAGGCGAAGAAAAACGGGTAGCTACCGATTCAAAAACGACCGAACTAAATTTAGCGGGGTTGAATCGGATCGAAGTGATCTGCTCCTCAGCGGCATGCACTTTTTCAAAAGCTTCTTTATCGAAACCTTTTGCCTTTTGCAACGATTGGACCAAAGCGGCGGGCAAATTGCTCATGCGCAAAATTAACTGCTATTGGAATTCATCTCTATAAAATAAGCAGGCGGTTTTGTACATCTCCCATCTAATGAAGTGTAGATTACAGGCTCTTGATTTCCGATACCAGGTCTTGCAGTACCTTTTTTGCATCGCCAAACAACATTGAAGTTTTTGGGCGGAAGAACAAATCATTCTCAATACCTGCATAGCCTGGCTTCATGCTTCGTTTATTGACGATCACATTTTTTGCCAATTCAACATCGAGGATGGGCATACCATATATGGGCGAGGAAGTATCTGTTTTAGCGGCTGGATTCACCACATCGTTTGCTCCCAGTATTAATACAACATCGGTTGATTTGAATTCATCGTTGGCATCTTCCATCTCCAGTAGTTTATCATAGCTCACATCGGCCTCGGCCAGCAATACATTCATATGTCCGGGCATGCGGCCGGCCACGGGGTGTATCGCATATTTCACATCTACTCCTTTTTCAGCCAGCAACTGCTCGAGTTCATGGCAAATATGCTGAGCTTGTGCAACTGCCAGACCATAACCTGGTACAATCATCACCTTATTGGCATAACTCATTACCACAGCAGCATCACTCAAAGAAATTTCTTTGTAATGCCCTTGTTGTTTTGCCCCGGCCGGGCCCTGTGCCCCCGCACCAAAGGAACCAATCAATACATTTTTCAAGGAGCGGTTCATTGCCTTACACATGAGTATGGTAAGCAGGGTACCTGCTGCACCAACGAGTATACCCCCCGTCAACATTACTTTATTATCGTACAGGAAACCGCCACAGGCAGCCGCTACTCCCGTGAAAGAGTTTAACAGCGAAATGACCACGGGCATATCTGCTCCACCAATGGGAAATACAAAGAATACACCATACAAAAGAGACAGGGCAAAAATCACGTAGAAGTATAAGATCGTTTCTTCAGGACGCGCAATAAGGATAAATGCAGCAAGTCCGAGTGTTATTGCCAGCAATGCGAGGTTGAGTATATGCTGACCCTGGAAGGCGAAGTCCTTGATCTTACCATTCAGTTTTCCCCAGGCAATAATGCTTCCTGCAAAAGAAACCGAACCGATGATTAGTCCCAGTAAAATCACCAATAGTGTTGCGCCGTCTAAATTTGAAAAATAATTATATCCATTCCGGGCATAAGTAGCCGGATCAAAATCGTGCACGAGGTGATTGAACTCAACGATTGATATCAATGCCGCGCACGCACCTCCCATTCCATTGAAGAGGCTCACCATCTCGGGCATTGCCGTCATCTTTACTTTCCTGGCGGCAAGTGTACCTACAATGGAACCGACAACCAGTCCGCCAAAAATCCATCCATAATTACCCAGCTTGTTTCCACTTTCATCGGTATACAAAAAGATCGTTCCCAAAATCGCGATTGTCATACCTGCAGCAGCTAAAAGATTTCCGCGGCGGGCAGATGCAGGATTAGACAGCATCTTCAATCCGATGATGAATGTAACCGATCCAACAAGATAACAAAGAGTAAGTATGTTAAATTCCATAGTTATTGTATACTGTCTTTACCGGGGTTATTTGTATTTTATACATCCAATTCAGCAATCACCAGCAACATCCGATTCTTTAGTCATCAATCAACATGCCTGCAAATCTTTTTTAACTCGCGGGCAGCCTCTGATATTACTTTTTCTTTTTGAACATTTCCAGCATCCGGTCGGTTACCACAAATCCTCCCACCACATTCAGCGTTCCGAGTATCACCGCCAGGAATCCAAGAGTCAGCGCCACATAATTATCGCTTTCGGCCTTGCCCATTACGATGATTGCTCCAATAATTACCACACCGTGAATAGCGTTGGCGCCGCTCATCAGCGGAGTATGCAAAACGCTGGGTACGCGGCCAATCACTTCTATGCCCACAAAAATCATCAGGATTACGATGTAGATCATCTGCTGATGCTGCATTATCCAGTTCAGAATACTTTCCATCTTAGTATTTCTTTGTTATAATAAAACATTATTCAGTTTCTCAACGACCCATTGGCCCATCGGTTAATTATCCAATTGGCCAATTATCCAATTAGCCAGTTACTCTCTCATTCACCACCGCTCCCCCATGTGTTATACAAGCTCCTTTCACCAGGTCGTCTTCCCAGTTTAGATTGAGTTGCGAATCCTTATCGGTTATCAGTTGTAAGAAATTAAGCACGTTCTTACCATAAAGCTTGCTGGCGTCGGCAGGCGCCGTAGCCGCCAGGGCAGAATTGCCGACTATTGTTATACCATTATGCAATACGTTCTCATTGTTCCTGGTCAGTTCCGTATTACCCCCTGTTGCGGCAGCAATATCAATAATTATGCTTCCCTTGCGCATATTATTGATCATTTCTGTCGTAATCAATATCGGGGCTTTCTTACCGGGAATTTGTGCGGTAGTTATTACAATATCGGCCTTGGCAATGCTTTCAGCAATTTTGGCTTTTTGTCGTTGCAGAAACTCTTCGCTTTGTTCAACAGCATATCCTCCCGCTTTCGAAGCATCGGCAGCGCCTTCTACCTCTATAAATTTTGCGCCGAGACTCATCACTTCTTCCTTAACGGCCGGGCGGGTATCAAACACTTCTACAACTGCACCGAGCCGTTTGGCAGTTGCAATTGCCTGTAATCCGGCCACGCCTGCGCCCAAAATCAAAATCTTTGCGGGAGCGATACTTCCCGCTGCAGTCATAAACATGGGAAAATAACGGCAATACATACTTGCAGCTAATACTACTGCTTTGTAGCCTGCAATATTCGCCTGGCTGCTCAATACGTCCATGCTTTGTGCGCGGGTGGTACGCGGCAGCATATCCAAACTAAAGCAGGTAATACCCGACGATGCCCATGTTTTCATTAAATCTTTATTGAACAAGGGCTGGTAAACGCCTATGAGAACTTTTGATGAAGAAATGCTTTGCGTGGGGATTTGGATACAGAGTAGCACGTCGGCACTACTAATTATATCTCCAGCAGTTGATATTTTCGCACCAGCTTTTGCGTATTCGTCATCGCTACTGAATGCCCTTTCCCCTGCTCCCTGTTCAACAAGCACTGTAATATTTTTTTTGGTAAGAGTTGCAACGGCTTCGGGCAAAACTGATACCCGTGTTTCAAAGGCAGGCTCTTTCAGGACTCCGATCGTCATAGTTGGTTTAGCGCTATTGGTATTAAATAAGGATGAAGATAACAATTAAAATCGGATGGTGAAATGCTGTTTCACCTTAAAAGCCGGGTTGAAAAAAATCAGGCCCAGGAAAAATAAGTCAATCGATAGCATAACTCTTTTGTCGCCTCGTATCTGTTCCCAGGCTTCTTCCATATCGGCACTCCAGTGAATGTCGTCGAACACCATCACCGAGCTTTCGGTCATTACCGGGAGCAGTTGTTCGAAATAATCCAGTGTTGGTTGCTTACGATGATTGCCATCAACAAAAGCCATATCAATTTGCGCAAGCGCCTCCACCGTTTTGGGCAAGATTCGATCAAAATTTCCCTGTATGAGCTTCACATTGTTTACCCCGAGGTAAGCAAAATTTTCCAGTGCTTTTTCAGCGATAGTCTTCGATCCTTCGATTGTTACCAGGTTTGCCTGCTGGTTTCCCAAGGCGAGGTAAGAAGTGGTGATGCCGAGTGAGGTTCCCAATTCAAGAATGGTGGAAGGCTGGTAATGGTTGACTATCCTGAAAAGTAATTGGCCGTATTTTTTTGGTTTTGCAGCATGCTTTGCAATGGAAGCGATGCTGCGTGTATTGGATTTGGTGGAACCCGAGCCAGCGCCCATATCTTCCACCTGTATTATTTCTTTGTTCAGTTTAAGTTTTTCACGCAGGGCCTCCACGCTATCGTAAGCATAATAATGATTTCGGTTATTCAGCACTTGTGTAATAAAATCAAATACGAAGGGGGAATGAGTACCGTGTCCTTTCCCGTTGGAAGCAGTGAAATAGTAATTGAGATATCTGGCGGCTAATTTAAGTGACGAATACACTAGTGAATGTAAAATGAAAGATTCAAAATTTAAAAGTCAAAACTTATAAAATGCGCCTCACGATTTACGCTTCGCGACCACCACTCACGATTTCCACCAACTTCGTTGGGGACCGGCACGATCAGCGATTCCCGACTCACGATTCAGCTTCACGATTCACGCCCCACGCATCGCACCCAAAATAACATCAGCCACTCACCACTCACTACTCACTACTCCCCACTCCCCTCCTCCCCCACACCTGGAAGCAATAATCATACTTATGCTTTTCATCTTTTTTAAAATCCAACTGCGACAACAACTCCCATTCCTTATGATCGATTTCGGGAAAATAGGTATCTCCATCCAATTCAACATGAACGCGGGTCAAATAAATCCGGTGAACAAGAGGATGTGTTTGGCGGTAAATTTCGCCACCCCCGATAACAAAAGCCTCTTTCGCATCTGCATCGGCTGCCACTTCCATTGCTTCCTCAATTGTTTTGACCAACTTAATTCCTTCGGCGCGAAAATCTGGCTGGCGGCTTATTACGATATTGGTTCTTCCAACCAGTGGCTTACCCAGCGACTCAAATGTTTTTCTTCCCATAATCACCGGCATTCCCCAGGTAGTGTTCTTAAAGAATTTCATATCGTTGGGCAATCGCCAAAGCAACTGATTGTCTTTACCAATTACATTATTCGAAGAAGCCGCAACAACGATTGAAAGCATCATGAGAATCTGGATATGTGAGCAGTATATACTGGATTGTTATGACGAAATGAAACATTTAGTCCCGAAAAAAAATTGTATCCCCAAAACGACCGGTTTATCGCCGTCTCTTTCCACTCAAGATTTTATACCGCTACCGGCGCCTTTATGGCGGGGTGACTTTGATAATTCTCCAGTGTAAAATCTTCGAACCTGAATTCAAAAATATCTTTTACCGAAGGATTGATCTTCATCGTTGGCAGTGGATAGGGTTTACGGCTCAATTGCAACTTCACCTGTTCGAGATGATTGTTATAGATATGCACATCGCCAAATGTATGTACAAACTCGCCTGGTTGCAAGTCGCAAACCTGGGCAATCATCATCGTGAGCAATGCATAAGATGCAATATTAAAAGGTACACCTAAGAATACATCGGCGCTGCGCTGGTAAAGCTGGCAGCTCAATTTTCCGTCTGCTACGTAAAATTGAAAAAGTGTATGACAAGGCATCAACGCCATCTTCGGCAAATCGGCCACATTCCAGGCGCTGATGATCAACCTGCGGCTATCCGGGTTTTTCTTTATTTGTTCAATCAATTCGCTTACCTGGTCAACGGTTTTTCCACCTGCTCCTTCCCAACTGCGCCATTGCTTACCGTACACCGGGCCCAATTCGCCATCCACGTCCGCCCATTCGTCCCAGATGCTCACTCCATTTTCTTTCAGGTATTTGATATTAGTTTCGCCTTTCAGGAACCAAAGCAGTTCATGAATAATGCTCTTTAGATGGACTTTTTTGGTGGTGACCAGTGGAAAACCTTCGCCCAGATCAAAACGCATCTGGTAGCCAAAAACGCTGATAGTTCCGGTACCGGTGCGGTCGTGTTTCTGTACTCCTTTATTGAGTATATGTTGCAGAAGCTGGTGGTATTGATACATGGCTGCAAGTTACTACAAAGCGGGAAGCCCCGAGCTTTAGCCGGCAAGCTGATGCCGGACTTGCCGGCACTTTGGGATAAGTTGTGGATTAATGGCAAACCGGCTGAAAATGAGCGGCAACTAATTTGTTTACATTTATGAATGGCGTTCTACTCTTCCAATAAAATTGTCAGGTATTGTGCAGAAGGCATGGAGGCCGAGGCCAGGGGCGATATTGCCAACGCAAAATCCTTATTCGAAAAAGCATGGACCGAGGCCGCTACCGATTTTGAAAAATTTACTGCTGCGCATTATATGGCCCGTAACCAGGAAGATGCTCATGAAGAATTGAAGTGGAACCTGGCTTCTATTCACTTCGCCCATATGGTGAATGACGACGATGTAAAACCCTATTTTGCATCCCTGCATCTCAATACCGGAAAGTCATACGAGACTTTAAAAGATTTCGATAGCGCCAAACAGCATTATGGATTGGCGGCTTCCTATATGTCCTACCTATCGAACGATGGGTATGGAAAAATGATTAGGAAGGGAATTGAAGCCGCTTTGAAAAAACTTTGATAGCTCGATGCTATTGCCAGCCTGTCTTCAGCAGGTATTGATCGCTAACCTTTGTATCGTTTTATTCAATTAACCTGATATCAGCTTGTATTAGTAAACCCAGCCAGTTTATATTAATTAGTTTAAACGAAGAGTAATTTTTCAACGCATTTGTTTCTTGATATGCAGATATCTAGGGTGAAAAAAGCATTCCCCTGCCGAAATTTCCCATGTTTTTTGAGTTTTTTTCTCATGGTTTAATTTTCGCTCTGTCGGATGTTTGTATCCTGATTGGTCAAAGTTCCCGGTAAGAATTCGAATATTACCGGAGGCGGACGATCAGCAGGTGCCTTCCAAATGGTAAAGAGAGTAACGATTCAAAAACGTTACTCAGTGCAGGGCTATGCTGTTACATCCCCTGTTTCGAAAAATCCAGGTGGTGGTGGCGGGGGAGGGGGAGGGGGAGGGCCCAACGGGCAAATAGTTCCTCATCAAAAGCAAAGCGAACAGGAATACAGCTTATTTCATCGTCCATCATCTCCTATCTACTGGCCCGGAGTCCTCAACCGCAAAAGAAACTCTGCCACATTTGCCAAATCCTGTTCACTCAACCCATTCGCCACCGGATCGGGCATCAGGCTCTTATGCTGCTTTTCTTTCTTACTAATGTCGGCCAGCTTTACTGTATGCTTTTCTCCGGCAATATCTTTCAACACTATGTTTTGTTTATTTTCCGACAGTATAAACCCATAGAGCGACTCCCCATCCTTCTTATTGATCAGCCAGGCTTCGTACCCAAATACAATAGCTCCGTCGGGATTCATAATTGCATCCAACAAACTCTTTCGATCAAATTTCTTATTAATCAAACTCAGGTCAGGACCGATATTGTTTCCCATCGAACCGGCTTTATGACAGGTCATGCACTTATTATTGAACACCTTTCTACCCTCTTCGGCATCTCCCGGCATTTTCGCAATGCTTTCGATAGAATAGGTTTTACCAACGCCCGGTCTTTTGAAATAATTGGCTGCCTGTATGCGCACAGCAGGACTGGGATTCTTGAAGATTGCTCTTTCAATTACAGGTAATAAAAAAGCAGGTATCTTTTTTTCAGAAGCCAATCCTATTAACATTTGTCCGCCAATGGAGTCTGCAGCCATTTCTTCGGTACGCCAGCTTCTTTCATCGTTCGATTGATGATCGTCGAGTAAAATCTGCCGCTTTACTTTCATTTCCGACAGTTTGCGTTCGTAAGCCGTATTCATCGAAAGCGAAGACCAGTTGAGTAAATCGCTCCATTCGTTTGCCTGCCTGAAGGAAAGCCAGTATATTGCCTGCTCCCTTAAGTTTTGTGAAGGAGATTTTGTGAACGACAACATGGTATTAGCCGCCGTCTTGTCGTTTACAAATGCCAATGCCACCAACATTTTTTTTCCTTCCTCCTCTGTTGCACCTGCCTCGTTCATCCAGCCCTGCAAATCATTTATTGTGTTGGATGAATGCAATCGCCAGGCGAATGTCTTGAGAAGCATTGTACGATCAGCTTTAATCGATTGGTTGGAGTCAGTTAGCTTCGATTTCAACAAAGTATACCATTGCGAACGAATTGCATCCGGACCGTCCATCGCTGCGCCCAGGGATTCGAGATACCACCTGTCTTGCCCATCGTATTGAAGCGATAACGCAATAACTAAATCTCGCTTTTGCTCCACCGGAAGATCACGCAAATACACCGCAATCTCTCTTCGAACAAAAGAGGAGTTGTCGTTGATAAGAAGTTTCGCTGCTTCATTCGCCCTGTTGGTTTCGCGCAGGGCCCTAAAAGCCGTAGCTCTCACCAATTCATTATTATCGTTCAGCAATTTTTCCGCTTCTGTAATACCGCGCTCTCCTAAATGGGCCATTAGCCAGATTGCTCTTGCCTTGATAAATGGATTGGAGTCAGCCAATAAAGGTTTTATGACACCGATCGAAGCTTCGCCTCCGGATTTCAGTTTTTCAAATCCGCTCTGCCTTACATTGATAGCCGGGCTACGCAATGCTTCCAATTGCCCATTCACTGTAGTCAAATCAATCCTTGGATTTGCCAGTTTTTTATTTTTAGGAGCTATGCGATAAATTCTTCCATAGCCAATACTGTCCTTCATCTGGTGTCCTCCCACAACCGGGTCGTACCAATCGGCTATATAAATGGCGCCATCCGTTCCAATAGTAACATCACTCGGACGAAACCATTTTTCCTTTTGTACATTGTTGCTGCTATCGTTCCATACATATTTCACATTGTCGTTCGAGAGAGAAGTAATCAGGTTCCTCCTTTCACCAAGCTTATAACCCGATTTGTCGACTGCAGGCTTGTAAGCAAAAACAACATTCCTGCCAGCATCGGCACTGAGCAGCATTCCCAGGTACTGTTTTCCCAACGCTTCGCTTTCCATCATCGTTATCCCGGTAGGTGCACCGGCCCCGGTACAATCGCCGGCCGGCATCACTCCCGGATCTTCCTGGTGCCAATGCGCAGTAAACATATCCTGGCCCGGTCGCTGATCGGCCTGCCAGTAACGCGTTCCATCGGTGCTGAAGTAACCGGCATTCCCTCCTTCCATCAACCAACTGGTTCTGCAAGTGAGTACCTGGTCATCGTTATCGTTTTGCCAGAGATTTCCATAGGAATCAGGTATTACTTCATAAGAATTACGAAAATTATGTCCCATTACTTTTAAACCGGTACCGTTGTTGTTTACACGCAATGCCAATCCGCCTACCCATACTTTGCCGTCGTCGCTTCTCTGGTTACCTTCATTAATCGTATTGTATGGCGATCCCCCGGTATAGATACTTCCCGAGCGTAAAGTCCAGCCGGATTTATCAGTTACCTTATGCGGGCCTGCATTGCCTACATTGAAATACCATTTCCCATCGGGGCCAGCATATACTGCGTGTAGGGAATGATCGTGATCGAAACCGCCGAACCCTGTTAGCAACACTTCTTTCTTATCCGGCAAATCGTCGCCATTCTCATCTGTATAAACAATCATGTTGGGCGAGCAGGAGATAATCACCTTGTTGCCGATCACTGCAATTCCAACCGGTGAGCGCAAGTCCGGGTCTTCCACAAAAACTTTGGCAGAGTCGGCCTTGCCATCCTGGTCGGTATCTTCCAAAATCATGACACGGTCGCCGCTATTGCGATGAAAAAATTTAGTGGAGTCGTTATTAAAGTTTCGATAATTCACTGCTTCGGTTACCCATATCCTTCCCTTAACGTCGGCATCCATATTGGTTGGATTGTACAACATCGGCGATTCGGCCCATAATGTTGCTTCCAGGTCGTCGGGCAAATACAAACATGTTTCGCCGGTTTTTGTTGTGGAAGATTTGCAGGAAATGAAAAAAACAATAGCAATCGCCATGATGGCGAATAATCGTGAAAGCATGTTGTTGGTTTATCAGGCTTTTTTTGAAAAGATAGATTTGAGTAAGTCGTGATTGTGTTTGTAACTCTCCACCAAATCGGCTTTATCGGGTTTGGCCCATTCAATCTGCATCCAGCCATCCCCATAAAAACCTTCCTCGTAAACCGATCGGCCGATAGCTGGCCAATCAAGAGTTCCCGAACCCAGTAAAAAACCGTTTTCCTTCATATGCAACTCGCAAACATATTGCCGGCCCAATTTTCTGAATTCGGCTATGGTATCGTATCCGGCATCGGCCGTATTGCGGAAATCGTAGTATACTTTTATATTTTTTGAGCCCACCTTTTGTATAATGTCGACATGCTCGTCGGCGCTCAAATACGATTCAATCCCCAGTATTATTCCATTCTTTTCGGCGTGCGGCGCCACTTTTTTGAGACGATTCACTACTTCTTTTTTTCCCGCATCATCTTTGCGAAGATCATTCTTCGAGAAAAATGCGAGCAATACAACGGGTACGCCAAAACTTTTTGCCACATCAACACTGTCCCAAACCCATTCTTCGGTTTTCGGTTCCGATTTGTACGGCACGTTGTTTAGCTCGCCAATGGCGATACTCGATATTTTTACCCCGGTTCTTGAGGCTGTTTCTTTATACAATTTTTGTATTTCGGGTTGGCGCAGATGCAGGTTGTTTTGCTCATTGCCCATATCTACCATTATACCATCGAGCCCAATTTGCTTCGCGATTTCAAGCGCACTTACATCGCTTCTTTTGCCAAGGCTCCAATCGCAGGCGCCGATGCGGAATTTCCTTTTCTTTTCTGTACCAGGAATATCCCAACTCATGAAACCAGCAGCAAATGCCGCCAGCCAGGCGGATTGCTTTAAAAGCTGACGACGGGTGAGCATATAGGCAAGTATTAGTGTATGCTAAATTTATTGAATTTATCCGGACAAGTAAGCAATGGGCGCGAAAAGAAATCCGGTTTCAAGAAAGGAAAGCTTACAAAGCCATTGTTCGAAAAGATGCCTAAATACCGCGCGTATTGCTGATACCAAAACGAAAACACCTATAATCAAAAAAGCGGTTTGGAGACACTCTCTCACTCAACCTTGTGGACTGCACTGGATTCGAACCAGTGACCCCTGCTCTGTCAAAGCAGTGCTCTAAACCAACTGAGCTAGCAGTCCAGAAAATGACGAATGTATTAATATTAATGGCTTATAGCGAATGATGAATTAAAGTAGAAACGAACCAAATGGTTCTTCAATAAGAAGTCGTTTCCATTCTTTTACAACCCCTGCTCTTTGGCAGCCGATCGTCGATTGCCTGGATATTGACACCTTGATCCGCCATTCGCCATCATTTAATTCGCAATTAATTCTTTCTCAACTTCACCCTCAACACATACATATCCGCCGTTATGAACAACGTTTTATCATCGTCGGCGAGCGCCACATTGCTGCAAGCCTCGGGTATATTGATTTTACCAATTTGAGTGCCCGAGGCATTGAATATATATACTCCGCCCGGACCAGTGGCGAAAATATTTCCCTGCTTATCTACTTTCAACCCATCCGGTAATCCCTTTGCACCGGTTTTATGCACAGCCGTAGCATCGTGCAATATCCGGCCATTGGTTAATGAATCGTTGGCAGCAATATCAAAAAGATACCAATAGGGTTTATCGGGATCCGAATTCGCCACAATCAACGTCTTTTCGTTGTTGGCAAATGCAATTCCATTGGGTCTTGTAATAGAGTCGGTCAGCAATACTACCTGCCCGTTCGAAACTTTGTATACGCCCTGGAAGGGTAATTCTTTCAACGAGTCGTTAGCCAACCCATATGGAGGATCTGTAAAGAATAAATCGCCATTGCTTCTAAATACGGCATCGTTGGGGCTGTTTAATTTTTTTCCCTGGTAGTTATCGGCCAATGATATAAAATTGGGCACGGGAGTTTTTAAATCAGCATCCATTACCGCCATTCTTCTATCGCCATGCTGGCACAAAACCAGTTTCCCTTCTTTATTCAACAACAATCCGTTTGAACCAGGTTCACCTCCCCGCGGAATTGACCCGGTATATCCCGAAGGTGTGAGGTACAATTCGGATCCTTTTTCTTCGGTCCATTTAAAAATTTTATTAGGCGGTATATCGGAATAAAGAAGCATTTTTTCCGACTCCACCCAAACAGGCCCCTCTGTCCAATCGTGTCCCTCTGCAATGATTTCGATTTTTGCATCTTTATCAATAACTGCCGACAACGAAGCATCGATTTGTTCGATAGAACCAATAGTTTTCACATTGTTTGTTTTGGTGTCGTTATTACATGCTACCGAAAAAAGAAAGATGTAGAAAGCAATTAGTTTGTTCATACAACTTATTAAATGAAGATTATTTATTGAGCCTCGACCATATTTCGTATATAGGCTCTCCCCGTGAACTCAAGCCGCTATGATGCCAGGCCCCGTTTTCCAACTTGCCATCGAAGCTCAGCGAACTGCCTACTCTTGAGCTATCGCGACTGAAAAACTCGATATGCTCCGTGTATTTACCGTTCTCAAAACTATAAGCCCCGCCGCCGGTGCCAAAAAATTCTTTGGTTTCTATATTGATAGCAGCCCATTGAAAACGACTGCCCGTAAGAATTTTCAATGTTCGCCTTGCACCCAGTTGAATTTCGCTCATATTATCGCCCTGTTTCCGGCCGCTTATTCGCCACACACCAGCCAGGGGCGCCTTGCCCCCATCCACCTGTTTCCATTCCTGCTGTTGACCGCCGAAGTCTGCCAGCAGCAAATCGTTTTGCCATTTATAATTAAAACTGAATGCGGTACCCACCAATTCTTTCTGTTGTGTATTGAACTGCAACTGCACAAAAATATTATCCCCTTTCACCTGGTAAGGTCCGCCCCAGGTATAGTTGAATTTTTTATGCTCCTTATCGAAGGATACAAATGCACAGTAATCGTCGATAAAACAAATGCTGTTTTCAATACTTCCCTTTTGCCAATGCCATGATCCTGTAAGCGAAGGGGCATTGGTACCGGCAGGCGACCAGGAAGGAAGAGTTGGCGCAAGAACTATCATACCAACTACAAAAAAGATGCGGGCTATCTTATTCATACAGCAGGTTCTTAAACGTTTCCTGTAAAAATAAGAATAATACCCGCATCCGGTATATATAAATCAAGACTAGTATCTGTTACTGTTCTACCATTTGCAGTGCCGAAACGGGCTGGTCCGATCCATCCTTTTTGCTATTGACCAGCAGAGCTAACTCATTATGCAAACGATGAAGCAACTCTTGCCGCTCTTTCCATCTGTTCTCCAGGTTTTGTTTGTGACTATTCAGCTCCATCAATTGCTCTTCCAGTGCATTAGTTATTTCGTGGTGGCGATTTAACTCCTCTTCATATTCAAGTACACGCGATCGAAGCGATTTTATTTCGCTTTCCCCCCGGTGGAGACGATCATCGCGATCGAGAATTTGTTGTTTTAAATCGCGGTTCTCCGCAATTCCTTCTTCTATCTGCCGGGTCATTTGCTGCAATTCCTCCTCTTTGAGCAATCGATCTTCCTGCAGGTAGTTTTGTTTTTGAGTGGCAGACTCCAGTTCCTGCTGCACGATGGCCAACTGCTGTTCGGCATCTGCATTGCGTTGTTCGAGTTGCCGGTTTAAACGAATGCGCTGTTCAAGTTGATTTTGCAAAAACTCTGCGTGCGATTTTCTTTCTTCCAATATCTCTTTCAGGCTTTCGGCATCCACCATCTTGTTTTTCCATACCAGCAACTCCTGCTCCGCTTTTATCAATGCGTTTTGGAGATCTGTAATACGCTTTTCCACCTCCCCTTCATTGCCCTGTTCAATGCGGTTCTCCTGGAGTTTTATTTTCAGGTGATGATTCTCTTCTTCCAGCTTGCGGAAATTTTCGTGCAACTCCTTCAGTTGATCGTTCAGGCGTTTGTTTTCTTCGAAATGCTGCCTGTCGCGCGATTCAGTTTCTTGCTGAAACGATAAATGCATCCCCCTTGTTTCCAGCGAGGCCTGGCGCGCCGACTCCTGCAATTCCTTCAGCAACTGATCCATTTTATGAATCTCCGCCGACTTCGAATCGTTTTGTTCTTTGAGCAGCAGCAACTCCCGGTTTAAGCTCTCGGTAAGCGCCAATAGTCTTTTTATCTCCAGCTCTTTTTCGGTCAGTTGAACGCGGGTTTGAACCAGGTCCTCTTCTTTTCCGCTGGTCGATTGGATATAGTCGAACGCCTGCTGCAACTGTGCCATCTTGAGTTCGTATTGCTTCAATTGTTTTTGAATTTCATTACTAGCGGGCTCATCCGTAGAATTGTCTGAACCGGCCAGCAATGCAGCAAAGTTTTGTTTCACCTGCCGAAAATCTTTTTCGAGTGCCCGGTACTGTTCTTTTCGTTCTTGCAGCTCTTGCTGATAGTCTTTTATGAAGCCTGAAGGCGCAGCCGAAATAGCCGGAGCTAACTGGTAATCAGCATCCAGCCCATATGCCGAAATATCCATCAACGCTTGTTTTCGCTTTTTGCGGTAATGCAGGAAAACTACTACCAGGGTTGATACCAGGAACAAGGGGAGGCTAATCCACATGATTATTTTCAGGAATTGAAGTAATTCCGAAAGGGAAGAAGCGAGGAAGGTCATGCTCTAAGAATTTAGCGTAGAATTGATCTCATAAAGCATCCAAGATACCGATACAGTGGTTAAAGGATTAACTAAACAACGATACGGTTAAGGCAGGGTAACAAATAATCTATGATCGAATACCAATATCAATAACAGTAAAATTAAATTTCAATAATAGTACCAAAACACAACGATGGGACTATTTTAACAAGATCAGTTATCCACAGGAGAAATGGCGAATGCTGAATTGGGAATGGCGAATGGCGAATGGCGGATGGCGAATTATTGAAACAGCCACTCGTTTAGTTGCTGCGCAATAGGTAGAAAGTTGCGGGAGGGATGCTCTTGCTTCCGGGAAGTACATGCTTGCATATACTGCGAATACTCAACTCATCAAACCGCCGGCTTCATGCAAAGCTTTATGCAGGAACGGTTAGCAAATGAGGAACTTGTTAGCAAGAAAAGGGCTTCGCTTAACTTTCAAACTCACCTATAAACGAAACGATGTTCCTGCTGCGTGTTACATGACGATTAGCAATGCCACCGAGCGGAACATCGTTTTCAAACAATATCAATTTACTTGCAGCCCCTTCTTTCCATCTCTTTCTTTATAAGGCTTAACTCGCGGCCGGTTTGACCGGCAACGCTGCTGTTTTCCTGCGCGCGGCGCATGAGATAGGGTATCACATCTTTTATGGGACCGAAAGGAAGGTATTTGCTCACTGAATAGCCAGCTTTTGCAAGATTGAACGTGATATTATCGCTCATTCCATAAAGCTGCGAGAAGTGAACCCGGGGATGGTTGCGGGGAATCCTTTTTCCATCCATCACATTAGCAATCACAAAATTGCTCTCCTCGTTGTGCGAAGCTACCACCAGTGAAACATTTTCAAGGCGGTTGAGGCAAAATTCCAGCGATACGTTATAGTCAACATCGGTACATTGCTTGTTCACCTGGATGGGAGAAGAATAATCCAGTTCATCGGCCCTCTTTCTCTCCTTTTCCATATAAGCTCCGCGTACCATTTTCGCCCCCAACACAAAATTGCGCTCCTTGGCCATTTGGTAACAATCCTTCACAAAGCGGAAGCGATCGTGCCGGTACATCTGGAAAGTATTAAACACGATGGCCCTGTCGCGATTGAATTCTTCCATCATCTCCATTGTTACAATGTCTACCGGGTCTTGTATCCACGATTCTTCGGCATCGATGAACACGCCTATATTTTTTTCGGCGCCGCGCTGGAAAATTTTCCGAAGCCGATCTTTTACCCGCTGCCATTCCGCTGTTTCGGCTGCGGTCAATTCAGAGAGCGCGACCGGATACCGCTTCCAGAGCGTGGTATAGTTCATCTTAATCGACTTATCAAGTTTTTCGAGCAGCCCAAACCGGGCAAGCCCGGTCACTTTCACGCTCATGAAGGGAATATTGGGTTGCGTGGCGGCATAATCGATCACTTTTAAAAACTGCTCGCAGGCATGATCGAAGTCCGACTCGTCGTTATGCCCCCCCTCGACCCCATAGTCGAGTATCACCTGTACATTGTACTCGGCCAGTTTTTTTGCCACCAGGGCTGTTTCTTCAAGGGTTTCTCCTCCCACAAACTGTTTGAAAAGGGTATCCCGGATGATCCCTTTAACAGGAAGGCCGGATCTGATGGCCCAGGGGGTAATCTTGAGCCCCATCTTCACCAGCCACTCCTTACCCATAGTAGAAAAAAGAAAATGTGCGCGGGCTAATTCCTTGTCGCTTTTGTAAGCAAAAGCATATTCGGTATTGTCGAACGATAGCGGTTCTTTTGGTAAACTCATAACAAGCATTGGTTATGAGCAAAAATAGTCGATGAGGTGGAATCCGTCATGGTGTTTTTCGGAATTTGCGTGGTGTTTTTCGGTAAAAAAAATGATGAAAAAACGACGCAGCCTTCACCATGATAGAAAAACGCAATTGAGATTTTTAATTTCGCAGATGAAGTTTGATTTAAATCAGGATCAAACTAACAGGCCGCCATAATATTCCGGAATAATACCTTAGACCATCACGCATTATTGTACACTTTAATAACCGGTTCTCGCAACGGTTCTCCCTCTTCGCTGGCATAGAAATAAACGACGTTGGCAAAAGCCTCGGGGCTCACCCAGTTCTCGAATTTGGCATCGGGCATTGCCTGGCGGTTCTGCGGGGTATCGATGGTACTGGGTACTAAAACCGATACCACTATATTATGTCCCTTTGCCTCCTCGTTCATCAATTCGGCTAGTCGAAATATCAACGATTTACTGAGTCCATAAGCCACCATTCCCTTGCTGTTTTTCGCATCCAGGCCGGGGCGGGCGCCTACCAGGAAGATTCGACCCTTGTTTTGGGTAAGCATTTGCAGAAAAATAGGTCGGGCCGTATTATAAGTCGTTTCGAAATTCAATTGATATTGCCTCAAAATATCCGAGGTCCTGGTGTCTGCAATTTTACCCATGGCAAAGCCGCCCACGGTAAGTACGGCTACGTCGATGGTTCCATATTTTTTTATAACCTCGCTCACAAAACTGGCTGCCTCTTCTTCGTTCACCAGGTCCACCACCCGTTTTTCGAATTTATCCTCCGGAAAGTCCAGCTTTACCTTATCGTTGGGAATAACTGTTCCAATCACCTTATATCCTTCCTCCATAAATTTTTTTACCACCGCTTGCCCCATATTGCCCGATGCGCCGGTTACAATTGCAGTTTTCGCCATTTAATATTGTTTGGATGCTAAATTAAGGAAAGATGTGGGATGGGTGGTAGCCGATTGGCCGGTTGGCCAATTAACCAATTGGCCAATTCTCCTACTCTCCCCAACTGAATTTTCCACCGGTTTCCACTCTTAATTTGTATACGCTGCCATGGGCGGTCATGTACAGAGTTTTTCGATCTGCATCTCCCCAGGCCATGTTTGCGGGGCGCTCTGGAGTTACCATCTTTCCCAGTAATTTTCCCTCCGGCGAAAGGACCCATACGCCACCTGGCGCCGACACAAACAGGTTTCCTTTCTTATCTATTTTAATACCATCAATAGCTTCATCGTCCTCGGTAAGGTTCCAGTCGAAGAATATTTTCCCATTTTTCAGGGTTCCGTCGGGTTGCACTTCATAACGCCAAACGGTTTTGGTACGATGGATATCACGAATATCCCAATTGCCTACGTACAGGTATTTCTCATCGGGTGAAAACGCGATTCCGTTCGGGCCACCCAAATCTTTTGTGAGTAACTGAACTTTTCCATTCCGGATCATGAATACCCCGGAATAATCCAGTTCTTTATTTTTATCGTTGAAAAAACCGGGTAAGCCATAAGGAGGATCGGTAAAATAAATGGAGCCATCGCTTTTCAATACTACATCATTCGGGCTATTGAATCTCTTTCCTTCAAATTTATCGGCAAGTACGGTAACCGGGCCTTTCTTTTCAATCCTGATTACTCTCCGGTTCCCGTGCTGATCAATGATGAGGCGCCCCTCTTTGTCTATCGCCAGTCCATTGCTTCCGGGCTGACCATAACGGCCAATATCGGCTCCCGTATAACCGCTATGGCTCATGAATACCGTAACATTGTTATTATGGGGATTATAACGATAAATCGTATTTGTATTCGGGTCGCTGAACAAAAGGTATCCCTCCGGGTGCCATACCGGCCCTTCGGTAAATGAAAAACCATCTGCAATTTTTTCTATTTTGGTTCCGGGTGCAATGATAGTATTGAGCGATTCATCAATAACGTAAATCTTACCAATATCTTTCCATGAGGGGTTGGAAGGAAATCCATTTTTATAGAAGTCAACTACGGCACTACGCACCCAGATGTAGTTCTCCGGAATTTTTCCCATCGGGCCATTGATCCCCAATATTGCAATGGAAAACTTATCGCCCGGCTTTGCATTATTCGTCAGTAATACGCGATTGCGTGTATTGTAACCCGGGATAACACCGTTACCGCTTTGCCCAAAGGAAAATTGTTGTCTCCCATTCACCCATATCTCGCTGTAATCGTCGACTACGATTTCGAATACAGCAGTAGTCCCTTCGGTTTTTAAATCCCCGATCTGTTGCGGTATTGTGATTTCGGTTTTAAACCATACAAAGGAAACAAGACCCATCCCTTCACGCATTTCCAGGTCAGTTGGTTTTATTTCACGAAAATCCTTATCGAAATCTTCTGAATTGATTTGCGGGTGAATCGTATGTGTTTTAATGGTCGCGCCTGTTGGATACAAATGCAATTGATCACCATTGGTACCCGGCCCCGGCGACTTAAAGCTGGTCTCACGCAAATGTGCAGGTCTTACCCACCACCTGGCATTGACCAATGCTGCTCCTTCGTTGGTTCGAAGATCGGCGATCGCCTGCGGCTTGTCTACTGCAAGCTGCCTGGTTTCCTGCGAGAAAGATGCAAACAGGAAATGGAAGAGAATTATTGTTAGAATAGATTGTTTCATTTGATAATAGTTTGTGAGGATCGTGAATCGTGAGTCGTGAATCGTCAGTCGAGAATCGTGCCTGTACCCGACGAAGTTGGCGGAAATCGTAAGGCGTGAATCGTGAATTGACGAGTCGCAAATAATTCGTGGTTTGGAATCAATTCGGGACACATTCACGATTCACGACTCACGACTGACGATTCACGATTCCCGATTCCCGATTCCCGAACATTGTATTAGCTCAAGCATCACTCACCACTCCCCTCAATCCAGTTTCGCTTTCGCACCCGCCATCGCGATCTCTTCATCCTGCTGAGCACTTGAGGCGCCACTCACTCCAATGGCCCCGACAACCTGCCCATCCACAATAATTGGAATTCCACCTTGCAGGAAAGTATGACCAACTGTTATCAATGCCTGCCGGCCACCATTGATCGAGTTCTCCAGTTTTACAGAAGGGGCTTTGAACAAGGCCGCTGTATTGGCTTTCTTAATAGATACTTCAGAAGCCGCTGCAAAAGTGCCATCAAGTCTTTCGAGGTATACGAGGTTACCTCCATTGTCCACTACTGCAATGGCACCACCGGGCGCGTTATTGGCCTTTGCATACTTTACCGCTTCGGCTACTACTTTCTTAGCTGCCTCCAGCGATATATTTTTTGATGGCAACAATTGCGAATAACCAATGGACGAAAAACCTGCTGCTAACAGGAACAGCAAAAGATATTTTTTCATGATAATAATTTTGAAAGAGAAATTTAAATTTTCGAGCGGGTGAGCAATTGCATTCTCCCTTGCTGATCGAACCTGGCCAGGTATTGGCGATTACCCGACTTAAACTGTATAAAGTGCGAGAGTCCATCCTCCGGAGAGTAGTACTTCATCACTTCGGTGACAGAAGCATCCTTAAATTTTCTTTGCAGCCTGCTCTGAAGCACGCCTGGTAACTCATTATTATCTGCAATTGTTCCAAAACCCTGCAGCTCCCCATCGGTGCTATAATAAGCCGCGAGCTGTTCATCCAATTGTTTAAACCGAACGATAAAAACATCGTTGATTTTTTCCCAGCTAACATTGGAAACAAGGATAAAGTCTTTTTGAAAAGCCTTCAACACTTCCTGTGTTACTGCTTTCGATTCCCGATGGTTGGCAAGAACCGGCTTTGTAAACAATGCCGCCACCAGCGTTACTAATAGGATTAATTTTTTCATACCTGTTTTTTTACTGGCTAACCAGTTTCGTTAGTGAATATGTTATTTTGAAGAGTTTGTATCGGCAGCCGGCTTCGCGGGCTTGTCGAATTTTACTTTTTTACCAGCGTGCTTCTTTACCTGTCTTGGCCAGTTATCATCGGCCTTAGAAATATTTCCCTTAAGATCCTTGTGGAATTGATCGTATGCATCCTGCGTATGCTGAAGGATCAGCCTGCCTTCAATGACATCGAATAATTCGGGATTGATCGGGCGAAGTTTTCCCAGGCTCATAGCATATCCGCAGAAAGCACCGTATTGAGGGGCAAACATCTCGGGATGATCTTTGAACATAGAAGCATTTTGTTCCGAAGAAAACCAGTAAGTAGCGCCGTTGTACCGGGCAAAAAATTCGGGCTTTCCCTTTACCGCTTTCATTTGGGTGAAATAAGCTACGGCATCGTATCCCTGCAGGGTAACTCCATCGGGATCCGTATTATTCAAATAACCCTTTTCCTCGTCTGTTTTAATTTGCTTTCCCCCATGTGCCGATACTGCGGGCCAGTATTTATCTGCTTTCACAATATTGCCGGGCACATCTTTGTTCCAACCATTTACCGCACGCTGGTTGTGCTGGATGAACAACCTTCCGTCTACAATCGAAAAAGTATTTACATCGATGGGTGCAATGCGTCCAAGTGATACTGCATAAGCACACCATCCCCCAAATTGAGGTTCGTATTTTTTTGGATTGGCTTTGAAAAGATCGAGATGCTCCTGCGAAGCAAAATAATAAACAGCACCCTGGTAGTTATATTGATACTTTGCGTCTCCTTTAACAGGTTTGTTATCGGTAAAGAAGGCTACGGCATCGTAACCGTCCAGTATTACGCCCTCTGCGTTTAGGTTGTTAAAATATTTGCCTTCGTATTTCTGGGCATTGGCAAAACCCACAAACAGCATAGCAGCAATCATTACCAATAGGATTCTAAACAGCATTCCTTCCGCATGTACCGCATGTACGCTTGCAGAAGTTTTCCGCTCTTTTGCATTCATCATATACTTTTTCATGTTTAATGTTTGTGAGAACAAAGAAAAAGCAAGATGAAGCGGAGCCCTGTCGGCAGCATTACAGAAATAATGGCAGAAGATCCAGAACTGTAAACCGCTTTACAATTGGAGGTTTATTTCGATGACGTATATCAGATCAACTCAACCGAGGCATAATTGCCGATAGAATTACGAAGAAGAAGTTTATCATTTCCTAACTAAAACCGGTAGCGATGATTCATATAATTTATTGCAGGCAAGGCGTTGCCCTCAAAATCGAAAAGCGCATTATTTTCCCAGGAAGAACCCTTACCCCATCGATCGCGCATCGGCGAACTGATCCATGCCGGCTCCCAATACATAATTCCATTACCTCCTCCATCGATAATGGCCTGCACAAGGTCCTTCATATAATTATACTGACCCTGCCGGCTTAAAGGGTAACCGGCCACCGAATCGGTTGCTCCGAATAAATTATTGTAAGTATCCGCGTTGGCCGCGGTCCACGGGTAAGCAGTCTCTACAATCATCACTTTCTTATTGTATTTTTTTACCAGCGACCGGATAGTATCGGTAATTGCCTGCATCGTGTTTACGTTCGACCATTTGCAATAATGCGAAAGCCCGATGATATCAAAATCCCTCACCCCTTCTGCATCGATTACTCCTCTTGTCCACCAGCCTGCATCCTGTAATTGCGCCACATGTAAAATGATCTGCGGTTTAACGGGCACATTCTTCGAAAAATCTCTCACTGCTTTAATACCGCTGTTCAGCAAGTCGGCAAAAGGTTTAAAATTTCCGTTTACAATTTTACCGTGCGGGAAAAGCATGCCGGGATTGTTTTCATTCCCAATCTGTATCATTTCAGGTATCAAATTCTTCGAGGAGAGATGACTCAACACGAAATAGGTGTATTGATAAACCGAATCTTTCAATTCATCAAATGAAAGATTTTTCCAGGCTGCAGGTATTTCCTGTTTTTGAGGATCGGCCCAGTCGTCGGAATAATGCAGATCGAGATTCACAGACATCCCGGCCTCCTTCGCGCGACGAATCGTTTTTTCAACATCCGCCAAATCGCTATACAATTTCCCTCCCGTTATTGTAAGTTGCCAGTTGGGCGAATGCCACAATCTTACACGAACACAGTTTGCTCCATAGTCACGGAAGATCCGGAACACATCTTTCACAACTCCGGAATCGCGGTAAACGCCGCCATTGTCTTCTACCTGGTTTACATAGGAAAGATCGGCGCCCATGCAAAAACTGGTCCAGGGATAAAATGTGTACGTTTTAGTTTTCGTGTCGACAGTTTTCCCCGACTTGCAGGAAACCTGGACATAAATGAGCAAATAAAGTATGCTGAAGAAAATAATATTCTTGTACCCGATTTTCATGATTCATGCAGGCTTTGAGGAGTGCGGGGAATTTCAACTAAAAAATAAACTTACAGTTTTATACGCCGCATTCATTACTTGATGTATTTCTGCATCCTCAACCATTCATAAAATCTTTCGACCCATTTATCGCTGGGAAGGTTTTGTTTGCGCATGCCAAATCCGTGTCCGCCCTTTGCATACATGTGCAGCTCGGCCTGTTTACCAGCCATATGCCATTTGCTATACAAATTGGAACTATGCGTGGCTAGCTTCAATTGATCGTCGCTTGCTGCGCAGATAAATAAAGGAGGGGCATCGTCGGGCACCGTGGCATTTGCGAGATCTTCGCTTATGAAGGGATAGATCGGCGCCGCAAACAATGGTTTTGTTTCCTTGTCGTATTGATAGGCCACCCCCATGGTAACCGTTCCACCTGCCGAAAATCCGAGAAAACCAATCTTAGCCGGGTCAATTCCAAATTTCTGGGCGTTTGTCTTAACATATTTCATCGCCGTCAATCCATCGGCAATACTCATAGGTATCCCCTGCGCTGTAGCTTCTTTCATTTTTTCAGGATCACTCATTTTACCCATCAGCTCTTTTACCGGGTCGTCGGTTTCGCTATGCACCAAACGATATTTTAGTACAAATGCCGCAATACCTTTTTTATTCAGCCATTTGGCAAGATCAATTCCCTCGCTGTTTATTGAAAGTGTATGAAAACCGCCACCCGGCGCAATGATCACCGCCATACCCGTTGCAATTGACTTTTCGGGCAGAAAAACAGTAAGTGTTGGATCGGTAACATTGTACACGATCTGCGTATTGAAAATGGGTGAAAACATCTGTTTTTCGCTCCAGTTCCAGTTTTCAGAACCCGCGGCTTTGCCTTCATACAACCGTACAACTTTTTGACTCCAGCATTGAATCGAATACAACAGTACAATCGATAAACAAATAATGACTCGATATTTCATAGTCCAATCGGTTTTGTAATTAATTTTTTTTCACTTCAAATTGATATATCCCCGACCCTAGTTTTATTTCAACCAGTCCCTCCTTTGCAGGCGAAACAGTAAACTCCTTGTTTCCTTCAATAGATACTCCCCTTTCGGTAATCAAAGACAAACTCACCGCGGATAGAAAAATACTGGCGCTGGTATTTGCAGGAATTTCGATATCATAAACAGTTTTATCCGCTTCCTTTCTCCACCCACTGCTCAGTTTTCCGTAATAAGTTTGAAGATTTGCTTTCACGTATTCAAATTTTCCACCCACAACAGGTGCAATGCGGATATGCTTATACCCCGGGCCATCTTCGTACGTATCGATACCCGCTGCCACGCGATACATCCAATCGCCGATAGCTCCATAAGCGTAATGATTAAACGAATTCATTCCCGGTGTTTGAAAACTACTGTCGGGTTTAATACCATCCCATCTTTCCCAAATGGTTGTTGCCCCCATTTTCACCGGGTATAACCACGAAGGATAATTTTCCTGGAACAAGAGAATGTATGCCATTTCATGAAATCCAAAGCGGCTCAAGACATGACATAAATAAGGTGTTCCTAAAAATCCGGTGGTAAGATGGTTGCCATAACTTTTTATATTCTCCACCAGTTTCTCTGCTGTGGGTTTGCGGAGATTTTCCGGAAGCATATCAAAATTCAGCGCCAGTACATAAGCGGTTTGAGTGCCCGATACTAGTTTTCCATTGGGGGTAACATACTCTTTGAGAAAGGCATCTTTTATATTCCGAAGCAAAGATTCATAGGCAGCAATATCACCCGATTTTCCCAATACCCTTGCAGCATTCAGCAGCAGTTGCGTAGAATGCGCAAAAAAACATTGCGCGATAAGGTATTTATCGGTTACCGCCGATCTTCCATCGTTGTCATCGAATGGCCGATAAAACAACCAATCCCCGAAATGAAATCCCTTGTTCCAGAGAAAAGCGGTGCTGTTCGACTGCATGAATCCCACCCATTTTTTCATGCTCTCGTATTGATCTTCCAGTATTTTTTTATCGCCATAAGCGAGATACATATTCCAGGGAATGATGGTAGCAGCATCGGCCCATCCTGCCGAGCCCGAAGCACCGGGCCCCAAAACGTTGGGAACTACAAACGGTACACTTCCATTCTGAAGTTGATCGGCCGCTACATCTTTCAGCCATTTCGAAAAGAAATTATTGACGCCAAAATTAAAACTGGCCGTGCGCGAAAATGCCTGCGCGTCGCCGGTCCAGCCCAGGCGTTCATCGCGTTGCGGACAATCGGTAGGCACATCTAAAAAATTTCCCCTCTGCCCCCATTGGATATTATGCTGCAGTTGATTGATCAATGCATGCGAAGAATTGAACTCCCCCGTTTTTTTCATATCGGAATAAAGCGCCACTGCCGTAAAATTTTCCGGGTTGATTTCGCCGGGATAACCATCAATCTTTATATACCGAAAACCATAAAAAGTAAAATGAGGTTCGAATATTTCTTCGCCGCTTCCTTTTAATATATAAGTGGCCAGCACTTTTGCGGCACGCATATTTTCTGTGTAGAAGTTGCCCTGTTTATCCAATACTTCTGCGTGATGAATAGAGATTTTTGTACCCGCTGTTCCCTTAGCTTTTACGATTACCCAGCCCACGAGGTTTTGCCCAAAATCGATTACCTGTTCTCCCCTGGGTGTTTTAAAAATTTTCAGCGGTTTGAACGTCTCATGTTTTTTTACGGGTTCGTTATAGGTTGCCAATAAATTGTCGAGACTGTATTCTTTAACAGTTACACCCGACCAGGATGCATCGTCGTAAGCAGCGGTTGACCAGCCGGTTTTTTCTTCGCGGGCATCATAGGTTTCACCGTGATAAATCTCTGCATATTTGATCGGTCCGGTGGAAGATTTCCAGCTACCGTCGGAAACGATTACCACATTACTACCATCGCTGTACAAAATATTCAATTGAAAAAGCAGGCCCAGGGTTTTGCCATACACATTTCTATTATTCTCCCAGGCAAGGTATCCGCGGTACCAGCCATTTCCCAAACTTATGCCAATTGCATTGGCTCCATTATTTAATAGCGAAGTAACATCGTACACCTGGTACTGAAGCCGTTTGTTGTAGCTTGTCCAGCCCGGCGCCAGGTAATAATCTCCAACTCTTTTGCCGTTGATCTGCGCCTCGTACATGCCATGTGATGTGATATAAGCCGTGGCGGCTATAATTTTTTTATTGGAAGAAAATGACTTTCGAAAATATTGAGCTGGCCTGCTGATAGAATCTTCGGCAAATCCCGCTTCGATCCATTTAGCTTTCCAGTCTTCTTTATTCAGCAAGGCCATTTGAAAACTCGCCTTTGTGCTCCAGGGCGAAGCTTTTCCGTCGTTGGTCCAAGCCCTCACCTGCCAACTGTATTTTTTCCCCGATTGCAGTGCCGAACCGGCATAATTGATATGAACGGATTGATCGCTATTGATCTTTCCGCTGCTCCACACCATCGATTTCTCATCGCTGACTTTTATTTCATAAGCCGTCTGCAGTACATTTCGTTTTGTGCTATTCAATTGCCAGCTAAAACGCGGGACTTTTGTATCAAGCCCTACAGGATCGCTTAAGTTTTCAACCAGCAAATTGCTGAGTGTTGTTTGGGCCATGCAGTTCACTAATACAAACTGCATTATTAAAAAAAACTGCAATCGTTTCATCTTTTCAGTTTTGGTTAGGTGAGAAAGATTTTATCAAAGGCTATAACCGGAGACTTTGAAAGTACGAATATCTGTACTACTCCTATTAACAACCTTTGCCGGTTTTATTGTAAATAGAATACTTCCTTCAAAGAAATTGTCTGGGGAGAATGATCCGCGTTGGTTTCCATAATATCCGACATATAATGCCACCATTCCTGCATCACCTGCCGCGCAGGTAATTCATCCAGGTTTCCGGGATCGGAAATTTTCATTACCCCAACCAGGTCAAGTGTTGTTTCATCCAGGAAAATGGAATAATCTTCAATACCCGATTCTTTTAAAATATTTACCAGTGCCGGCCAGATGGCATCGTGCCGCTTTTTGTATTCTTGTTCGTAACCCGGTTTCAATTTCATTTTAAAGGCAACGCGTTCCATAAAATTATCGATATATCGAATCTATCTTGGAAAAGAAATGGCAATACCTCCGTCAACATTCAGCATATTGCCGGTCGATTTATTCAACAAACCACTCACGAAAGCAAAACAGGCGTTGGCAATATCTTCCGGAAGTATTACTTCGTTCAACAAGGTTCTTTTGGCATAAAATGCAGGCAATTCTTCTACTTTTATTCCATAAGCCTTTGCCCGGCCTTCGGCCCATGCACCCTCCCATATTTTGCTATCGGCGATCACTGCGTCGGGATTAATTACGTTCACTCGTATTTTATCCTTGCCGAGCTCCGCGGCATTCAAACGGCTTAAATGCAGTTGCGCTGCTTTGGCCGAACCATAACCTGCATTGTTGGGGCCAGATACCAATGCGTTCTTGCTTACTATATTTAATATATCTCCGCCGGTTTCCTGCTTACGCATGATATCGACGGCAGATTGTGTGATAAGAAACTGTCCTTTCACCAACACATCAAATAAAAGATCCCAGTCTGCTTCGCTATGTTCTTCGATGGGTTTAGAAATAGAAAGCCCGGCGCTGTTTACAACAATATCGATTCCGCCAAAATTCAAGGCCGCTGTTTCGAACGCATGCCTGACAGACTCAGCTTTTGTTACATCGAGCACGCAGGTTGCAAAGGAATCACGCGGGTACGATTGTTGAAATTCCAATCTTGCCGATTCCAGTCTTTTTTCGTCGTTGTCGTTGATAATAACACAGGCACCTTCTTCAACAAATCTCTTTGCAATAGCTTTTCCTATGCCGCCTGCACTTCCTGTTACCAAGGCAATTTTGCCCGTTAACGGTTTTGGTTTGGGCATTCGCTGCAGTTTTGCTTCTTCCAGCAACCAATACTCGATATTGAATGCTTCCTGTTTTGGTAAGGATGTATAAGAAGAAATGGCTTCGGCCCCTTTCATTACATTGATGGCATTGATATAAAATTCGGAAGCAACGCGGGCGGTTTGTTTATCTTTCGCAAAACTAAACATGCCAATACCGGGATAAAGAATGATTACAGGATTGGCATCGCGCATCGCCGGGCTGTTGGCATGCCTGCACTCATTGTAATACGCTTCGTACATCTTTCGGTATTCCGCAAACTGCGGTTGAATCTTTTCGCGAATGGCTGAAATATTTGTTATATCATCATCCACGGAAAGCTTCAATACCAGGGGCGCAATTTTTGTTCTTAAGAAATGATCGGGGCAGCTTGTGCCCATGGCAGCAAGCCGGTCGAGATCGTTTGAATTGATAAACTCCAGCACTCTTTCATCGTCGGTGAAATGACCAACAGTATGATGTATGTTCTTGTTGATGGATTGAGAGCAAAGCCCACGTAAGATGGGTGCAAGCTGCGCGGCTTTTTTCTCTCTTTCTTGTTTTGAAGAGGATTTTATTTTCTGTCCGCCGAAAACCGGCGCTTTTTTACCATAGTTCGACTCGAGGTATTCGGCACATTGTTCAATAACATCGAGTGTATTCAGGTAACTTTCATAGGCAGTATCGCCCCAGGTAAACAATCCATGCGAGCCGAGCATGATGCCGCGAATACCGGGATTTTCATCGAGGCATTTCTTTAGTTTTAAACCGAGATCGAAACCGGGACGCTGCCAATCTACCCAGCCAACACTCCCTTTAAATAATTCCTCAGTAATTTTCTTACCGTCTTTAGCAGCTGCAATGGCAATAGCTGCATCGGGATGCAGGTGATCGATATGCCTGAAGGGAAGAAATGCATGCAAGGGGGTATCAATAGACGGAGCTTTTGAATTGAGATCGAATAAGCAGTGATTGAACAATTCTACCATCTCGTCTTCTTCGCGGTAACCGTTTGGCGAATATCCTTTATAAATCTCTTTCAAACCATACAGGCGGTCGAGGTACAAAGCTGCCAGCCCGTTCCGCTTCATCGTTCCCAAATCGCCGCCACTTCCCTTCACCCACATTACTTCTGTTTCTCTTCCGCTCAGTGGATCTTTAGCCAGTACTTTGCAGGAAGTATTGCCGCCCCCGTAATTGGTTAACCGAAGATCGGCGCCCAGTAAATTGGAGCGGTAAACCAGCAGGCCCACTTCATCTCCCTCAAGAGATGCTGCTACAGACTCGTCCCACAAATAATTTACATGCCTGTAAAATTTCCGGCGTTTGTATGCTGAAGGATTAGCTTTTTTTGAATTTTTCTGAACTTGTTCACTCATTGCTGTAAGTTGTTCGAGATACAAGGTCATTTCAGTGCATTTCCGTACCCTACCAGGAACACTGAAAGAAGAATAGAGATCAACCCTAAAATAAATGTTGTTTTGGTTTTCCTGCTCACCTGGCTCCATTCTTTTAAAACAAGTCCCCACCCGTTTGCCACCAGGATGATAAAGGCCATGTGCAGGATCCAGCTACTCGCTCCGTTACCGAGTTTACTTTCCCCCATTCCATAGAAAAAGAATTGCAGAAACCACATCGTTCCCGCCAATGCCGAGAAAAGATAATTTTTCATCAATGGCGACTGCTGATTGGAATAGTCGCCAAACGATTTGTTCCTTGCGTTAAGAATCATGCACCAGATAAAATTGGTAGCCAATCCACCCCACAATAACACTACATAGCTAACATTGTTTTGATAAAGGGGATTCAGTCCTTGTTCGACTGCCTCCTCCGCCATTGGCTTTCCTGCTTCAATACCAAAATTAAAACAGGCGCTCATGATTCCCGAAAATACTGCCACCAATAAACCTTTAACCAGGTTGAATTCTGAAACAGATTTCTTTTTTTCAGACTCGGGCAATTCTTTTTCTTTCATCATGCCCGCCCTGCCACATACATAAATTCCAAAAAGGCAAAGCATAACACCGGCCAGCACAATTTGTCCCCACTCGGTATGCAATAAATCACCCAAGGTAGTTTTACCCTCGGTTGGGTAGATATTATAATAGATAGAAGGCACCAATGCACCAAAAGCCGAACAAAATCCAAGCACAATAGAATTACCAAGAGACATACCGAGGTAACGAACACCCAGTCCGTAAGTTAAACCGCCAAAACCCCACAAAACGCCAAATAGAATAGTATATCCAATAGTGGAAGAAGAAGTATTGGAAATAATCGTCCAGAACCCAGGTACTGTGAGTGCTGCTGCCAGGGGTGGAACAATTAACCAGGAAAACAGCCCGCCAACGATCCAATACGATTCCCAGTTCCATTGCCTCACCTTTTTATAGGGCATGTAAAAACTGCCTGAGGCAAAGCCACCAATAAAATGAAAAATAACTCCAAGCAGAACTTGCATGTCAAGCAAAGTTTTGGTGTAGATATAGTTTTAAAGATAGTTATTTGCGTTGTTCCATCCATCATGGGCTGTCATGTTCGTAGTGCGGGGGAAGAAGTAGAGAAGTTGGTGGCCGAAGTGGTAGCTGGCAAAGGGGAATTCAATCACACCCTTGTTAAATCCGGGCAATCTGTGGTAAGAGGAAAGTTTTGAATTTCTTCCGGGAAATGAAACCGCTTATTTTTCCGGTGGCGAGCTGAAGTAGTTGTAGAAATACAATAATTGGTATTTGATGGCATTGGTCCAATAAGGCCAGTTGTGGGCTCCGGGTCGCGTAATGTACTCGTGGGGAATATTCCGGTAAAGCATTTGCTGGTGCAGGTTTTCATTCACACGAAAAAAGAAATCTTCCGTTCCGCAATCGATTATTAGAGACAGTGAGTTGGGATTTAATAAATGCAGCATATTAATAACCGTATTTTTTTCCCAGGCTTCCGGTTTTTCGGCATAAGATCCCAATCGTTTTGACATGTTCCAGTTTAAAGGGAATGGACGAATGTCGACGCCCCCGCTCATGCTGCCGGCGGCTCCGAATACCTCCTGGTGGCGAAAGGCAAGATACAAAGCCCCATGCCCGCCCATGCTCAAACCTGTTATAGCACGTGCCTTACGGCTCTTAATGGTTTTGTAGCGACTGTCGATCCATTCTACCAATTCCTTCGCTACATAGGTTTCGTATTTAAACGTAGTATCTATCTTACTATCCCAATACCAGCTACTCACGCCTCCATCGGGGCACACAATGATCATCTTATACAAGTCAGCATATTTCTCAAAGCCCTTTGCCTTTGTTATCCAATCGGCATAATTTCCCCCGTGTCCATGTAATAAATACACCACCGGCAATTCCTTTTCATTCGCATAACTGTCGGGCGTAATCACTACTGCCTTTATTTGCTTTTTCATCGCGTTGCTATACGTGAGAACTGTATCAACAATTGCGGCCGTGGATAAAGATGCGTACAAGCAGCCTGCAAAAATCAAAACCATTACTTTACTCCATATCTTACTGATCATAGTGCGAAAATTGAAGAATGTTTACAATGCTTTCGAAGTTATTGCAAAAATAAACCGATGCGCGTTAGTTAGCATCACTAAATCCGGTCAACCGAAAAAACAAAACTGCTTTTATGCAAAATAAGTATATTGAATGCCCAATACTTTAACCAACTCCCATGAATCAAAACTCTCCCGGTCGCAGGAAATTCATTAAACAAGGCTTGATAGGTAGCTCTTCCGTTTTTCTTCCATCAACGCTTATTGCTCAAAACAACAACGGCGATCAACCAGAAGAAATAGCAATTTCATCTGCTTTCTATATTTCCGATGCATATGCACTCGATTTAAGTCCGGCCAAATGGATCTGGTTTCCTTCACGACGTACATTACCCAATACCTTTATTCTATTCCGTAAAGAAATTGTATTGAAGGCCGCACCCGCAAAGGCAAGCGGCTGGATACTCGGCGACAGCCGCTATCGTTTTCATTGCAACGAAAGGAGAATTCAATGGGGCCCGGCTCCTTCCGATCCCAGATGGTCGGAAGCCGATCCGGTAAATCTCACAGAACATCTGAAAGCCGGTAAAAACATTATCGGCGCCGAAGTATTGTATTATGGATTTGGAGATGGCACATGGCCAATAGGAAAACCAGGTTTTATTTTTAAACTCGATCTTGAATATAGCGACGGTACATCGCAAAGCATTATTTCCGATGAGAGCTGGCTTACTTATGTGGCCGATGCATGGCGACCCGGGCAATACAAAAGATGGTACCTGCGATCGCTGCAGGAAGAGTTCGATGCGAGATTGTATCCTCACGATTGGTTGAAAGATTCTTATCAAACAAGAAACTGGCTGGCCGCTTCCGTTATTCCGGGCAGCAGGCCCGATAAACCGGTGATTGCATCGTACGCAGCAGATTATTTAAACGATTCGGGCGGCGATATTCCAGAAGCACAATTACGAAAAAGAAGCATTGGCATGATGCGTGAATCCTTTGTACCGGTTTATAAATTATCGGAACAAATGCGGCTGAACTGGAAAATCGATCCCGATAACTATTTCCGCTTTGTTACGCCTGAAAAAGAATCCTTTGAAGTAATACGGGAAGAATTTGCGGTGCAGAACAACAATAGCTGGTCGTTTGAAGTGAAAGAAACTAGCGCAGCGCTTTTGACTTTTGAATTAGAAGAACAACATGTAGGCTTTCCCTATTTTACCATTGAAGCGAGTGAAGGAACAATTGTGGAATTGCTGGTGCATGAGGGTCACGCGGTAAACAGTCGACATACTATTATCAATACCCATTTCAACTCCTGGTCAAGATTTATCTGCAAAGAAGGAATCAATCAATTTGAAGAATTCGATTACGAAAGTTTGCGCTGGCTGCAATTTCATATCCGAAACGCAAAAGGAACCGTTCGGCTTTCGAATATCGGGATGCGGAGAAGAGTATATGCCTATGAAAATATTCCCTCCTTCAGATGCGGGGATATGAAACTGGAAAAACTTTTTGATGCTTGCGTAAACACCGTGTACAATCAATCGCAGGAAACTATTGTAGATGGAATGGCGCGGGAGCGCCAGCAATACAGCGGCGATCTGGGACATATTGTGCATGCGCTGGCCAATGGCTTCGGCGAATTTGATTTGATCACCCGCTTCTGCAATACCTATAGCCAGGGATTGACAAAGGCAGGTTACTTCCTCGACACCTGGCCCGCCTACGATCGTCTTGCACGACTGGTACAACGCGAAATCGGGATGACGAATTGGGGACCGCTGATCGATCACGGGGTTGGATTCAATTTTGATTGCTATTATTATTATCTCTATACCGGCGACACAAAAGCATTAAAAGAAGTTTACCCGCGATTGAAAAGGTTCTTCAACTATCTTACTACCTTAAAGAATGCTGATGGAACCATGCCGGTGGAGGATATTGGCATACCGGTAGTTTGGATCGATCATATCGCCTACAAAAAACAAAAGCACAAAGAATGCGCCTTTAGTTTGTATGTTGCTGCTATGTGCCTGCATGCTTTACCGGCCTTGGCTAAGGCGTTTAATGAAAATTCATTTGCCGAGAAGGTGAAAGCCTTTGGCAAATCGGTTCTTAACAGTACAACCAGGAAATTCTGGTCGGTAGCAAAATCCAGTTTTATATGCAATCTTCCCTGGGCAAAACAGGAAGGAGAAGAAAGGCTTTGCGACCGATCTCTGGCCACGGCTATTTTGTTCGATATGGCGCCTGGGGCAAACCATTCTGTTATGGCAGAAATACTTGCCGATAAGCCCACAAAGTTGGGTATCTCCTATCCCACCAACGCTGTTTGGCGATACTGGGCGCTTGCGAAAATGAAGAGAATCGATATTCTCTTAAATGAATTCCGAACCGAATGGTACAATTCTCCATCGGTTCAATTGAACAACACACTCTCCGAGTTTCTCGATATACAACCGGATACCAGTGCACAATGGAGTCATGCATCAATTGCGCCGATGTTCTGCGCGTATATGTCGATTGCAGGTATAAGTCCGCTCAAACCCGGTTTTACCGAAGTATCGATTGCCCCGCAAATGGGAGACCTTGAAATATTGTCTATTAAAAATTTCACCGTTAAAGGAGCAATTATTCTTGATTTAAAAAGAAATGGCCGGCAAATCAGGGGCACGATCACCATCCCCGAAGGGGTTAGCGGCAAATTCACCTGGCAAAACAGGGATTATCCTTTGCGGGCCGGGAAACAGGAAATAGTAAGTGGATAACTAAACGAGTTGAACAAAACCGACAGCTTCGGGGTCATATCTTTTCGTTTCTTTGTAAAACAAATTCATGCATTTTCCTTTTGGGATTGATACCTACGATAAAGACTGTTTTGCAAAGCTGCATAAAAGATATTTGGACCTTTGATTATAGCAGTTGCAATGGTATGCCGCGAACCTTCCCTTTTTTCGCCGATGGCTACCCGGGAATCCTGTTTCACCAAACAGATGGGGGCCTCTACTTGAACGACAAGCAAAAGCTAAGCACCATTTTTTTGTATGGCCAAACGGTAAGGCCCATTGAACTGGTAGCAAAAGGAAATGCTTCGCTTACGGTGCTGGTATTGTATCCTCATGTAATTAAATACCTGTTTGGAATAAATGCCAGCGAATTAACCGACGACTGTATTGATCTGATAACTCTGTCGGGCTCCACTGAAAGACTTTTTTTGGAACGATTAAATGAATTAACAACGAGAGAAGAAAAAATCTCCTTGCTACAGGACTATCTTGAATATTTGCTACAATACAGAAAAACGAAGCCCGATCATTCGCTTGAATATGCAGTAACGGAAATTTTACGCTCCGGTGGTGCTGTTGAACTTAGGCTCTTGCAAAAGCAGGTCTTTATTACAGAAAGAACGATGGAAAGGCGATTTGAACGACACGTGGGTGTATCGCCTAAACTTTTCGCACGCATATGCAGGTTCAGGTCATCCCTTCAATTGATGAAGTCGAATACCAGTAAAAGGCTCGGCAATATTGCATTCGAAGCTGGTTATGCCGACCAGCCACATTTTGTAAGAAACTTCAAAGAATTTACCGGGTTATCTCCAATCGAGTTCCTCCACCGCTTTGCAAGTAAACCTGGTTTGACCTATTAAGACAGGTGCGCGAAAATGTCGGTTTTGTTCTATTCTCCGTCTTTGTCTGCTGGTAGTTTTACAAAAAAAAGTACATGCAAATTATTGTGTTTGGAGCTAGCGGCAGTGTTGGCAAAAAAATAGTAGCGCAAGCTCTTGGAATGGACCATACAGTTACTGCATTTTTGCGTAACCCGGAATCGCTTTCCGAAATGCAACACAGGAATCTGAAACTGGTGAAGGGTGATGTATTGAATGCGGCTTCCGTTGAAACAGCGATGCCGCATCACGATGCCGTGTTTTGTGCGCTGGGCGATGGTCGAAAAGGAGTAGTGAGAGCCGAAGGCACCAGGAATATCATCCGGGCCATGGAAAAAAATGGGATTCGGAGATTGGTTTGTCAAACAACGCTGGGGTCGGGCGAAAGCAGGGAAAATCTCAATTTCTTTTGGCGAACCATCATGTTCGGCGCGTTCTTGAAAAAAGCGTACCTCGATCACGAACTTCAGGAAAAATACATAATGCAAAGTCATCTCGACTGGACCATTGTGCGCCCCGCAGCATTCACCGATGGTGAAGCAACGGGAAAATTCAAACATGGATTCTCCAACTCAGAAAAAAACCTCAAGCTGAAAATTTCAAGAAGCGACCTGGCAATATTTATGCTGCAGCAATTAAAAGATGATACCTATCTCCGTAAATGCCCGGGTATATCCTACTAAAAAGGCAGGCAACACGAACGAAAGTGAGTGGCTATTAAATTGCAGCAAAGTATTCTTTTGAGTGACCTGTTTTATATCAAATCCTGGAGAGCCGTTGTGAGCGCAGCGATGTCGCTTTCGTCATTATACAGATGTGGCGAAACCCTGATAGCGCTGCCACGAAGGGAAACGTAAATTTTTCTTTCGATTAATGTTCGCTGAACTGTTTCAATCGACATGCCATCGGGCAAACGAAACCCAAACAGGTGATTGGCACGATGGGCTTCTTCTTCCAACGAAAAACCATTTTCTTGAAGAAAATAAATCAATGGAGAAGAAACATAACGGCAATATTCGTTTATACGCGCAGGTTGCCAGTCCAATAACTGGTTGAGCGAGGCTTTTAACATGGGCAGTTGAATAAAATTGCTGAACTCGCCCATGTTATACCTCGCTGCCATGGGTCTATACTGCTCCTGGTAATTTACCAATGCCTGGAAATTTTCACTATCGATTCGGTTCAACCAACTTTCTTCCAATGGCTTGCCGTTATCGAAATATTCGCTGAAATAGGCAAATCCCGAAGTGTAAGGCCCGAGCAACCATTTATAAGCAGCACAAATCAATGCATCTATTTTATACTTCTGTACATCCATTTCCATTGCGCCCACCGACTGCGTGCCATCTACCACCAATAAAGCTCCTACATCTTTAGCGCGTTCACCGATTTCTTCCAGGTTGAAAACAGTGCCATCGGCCCAATGCACAGAAGAAAGATTTACCAAAACAGTTCCGGGGACAATCGCGTCCAATATTCGTTCGTTCCATATCTTTCCCCTGTTTTTCAAGGTATCCGGCGGAGCTACCGTAACAAGTTCCAAAGAATGTTCTGAACAGATCCGGTGAAGTGAGTATACATCGCTGGGAAACTCTTCGTGTACCGTAACGACTCTCCCTCCCCTAACGGGCCTGATATTGTTGATAACAACGCCCAGCCCGTATGACGCCGATGGAATAATTGCAATTCTTCCGGGTTCGGCATTTATCATTTGTGCAAACAGTTGGCGAACGACGGTGGCTTCTGTAAAAAAATCCTGCGCACTTACACGGAAGGGATTTTGCTTGCGTTGCAAACCTTCTATGCCAGCCTGTTCGGCCGATTTAAGCAATGGCGACATGTAGGCGCAATTGATATAATGGCTTCCGGGATCGAGAGAAAATTTTTCTTTCTGAGCGTTTAACATGAAGTAAAATTAAAGAAGCGGGAGATAGAAGAATAGAGAAAAAGGATGAACGAGATTAATTTCTGACCTGTTCAAAAAGAAATACCCCTTTTTTATTGGAGGTGATAATGTCGGGCCATCCATCGTTATTCATGTCTTTTACTACGAAATTGTTTCCTATTCCCGAATTGTCGTCGATAAGATGCGGAATCCAAACGGGTTTTTTGCCCGGTATAAATTCAAACCAATACAGGACGCTCGGTTCGAAGGCCCCGGGATCTTTACCGTTGTGTGCAAAATATCTCTTACCCGTAATGAGGTCGGGTATTTTGTCGCCATTGATATCTTCCATCTGCAATGCATGCGACTGCGAGAAAAGTTTACTGATATCGTGCCTTATCCATTTCTCACCGCTTTGCTCGTGCCACCAGATTCCGTAATTATGTGCCGATGAACTCAGGATATCCTGGTCGCCGTCCTTATCTGCATCGACCACAAACATATTCGCACAATCTTCTCCCAAATTGGCTTCATGAAATTTCCAGTCTTCTTCTTTTACACTTGCTGGCGATTCCCACCATCCCGATTTGATAATAATATCATTTCTTCCGTCCTTATTCACATCTCCCCAGCCCAAACCGTGCGTGTACTGGTGAGTAGCTCTTTGCGGATCGCGGCTGATAACAAATCGCTGCCACAGGCTATCGGTTGCAGTAACGGGTGATTTCAACCAGATTACCTGTTTTGCGGTGATATCGTTACAAACAATATCCATCTTTCCATCAAGATCTATATCGGCCAAGGCGGGAGATTCAATTCCGGCTGTTTGCAGAACGACTTTGCCCTTCCATAAACCTTCTTCGTTTTTGGGGTTTTCGTACCACATGCAAACTCCTCCCGGTTGATCGAAGCGGATAAGATCGATCCAGCCGTCGTTGTTTACGTCGAGGGCGAAATTGATAAAGCTGGTGCTGTAACCGGGAACAGGATCAAGTGTATCGGCATGAATGCGATGTTGCTTCCACGAGGGCGCTTCAAACCAGTAAACGCCGGCAAGTATATCTGTTTTGCCATCTTTATTTACATCGGCAATAGCAACTCCTTCCGAAACAAAACCTGGATGAATAATGTGTTTCCTGAACTGAGTACCGTTTTCAGTAGTTTTTTCCTGGAGGCATGCAATACCCGGTACAAGCATACACAATACGATCAACAACGACACATGTTGCGTGAATACTATCTTCTGCCTCTTGTTAGATTGCCAAATCGAATTCATTGCATTGAAGTTTCCTTTCTGTTTTCAAGCGCTTTGAAACCACCATCGAACAGGATACTATCTTGTCCGTACACCTCGAATTTCGTATTTTTATTGATCTATGCAACACCAGTACCAGAAATTAAAGGACCTGTTGAAGAAAAAAATTCAGAAAGGAACTTATAAACCCGGCGAGGTGCTTCCTTCCGAACATGAATTGCGTGCACAGTATAAACTGGCACGTTTTACAGTTCGGCAGGCATTGGATGAACTGGTGAAAGAAGGATATATCACCAAGCACAAAGGAAAGGGCAGCATCGTTAGTGAACGAAAAAGAAAGGCGCTGGGTCTATTTTCCATCAAGGGTTTTTCAGCAGTGGTGGGTGAAGCAGAGGGTAGTGTAAAAACTGTGTTCCTGAAAAAACCATATAAAGTAAAATGGGGAGATGATTTCTTTTACCCCCTTAGCCCGGAAGAAAAACAAAAGGGCGCTATTTGCCTCGAGAGGATTCGTTCGGTGAACGATTCCCCTGTCATGCTCGAGTATACTTATGTGCCCGCCAACGAAGTGCCGCTTCTGAAAGAAAGTGATTTTGTGCACAACTCGCTTTTCGAAACCCTGCATGTAAAATTTAATATAGACATCGGCACTGCCGAACAGGAATTGGTGGCCACCGGCGCCACCCGCGAAATTGCGAAAGTATTCGGCATTAAAGCAGGCGCCCCGGTATTGCATGTGTACCGGAAATACCATACCAACAGGCCGGGATTCTTTATCTACAGTTCCTTTTATTGCCATACCGGCAAATACTCGATCGGCAACGTATTCCAGTAAAGCTTCAGGATCAATATTTCTCCCGAAAAAATAGGCTGTGGTACAAAAAAACAGACGAAAAACTTGTCCGTACAAGTAAAATAATCCTATATTTACCTGTACGTACAAGTAAAGAAGCTGGCTCGTTCAATAAATCATCACTTCAACAAAGCCATATGAATACCATCGGCTCTCCCGAAACAGAAGTAAAAACAAGCGGTCATTTTATAAATGGCGCTGAGTATACCGGTAACTCTTCCGCTTCTATCCCCGTTCAATCCCCGCTTACGGGCGAAACAATTGGAAAAATCCAGCTTGCAAATGAAGATACAGTCAACAAAGCCGTTTCCTCCGCTGCTGAGGCATTTAAAACATGGAGCGAAGTACCGGTAAAAGATCGCGTGCAGGTGTTGTTTCGATTCAAACATCTGGCGGAAAACAATATGGAGGAGATTGCCTCCCTGATAAGCCTTGAGAATGGTAAAACACAAGCGGAGGCAAAAGCTGAAATGGAAAAAGGATTGGAAGTAACAGAATTTGCTACTTCTCTCCCGCAAATACTTAACCAGGAATTACTGGAAGTTAGTCGCGGTGTTGACTGCATGACCCGTCGCTATCCTTTGGGCGTGGTAGCAGGTATCACGCCCTTTAATTTTCCCGCTATGGTTCCTATGTGGATGATACCGATTGCTATCGCTACGGGTAATAGTTTTATTTTGAAACCATCAGAACAAGTTCCCCTCACCCCACTATTGCTGGCTGAGTATTTCCAGCGGGCAGGTTTACCCAATGGAGTGTTCAATGTGGTGCATGGCGACAGAAATACCGTAGAAGCCATCACCGATCACCCGCTTATTAGGGCAATCGGCTTTGTGGGTTCTTCCTCCGTGGCAAAAGCGGTTTATCAAAGAGGGACCCTGAATGGGAAAAGAGTATTGGCGTTGGGTGGTGCAAAAAATCATCTCGTGGTAATGCCCGATGCGGATCCCGAAATCACCGCATCGAATGTGGTGGCAAGCGCCTACGGTTGTGCCGGTCAGCGTTGCATGGCAGCCAGCGTTCTTATACTCGTTGGTAAAAGCGATCATATCCTCGAAAAAATCGTACACGAGGCTTCAACAATAAAAGCCGGGATCAACCTGGGTGCAGTGATCAGCAAGGCCGCTAAACAAAGAATTGAAAATTATATTACCCGTGCCGAAAAGAATGGAGCAAATATTTTGGTGGATGGAAGAAACGCCTTTGTAAAAGGAAAAGAAAACGGAACCTATGTAAATCCGAGTATCATTGAAGGTATTGGTGCCGACCACGAATGCGCCTGCGACGAAATTTTCGGGCCTGTACTGAGTGTATTAAGAGTAAATACGCTTGAAGAAGCTCTGTCCATCGAAAATGCAAATCCTTATGGAAATGCCGCTGCTATCTATACTACCAATGGTGGAAGCGCGCGCTATTTCTCGGAAAAAGCAAATGCCGGCATGATTGGAGTGAATATTGGTGTTCCCGTTCCCCGCGAGCCTTTCAGCTTTGGGGGATGGAACAATAGCCGATTCGGGTACGGAGATATAACCGGGATGGAAGGCGTACGCTTCTGGACCAATCTTAAAAAGATAACACAAAAATGGACAGCGAGCGCCGCCAAAAACTGGATGAGTTAACAGCGTAACCAATCGATTCAATTACCCATCATGTTGCGATTGTCTTCTATATTTCTTTTATCGTTGTTCCTTCAGGGAAATGAACCCGGAGTACAAATATCCAACACCTACTATCTCGCAAAAAACGGCAACGATTCCAACGATGGAAAAACATTTGCAACGGCATGGAAAACCCTCGCCAAGCTAAATAGCATTCAATTAAAACCAGGTGATAAGGTGTTGCTGGAAGGAGCTGTGTTATTTGAAGGAGAATTGATCATCGACCGGGAGGATGCCGGAATAAGCAATACGCCCGTCGTTATCTCCTCGACAGGCAAAGAAAGAGCGCTTATAAAAGCCGGAAAAGGAAAAGGTATTTACATCTACAATACACAGGGAGTTGTTGTAAAAAACCTGGTAGTAGAAGGTGATGGAGTGATAGGGAACCCCGACAATAGCGGAATTGAAATACTGGCAGACGATGCCAGTTTGAATCTTTCTGGTTTTTCAATAGAAAACTGCAAAACATCGGGTTTTGGGAAATATGGTATTCTTATCAATGCCCAAAAAGACGAGCGATGCGGACTCAGCAAAGTCGTTATCCGGAATTGCGAAGCAACATTAAACGGAGAAGGCGGGATTGGTTCGCTTACACATTTTCCGGCTATTGCACACCGTGATATAAAAGTACTCAATTGCAAGACCTATAAAAACCGGGGTATTCTCAGCAAGACAAGCAACCACTCCGGTAACGGTATAGTAATGGGTGGTGTAGATGGCCTATTGATCGATGGTTGTGAATCCTGGCAAAACGGGGAAGACAATCGCTCCGATGGCGGAGGCCCCGTTGGAATTTGGATATGGTGCTGCAGGAATGGCATCATACAAAACTGTATTTCGCGCGACAATTATGCCGGGCTGAAATACGATGGAGGAGGATACGATATCGATGGTGGCTCGGTTAATTGCACCATCCGTTACTGCCGTTCGTACAACAACGAAGGAGCCGGTTATCTCATCTGCGAATTTGGCTATCACAAACATCCTTATTATGGCAATAGCGTTCATCATTGCAGCAGCCGCAACGATGGGTTAAAAAATAGCTATGGCGCAATTACCATCAGCGGAACAAACGATGAATATAAGGTTACCAATGCTGTTATCCACGACAATGAAATTTATGTTTCTGCCGAAAAAGCAATCAATGGTATTCCTTCTGCATTTTATTTCTATGCGCATCATTTCCGGGGTATACGGTTTGCAAATAATTCCGTTGTGGTCGAAAAGGGCACTACTTTGCTTCGTTGCGATACTTTATTTAATAATCAATGGGTGAGTTTCTCCAATAACAGGTATCAACTTCGCTCGGGGACTATCCCTGTTTCCTGCTCCAATAAAAAAGATACCTCTTTGAGTGATTGGGGCAAGATACTCGGATACAATTTTGAAAAGAAAAAAAATAGAGGTGCAAATAAATAACCAGCTTAAACAAGATTAACTATCAATACATGAAAGCAGCCGTTTACCAGGGAAAAGAACAATTGATTGTACAGGATATGCCCGATCCTTCTTTGGCCGAAGGAGAAATATTGCTGAAAATAGAGGCATGCAGTGTTTGTGGTACCGACATGCGTACTTATAAGCACGGCGATAAAAAAATTGTTCCGCCCCGTATCCTGGGTCACGAATTCTGCGGAACAATTGTTGAATCGAAAGCAGCCAACAGCAATCTGAAAAAAGGCGACCGCGTAGTGATGTATATAGTGATGGCCTGTGGCCAATGCCGCTATTGCATGGCCGGCAGGCAAAACCTCTGCATCAACCGCGCTACAATGAGTTATCACTACGACGGAGCATTTGCACCTTATATGAAAGTGCCGGCAAAAGCCGTACGCGAAGGAAATCTTATAAAAGTAGAAAACCAGGAGATGAGTGCAGAGCAGCTGAGTTTGTGTGAGCCGCTCGGATGCGTAATGAATGCTGCGAACAAAATGCAAATCGGATTTAAAGATACGGTTGCCGTTATTGGTGCGGGGCCGATCGGGGTAATGCATGCAGTACTGGCACGTTTAGCAGGCGCACAAAAAGTGTGGATGCTGGATATTTCCGAAAGCCGTCTCAACATGATGAAGCAATTCGATATTGATGGAGTAGTGAAGGTTGACAAAAGCGGATCGCATTATGAAGAAATGCTGCAACTCACAGACGGTTTCGGCGCATCGGTGGTAATTGTGGCCAACAGCGTGGCACAGTCGCAGGCCGATGCATTGGAAATTGCGGGCAAAGGCGCCAAGGTTGAATTTTTTGGTGGCTTGCCTAAGTCGAGCCCCGAGGCAATGCTCAATACAAATCACCTGCATTATAAGGAACTGATCCTATCCGGTTCTTATAGCGAGAAGATGAGCGATTTCCAGGCGGCTTATTCGCTGATCAATAGCGGAAGATTTCCTGCCGATAAAATTATTACGCATCGGCTGCCCTTAGAACGAATTACAGAATCATTCGGCCTGATGGAAACAGGTCAAAGCCTGAAGGTTTGTATTATTCCAAGCTGAGTAAAATATTCACCCAACAATCAAAGCAAATGCAAAACTTAGTAGAAGAACTGGTGGGTAATAAATGGGGATTATTTATAGATGGACAATATGTAGAAGCGTCCGATGGCGCCAGTTTCGAAGTGACGGCCCCTGCCAATGGCGAAAGAATCGCCACCGTTTCCGCTGCAACAAACGAAGATGTTGACACAGCAGTTCACTCGGCGCAGCGGGCGTTTCTACATTGGTCCGGGCTTACCGCATACGATAGGGAGAAAACAATCCGGAAGGCAACGGCTCATGCACGTACACAGGCCGATCGTATTGGGATGTTAATGGCGCTGGAGCAGGGAAAACCTTTTAACCAATCGAAAACTGAAGTAATCGCAAGCTGCGATACCATCGATTACTATGCAGCCGAGGCCGTACGCATCGAGGGATATAGCAACCCTACTGAAAAAACCAATTTCCGCAGTTGGGTAATTTACCAACCGGTTGGCGTATGCGCTGTAATAACACCCTGGAACTACCCGGTGAGTTTGTTAAGCTGGAAATTAGGTCCGGCCCTTGCTACCGGTTGTACCGTGGTGGTGAAGCCAACCAATATTACCCCCCTCTCTCCCACCGCTTTTTGCCAGGCCCTGGTAGAAGGCGGTATTCCTCCCGGCGTAATCAATGTACTGAATGGAGCAGGTAGTAAGGTGGGGGAAGCTTTGATCAAACATCCGCTTGTTCAGAAAGTAGCGATGACGGGCAGTAGTGCTACAGGTAAAAGAATTATGGAAGCGGTGGGTCCTTCGCTGAAAAAAATCTCATTGGAACTTGGCGGACATTGTCCCGCGATTGTTTGTGCCGATGCCGGTATCGACAATGCCGCGCAGGTGGTAGCCTATAAGGGTTTTCGCAACGATGGGCAGAGCTGCAGTTCCGTCAATCGCGTATATGTTCATAAATCGATACAGGATTTATTTATTCAGAAACTAAAATTGCTTGCAGAAAAATTGAGTATCGGCGACGGCGTTAGCGACGGCAATGTTGACCTGGGACCGATGTGTACAAAGGAAGGAATTAATACCTGCCAGGAGCATGTGAAAGATGCAATTTCGAAGGGGGGCATATTGATAACAGGCGGTAAAATTCCAACGGGAGAAAAATTTGCCAGGGGAAATTACTTTCTTCCCACAGTGATAGCGAACGCAAATGCAGGAATGAAAGTGATGACCGAAGAAACATTTGGCCCCATCGTTCCTGTCGAATCTTTCGAAACAATTGAGGAAGCGATCCAAAGGGCAAATGATAGCCATTATGGCCTGGTGAGTTATTTGTTCACTAAAGATTTTAAAACTACCATCATTGTAAGCGAGGCGCTTGAGGCAGGAACGGTGGCAGTGAATACCAGCGCTGTCAATACCAATTACGCCCCTTACGCAGGATGGAAGGACAGTGGTTATGGCGTAGAATTAAGCAGGAAGGCAGTATTTGAATACCTGAAAACAAAGCATATAAAAGTGGAATTGATTTAGTCAGAACAAATTTTTCTTCTTCCATTAATCCCAAACAACTCATGTTATTAGATCCCTTACAATCGAGAATAATTTTACAGCATGCGCTGGAAAATCGTTACGCGATCCTCGCCATCAATGCCGATAGTCATGCGGCCATTACCGATTGCCTCGAGGCCGCTTTGCAAGCAGATGCGCCTGTAATTATTGAAAGCAGCTTATGGCAATTAGAGGGGCATAGTTTTGGCGCCGGCGATGCCATACTGGGCCTTTCCCGCTATATTGCCAGCATTGCCGTGCTCGCAAACAGCGAACGATATAAAAACATACCTGTCATTTATCATACTGACCATATCAAGGGGCCAAAAACTTTTTCCATTCTCGAAGCAGCTATAAAGGGAACAAAGCTTTTGGTGCACGAAGAGAGTTTATTGCTGAAAGCGTCCACCATTTCGCTCGACGCTTCAGAATTCACGCATGAACAAACTATCGGGAATATTTGTCGCTTATGTGCTTTTGCAGAACGGGAAGCGCTTGTAGTAACTCTTGAAATGGAAGATGCGGTTGACGAAGGTATTACTTCAGAAAAGGTAGCGACTCAGCTCTTATCGGCTGTAGAAGAAAGATATCCCAATCATATTCATCTCTGGGCGCCGGGTGTTGGAACGCAACACGGGTTCGGGGAGAATATGAACTTCTCACCTAAAACCATCGAACAACAATTATTACTTACCAAAAAAATTACGGGTCGTGAAATTGGCATTGCTTTACATGGTTCAACAGGATTGAACGATACAGATCTTAGAGAAGCGGCAAAGGCCGGTGTTATCAAAGTGAATTGGAGCACCGAAAGTTTATTTATCAGGAGCAATGCAGCGAGAAGATATTACGAGGAACAAAAAGAGAAACTGGACAAAAAGCATAGAGAATGGAAAAATACTGTGATGGACAATGGAGTCAACAAGTACATAGCCGCAGAATACCTGCCAAGAGTAATACACCGCATGAAAGTATTGGGAGGCGGAGGCAGAGCCAGCAGTGCTATGCAAACGCTCAATAAACAGTTGGAAGTTCAATAAGGGTCAGACGGAACCGTCAGACCGCGTCGTCCACCCACCACTCCATCATCATGCCCCATCCTTCGCCCATCAAAGTTGCCGTAGCCGGACTAGGATTCATCGGCCCGATTCATATCGAATCGCTCCGGCGCCTGCCCGGCATCGAAATAGTAGCTATTACTCACTCGAATGAAAAAACCGCAGCAGAAAAAGCGGCGGCCCTGCATATCTCCAAATACTACGACTCCTTTGAAAAAATGATACGGAAAGAAGAGATTGACTGTGTACATATTTGCACTCCCAACGATCTCCATTATTCGATGACAAAAACCGCCCTGCTCGAAGGAAAACATGTTGTGTGCGAAAAACCCCTGGCTATGTCGGTAGAGGAAGCAAGGGAGCTATTACACATAGCAAATTCGCATAACCTGGTACACGCGGTTAACTTCAATATTCGTTATTATCCATTGGTAAGACAAATGAAAAAGATGCGCGAAACCGGGCAATTAGGTAGAATTTATTCCGTGATTGGCGCTTACCTGCAGGACTGGCTATTCTTTTCCACCGATTATAATTGGCGACTGGAAACACTAAAGACAGGCGATAGCAAAGCGGTAGCCGATATCGGATCACATCTTATCGATTTGATTGAATACATAACGGGATTATCAGTCATTGCTGTTATGGCCGACTTCTCTACCATTCATCCCATCCGCAAAAAATCGTTGAAAAATATTGAAACCTATTCGGGAAAACTATTGAACGAAAAAGATTACGAAGAGGTTCCTGTTTCGGTAGAAGATCATGCAAATATTTTACTACGATTCAACGATGGCAGCAAGGGTTCGGTGGTAGTGAGCCAGGTGGCAGCAGGCAGAAAAAACCGCTTGAGCCTGGAAATATCCGGCTCTCAGCTTTCATTTGCATGGAACAGCGAAATACCCAACGAACTGTGGATTGGTAAACGCGATGCACCTAACCAATTACTATTACGCGATCCGGCCCTGGTAGATGCCAATGTTCGGGAGATCATCTCCTACCCCGGGGGACACAACGAAGGGTTTGCAGATACTTCCAAACAATTGTTCAAAGAAATTTATGAAGATGTGAGAAGAGGCCGGCCCTCTCCCCACCCAACTTATCCAACGTTTAAAGATGGTTTAAGGGAGATGATCTTATGCGGGAAGATTGTTGAGAGCAATAGCTTGCAGAAATGGATCTCTGTGTGAATACGCAAATTGTTTTATCTTTCTGTTTCTTTCTTATAACAATCGTTCAAACTAGCTTCTTATGTTCGATCTCGGGTTTGTAAGCGCCATCCTGGCCGATAAAAGTTTTGAAGAAGTAATTGATTTTGCAGCCAAACACCAGTTTAAATGCGTGGAATTGATGTGCTGGCCAAAGGGAAAAGCAGAGAGAAGGTATGCGGGTGTTACACATCTTGACCCTGATGCCCTCGATGCTTCGGGGCTGGCCTATATCCAGGATTACCTAAAGCAAAAATCCGTTTATATCTCCGGGCTTGGGTATTATCCCAATCCGCTCGATCCCGATCCTGAAAAAAGAAAATTCTATTTTGATCACCTCAAGAAAATTATCGATGCGGCGGTATTGCTGCGCGTACCTGTTGTCAATACTTTCATCGGCCGGCACCCGCAAAAAAATATCGAAGCGAATATCGAAGAATTCAAAACCTATTGGCCCCCGCTTATAAACTATGCACAGGAAAAAGGAATAAAGATCGGTATCGAGAACTGTCCCATGCTGTTTACCTACGACGAATGGCCAGGTGGAAAAAATATGGCGATTAGTCCCGTTATCTGGGAACGCCTTTTTTCAATTACACCCAGTACTTCGTTTGGATTGAACTACGATCCCTCGCATATGATATGGCAGCAAATGGATTACCTGCAACCCATGCTCGATTTCAGTGAAAAGCTTTTTCACATACACCTGAAAGACGCAAAACTTTACCGGGATAAATTGGAGAAAGTGGGCATACTGGCAACCCCGCTCGAATACCATTCGCCCAAACTGCCGGGCCGTGGTGATGTGCAATGGAAAGAATTTTTCAAAACACTCAGCAAAACCGGTTATGCGGGACCCGTTTGTATTGAATTCGAAGACAAGGATTACGAACACAGTGCCGAAGCCATTGAAAAGGGATTGCTCGAAACGAGAGATTTTCTTCTCCGGCAAATGCAGGCTTAGTTCAGCATCAACTTAGCAATATAAACTCATGAATAAGCTCGTCCCGCTGGCAATACTATTTGTATTGTCCACAACAATCCTTGCGCAACCCATACGGTTGCATCCGAAAAATCCTCATTACTTCCTGTACCAATCCAGGCCAACTATACTCATTAGTTCGGGCGAGCATTATGGAGCTGTGATCAATACCGATTTCAACTATATTACTTATTTATCAACGCTGCAAAAGGACGGATTGAATCTTACACGACTTTTTTGCGGAGCTTATATTGAAAACAACGAGGCATTCAATATCGCCCGAAATACCCTCGCACCAACATCCGGTAAATTGCTTGTTCCCTGGGCAAGAAGCGGGGAAGCCGGTTACAAAGGAGGTGGTAATAAATTTGATTTGGATAGTTGGGACCAGGCCTATTTCAACCGACTGAAAGATTTTCTCAAAACTGCAGCAGACAAGGGCATAATCGTTGAACTCACCTTGTTCTCTTCCTATTATAACGACGGCCAATGGCAAATGAGCCCGCTGCATTACAATAATAATATCACTCTTACCGATTCAATCTCCTATAAAAAATTGCAAACGCCCGACAATGGAAAGTTAATGGCATACCAGGAAGCCTATGTGAGAAAAATGGTAAGGGAAGTAAATTCGTTCGACAATATTTATTTCGAAATACAAAACGAACCCTGGAGCGACCATGGAAAGCTTGCCGCGGTTACCACCGATTATTATAGCGCCAGCGATTTGAAGCAAGCTGGCAACGAGTGGAAAAAAAAGATTGAACTGGCCAGCGATGCGTCGTTGAAATGGCAATCGCGAATAGCAGCCATCATACAAAACGAAGAAAAGACTTTACCAAAAAAACACCTCATCAGCCAGAACTACTGCAATTTCGGTTTCCCGCTGGATGCCGTTGATCCGGCAGTATCGATCCTCAACTTTCATTATGCCCTTCCTTTCGCCGCTACTAACAATCTTCATTGGAAAAAAGCCGTTGGCTTCAACGAAACCGGTTTTGCAGGAACAGATCACAATATTTACCGGCGACAAGCCTGGCGCTTTGTTATGAGCGGCGGCGCGCTGTTCAATAACCTCGATTATTCTTTTTGCGCGGGAAATGAAGACGGCAGCAATACGAATATCCCCGATCACAGTACCGGGAGTGCCTCACTCAGAAAGGAACTTTCGTACCTCGTAAAATGCATGAATCGCATGCCATTGACGGATATGAAGGCCAACAACAATTTTATCAAGGCAAGTCCCGGTGCATTTAGTTACGGAATGGCATCGTCCAATAAATCGGTTTATCTCGTTTACCTCGAATATTACAAAACAATTGAGGCGGAATTGATACTCGAAAAAGCGCGATATAAAATTGAATGGCTCGATACAAAAACCGGCATTCTTAGTGAGGCCCTAGTTGTAGATCACCGGGGCGGCGCCTTGCGCATCGGCAAAACAACAGAACCGGGAGGGGAAGCGGTAGTTATTGTTACAAAGCAATGATCTTTCGGTTTATAAACTTTAGAAGCGAGCCTGCTCGCGGCTTTCATCCAAATCTTATTTCACTTTTATTCAAGCACGCAAACCTTTTTCATGAAAACGAGTATCTTTTTATTACTGATATTGCCGGTGAGCTTATCAGCTTCTGCTCAACATCCTCCAAAAGGATGGATACATCTTTCTACGGCAAAAAAAGATTTGCCTCTTGCCTGGAAAACCACGCAGCAAACCGCGGCACTGGTGGTTGATCTCGACAAAGACGGGATCAATGATTTCGTATTGGGTTGTCGTGTAGAAGCACCTGTTTTGATATGGTATCGCAGGCATTCGAAAGGCTGGACATCGTATATCATCGAGCCGGAATTCAAAACTATTGAAGCAGGTGGCAGTTTTGCCGATATCGATAACGATGGAGATATGGATCTTGTTTTTGGCAACGACTGGCAGGGCAATTAACTGTGGTGGTGGGAAAATCCTTATCCCAGGTTCGACAGCAGTGTATCGTGGAAACGCTATATAATAAAATCTGGCGGTAAAACACAGCATCACGATCAAACCTTTGCAGACTTTATGAATACCGGGAAGCCGCAATTGGTTTTTTGGAACCAGGGCAGCGGCACCATCTTTCTGGCTACTATACCCGAAAATCCCAAAAATAATGAGGGCTGGAACTTAGAAGCGATTTATTCGGGCAATGCGGGCAGTTCGCGATCCTGGTATCCGGAAGGACTGGCTGCCGCGGATATTGATGGCGATGGACAGGTGGATTTACTGGCGGGCAATCAATGGTTCAAATACCGAAATGGAAAATTCCATCCAATAAAAGTGGCTACCATCGGTGGTCGTATTGCAGCAGGAAAATTTAAGCCGGGAAAGACCATGCAAATCGTTACCGCGCCGGGCGATGGAAGCGGGCCCTTGAAATGGTACGAGTGTACAGGAAACCCAGAAGACAGTTCGGCCTGGATAGAACATACATTACTTGAACGCGACTTGATTCATGGGCATTCACTCGAGATTGCTGATATCAACGGCGATGGGCAGCTTGACATTTTCGCAGCAGAAATGGCCAAATGGTCGGAAAAAGACTGGCAAAAAATAGACTACCCCGGAGCAACCGCTTTTATTTTCTGGGGAGATGGAAAAGGAAACTTCAGAAAGCAGGAGTTTATAAAGGGAATGGATTTTCACGAAGCGAAACTGGGAGATCTTGATGGAGACGGAGATATCGACATACTGAACAAACCCTATACCTGGCAAACGCCGAGGATAGATATATTTCTGCAAAAGGGAAAAAATTAAAAAGCGGAATTTGGTTTTGCGCAAACGATTGCCATTTTTTTTAGACCATAATTGCTGTATGTTTGGCCGAATTCAGCAAACGGGCTTTCTTCTATGTTCGACCAGGTTTTATCTGCATACGGGTTCAGGAAAAGTGAATGTACCATCGTACCGCTTGGCAACGGACTGATCAATAATACCTGGCTGCTTAGCTCGGGAAACAAAAGCTATGTGCTGCAACGCATCAATGAAAGGGTATTCTCCTCGCCACAAAAAATTTCTGAAAACATTGAGCTGATAGGTGATTATTTAAAAAAGAAAAATCCCGCCTATACTTTTGTACATCCTTTGCGTACCGCCGCCAATCGTGCGTATTACCACTGCGAACACGATGGATATTTCCGCATATTTCCTTTCCTCGAAGGTTCGCATACAGTTGATGTGGTAAGTACACCCCAACAGGCTTTTGAAGCTGCAAAACAATTTGGGCAATTTACAAAAGAGATGTGTGACTTTGATGCCGGTCTCTTACATCTTACACTACCCGATTTTCACAACCTCGACCTGCGTTATCGGTTTTTCCTGAACGCTTTAGAAAAAGGATCACCCCATCGAATTCAAAATGCCAAAGAGTTGATTGAATTCCTGAAGGGGCAGAACGCAATTGTTTCCGTATATCATCAAATAACTAAGAGCCCGGAATTCAGAAAAAGAGTCACTCACCACGATACCAAAATCAGCAATGTATTGTTCGATAAGCAGGATCGTGGCTTATGCGTGATCGATTTAGACACGGTGATGCCCGGTTATTTCATCAGCGATGTAGGCGATATGATGAGAACCTATCTTTCGCCCGTAAGCGAGGAAGAAGAGGATGTATCGAAAATTGTGATCCGCGAAGATTATTTCAGGGCCGTGGCAGAAGGATATCTCGGTGCCATGAACGAAGAACTATCGCCCACCGAGAAAAAACATTTTATCTATGCAGGAAAATTCATGATCTATATGCAGGCTATCCGCTTCCTAACCGATTACCTGCTCAACGATATCTATTACGGTCGAAAATCTGAACACCACAATCTTCACCGCGCCCTCAACCAGGCCAGCCTGCTAAAAAGATTGTTGGAAAAAGAAGAGGCGCTGGAAAAAATACTCATCAGCATTATTGCGGAAAATTAAATAGCCGAAAGCAGCTTAATTTGGATTATTAGCCGGCACGAGCGAATTCAATATTACCTGCTGGTTCTTTCCTCTCAATTGAATACTACCAAGCGATCGGCTGATATAGGTTCCCGGAAATTTTAACGCAGCAAGCAGTTCGGATGAGGCCAATATTTCCTCCCTGAACTCGCCGCATTTGGCCAATATGCGCGATGTAGTATTCAATACATTTCCCGAATAGGTGATATCCCTTTTAATAATGCCCACTTCGCCGCCAATTACTTCGCCGCAATGAATACCTGCTTTGAACGAAGGAACCAGCCCGTATTTATGCATATACTTCTCCTTATTTTCTTCGAGCCGCGATTTCATGTCGAAAAAGCATTTTACGCAATGATCGTTTTCAATGCCCTCGTCGTATTTCCAGGAAATAATCACTTCGTCGCCCACATACTGGTAAATACTCCCTTTATTATTCAGTATGGGCACGGTTAAATCGGCAAAAAAATCCTTTAAAAGAGAATGGTACGCCTTATCACCCAGTTGTTCCGCAATGGAAGTAGAAGAATTGATGTCGAGGAACATAAAAATCTTCTTTTCTTCTTTGGGAAGATTGTATTTCCCACGAAGAATGTTCCAGAAATTTTCGGGGCCGAATTTATGACTGATCTGTAAAAAGAGCTGGGTGACGCTTACCACGAAAAACCAGGCAATGCCTGCCTTTACATGCGAAGGATCTTTCATGAACGATATAAATGCGTCCTGTCCTTCATCGCTTGTAATTGCCACCCCTGTTTGCATAGGAACCAATACCAGGCCCATCAAAGCGGAGATGATAGCAACAATCAGTACAAAAGAAAAAGCCACTACCAGCAACGTGTACGCATAGGCTCGATCCTGCAATTTGTTGTTAACGTAGAACACCATCAAAGTTCCGCCGAGCAAAGAAGCGATTAGGCCAGCGGCCATATTTTTTACCAGCAACACCTTGAACGAATAGTCGGCCGCAACTCCTGCTGCGTTCTCCGTTTTCAATAATAAATGATCGTACACAGAGAAAACAATACCCATACAGGTCCATGCCAACACAATCCAGCTCCATTGCTTCAATTTTAAACGCATACTCGTTCTCATAAAACATCATTTATTGTCGTCCAAAATTATTGGGGGTATGATTGAGATAGCAGGGCTAAATTTGACTTTAACCGGGTTGATTGCGACATTGTCTCAAAATCGCTTCGTGGTCGTTCTCTAATATGGTCGAAGAGAAACCAGGTCGTTATACGTAGGCCATGAAAATTCGAAATCCTAAAGCGGAAGAACTTTCATGCATGAATCGCATTCACCGGAAAAATCTTTACTACTCTTTGACTATTTGCCAAGAAACGGGGCAATGATTGACAACAAAGCAGCATTATCCATCACCACCGAAACATGGGTTTTGCCAGGCAAAATAGCCAGTTGCGATTGGGGAAGTCCTGCTATATCGCCAGATACATTACCGCCGAGCAAGCGATAAGTTTCAATTGTTTTAACAAGATCGTATCCATCGTTATCGCCCATCACTATCAGCACCGGTGATTTTATTTTTTTGATATTCTCGTCGCCCAGATCATAGGGCTGTTTAATGAAGTCGAGCATTTTATTCACAAAACCGCGCCATTGAGTGGTATCGGGTGCCAGTCTTTTGTATTCCGTATACAGGGGAGTTTGGTCAAAAAAATCGCTTTTGAACGATTTCATCAATTCGCGAACTGAACTTAACTCGCCCTCGTGTTTATGGGTGGAAGAAATTATGATCAGTTTATTCACCAGCCCCGGGTATTGCATCGCAAGCTGGAAGGCAATAGTTCCACCGAAACTATAACCCAGTACATCGGCATTGTGAAGCTGCAGGTGTTTCATGGCTCCGGCCACATCGCTGGCCAGCGCCGTGAAAGAAAATGGCCTGTCAATATCGGCTGTTCTGCCATGCCCCTGCATTTCCATTACAATTACTTTTCTTGTTTTAGACAACATGGGAATTAGCTGGCCCCAATTCAAATCGATGGTCATGAATGCGCCGTGCAGTAAAACTATCGGTTCTCCTTCCCCGTAGACTTGGTAGTAAAGTTTTAAACCGTTTACGGGAGCGTAGCCGGATTTAACAGGTATGGGATTTGTTTTACTGCTTTGCTGGGCAAAAGTTTTGCCGGCAGCCATGCCGCATAGCAGCACAAAGAATACAATCATATTTTGTTTTAAGAACAGCTTCATAAAAATCAGTTGACTAGTAAAAAAATTTTTAGGCGAAAAGTGATTTTCCACCGCATTGTTCTTCACGGGTTTTAAAACAATACAAGCCGTGCGGTAGGAACCGTGCAGGATTCCTGTTTGTTCTTAGATAACCTCAACGCGTTGATGTGAATAAACGAAAAGCGTGAAAGAAAACAATCTCAAGAGTTAACTTCATGGAATTTGTACGAAGATATCCTCTTTACCCGCCGGTTTTAATGGCATCATCAGGCCATTGATTTCTTCAATTGCTTTTCGAACAAATCATCAAGACGTTCATGCGAATCTTTTACGCCTCTTTCCATGCCCGACTGTATCATTCCGTCGCGGTCCATAACCGATTTAAATATTGATTGAATGGTCACTTTTGTTCTTTCGCCAGGTAATGCTGTTAGTTCGAGAAATTCGAGCGATACATGTCCCCGCACGGGTAAGCCTTCAAATTCGAATGTTCGAATCATTCGCTCCGGCGCCGCTACTTCGTGAATTACCCCGTTGAAACCATATTCGTTGCCGGCAGGATCGGTATGAACAAATCGCCAGGAACCATGTGTTCGGTTATCGAGTTTGTCGATCCGCATATCCAGTTCGCGTGGGCCCATCCATTGCATCAGCAATTCCGGTTCGCTGAATGCGCGGAAAACAAGTTCACGTGGCGCATCAAATTCGCGAATAATAAATAATTCCTGCTTGCCGGGTTCGGCAATAATCTGTGTTTGAAGTTTTGTTGCCATGTTGGTTATTTTTTTAACTTGGTTAAAACATTGTCGAGCCTGCTGAAGCGATCTTCCCATACTTTGCGGAAAGGTTCCAGCCAATTATCTATCTCTTTCATTTTTTTTGCGTTTAAATAGTAATAAATTTCCCTGCCCACCTGCTCCTTTTTTACCAATTGACACTCGGTTAATACCTGGATATGTTTCGATACAGCTTGCCGGCTGCTATCGAAGTGATCGGCCAGCGCATTGGGTGTCATCGATTGCAGGGCAATTAAACTAAGAATCGCCCGCCTCGTGGGATCTGCTATTGCATGAAAAACATCTCTTCTCATAATTAAAATTTCGTTTGCGCAACTAATCAGTTGCAAATATAAATGCAATCGATCGGTTGCGCAAAATTTATTTTTAGTTCTTCACAGGAAATCTCATTTTTAGATCGCACTGCTTTTTCTGCAACAAGAATTTCGTACAAAGATTTCCGCTGTTCGTACCTAAATGCCGTAATTCCGTTTACTTGTTTACCGGCAGAAAAATTTTTCCGACTTTAGTTGTTGTGAAAAGGCCGGTCCTGCATATTATATTCTGGTTTGTCTACCTGGTGCAGGACACATTTTTGCATTTTACCTGGATGGCATCTACTGTAAGTAAAGAGGTATCCGATGCCGAACAGTTCCGTATGGCTACGATTACCGCTTTGTGCCTGCTGATACCAAAACTGTTCCTCGTTTACTATATCATCGGCCGGGGTCTGAAAAAATTCCTGGAAGAAAAAGCCAATCGTATGGCGGTTCTTGCCGAATTTGGTTTTGTGCTGCTTGTTTCCATCGTATCGTTTCGTGTGCTCTTTCATTTTGTGGTTTATCCAAAAATCTACCGGCTCGAAACAACGCTTAATCTGTTTCATGCCAGAAGTGTTTTAATATCGATCCTGGAAATGGGATATATCACCGGTATTGCCATCACCTTAAAACTCCTGCGGCAGCAAATTGCCTCCCGCGAAAAAGAAAGGAATCTCGTCAAAGAAAAACTTCAAACCGAACTTAAGTTTCTCAAAAACCAAACAAACCCGCATTTTCTTTTCAATACCCTCAACAATATTTACGCGCTCGCCCGAAAAAAATCGGACAAAACACCCGAGATGGTTATGAAGCTATCGGAATTGCTAAGCTTTGTATTATACGAATCGGGAAGGGAAAGGATAAGCCTGCAGGAAGATATCAGGATACTGGAAGATTATATCGACCTGCAAAAAATCCGGTACAACGGCAGGCTTTCGCTATCGTTCCAAAAAAACATTGCGAACGCCGATGGCTTAATTGCGCCCCTGGTGTTACTGCCCCTTATTGAAAATGCTTTCAAATACGGCGCCAGCGAAAACAGGTTCAATTCTTATATCAACGTAAGCATCCACGAAAAAGCCGGGTGGTTGAAATACGAAGTGGAAAATTCCGTGGAAAAAAAAGAAGAAAAAAAAGAAAAGGAATGCATTGGCCTGAATAACACAAGACGCCAACTGGAGCTGATGTATAAAGAATACGAAATGGCTATCGACCACAACGAAGATTTTTTTAAAGTAATGCTCACCATCAATCTCAATAGTTATGGAAAAATATAACTGTATTATTGTAGAAGATGAACCACTGGCCGCCGAGGTTCTCGAAGATTATGTGAAGCAGGTCCCCTTTCTTAACCTGAAGGCTGTGTGTACCGATGCGATTTATGCACTGGAAACCTTGCAGCGAAACAGTATAGATGTAGTGTTTCTCGATATTCATCTCCCCCGCTTAAAGGGACTCGATTTCATAAAAACCCTGAAGAATCCCCCGCAGGTCATCATAACAACTGCTTACCGCGACTATGCCGTGGAAAGTTTTGAGCTCAGTGTGCTCGATTACCTCGTTAAGCCCATTAACTTCAATCGTTTCCTGATGGCGGTGAACAAAATCAGGAACCAGATCCCAAAGGAAGTGGTGGTTTCAGCTGCAACAGGGAGCCAGCCTTCAAGGCCCTTTATTTTTGTGAATGTGAATAAAAAGAAAATCAAAGTTTATCTTGACCAGGTTCTTTATATTGAAAGCAAGAAGGAATACATCAGCATCGTAACGAATAACAAATCTTACCTTACCAAGTTCCAGATAAGCGACATTGAAGAATTGCTGGCCAAGAACGACTTTATACGAATCCACCGATCTTTTATAATATCCAAACCTAAAATCGATGCTTTTACTGCTGTTGACGTTGAGATAAACGGTCAGCATATTCCAATAGGTAGAAGTTACAAAGAACTCGTTTTGGAACAACTGGGGGAACAATAAAACAGGCCAAATAGTGCCAGGTTCTAATTGAAGAAATCACAACTGAAAAATATGTGTCTAAGTTTATACCCCATAAAAAAGTTAGTAACGGTATTCAAGTTTGACTGAAATTGAGAATCTCCCTTCGGCAAAACGATTGTTCTAAGATATCTTCTTCCTGCTTATGTTATAGGAATAGCAATTGTTTTGAGAATTCAGACCGCGACCCAAACACTTCCGTAAAGCTCAAGTAGCATTTTCCTCCACAAACAGGCTGATAGTATTTGCAAAAAACAAAACGAATAAAGTACTACAAATATAACCCTATTGGTTAACCTAAAAAAACATCTATTTCCTCCAAAATTATGTCACAAACATGCAGCGCCAATCACCAAAAAAAGTCCGGTAAAAAACGATTATATGTGCACAAAATATTTTTGAAAATTTAACCGCGGCAGAAAAGAGAGTATTAATAAATTAGTTAATAGTCAACCCTAAAAAGCATTTTCAGTGCGGCATTTTTTCAGGCCGTTTGATTGTCTATATTTTGAAAGCGTCTCTTATGCTTCTCCGACTGCGAAGAAATTCCAGGTCAGCTAAAGAAACATGTTGCAGGAATATGCTTCATGATGTAAGTGTAAAAGCTATAAAAATATTACCAATCAAGAGGATCGGATAGTATTGACAATTTATCCAGATTATGAGGCCAACTAACTGAGTTTTCATTAATTCAAATCAATATTTATGAAAAAAACAATTTTGACTATCGTCCTAAGTATTATTCACCTTCTCTTATTCTCGCAGCCAAGTATTTCGCCGGCTGTAACTGACGAGTTCTGTCCGAATACAGACATTATCTTTAATGTCACTATTTCTGGCACAGCCCCGAATGTAAGCCCCTCGACAAATTCTCCTGTTGTGGTTCAACAACCATACGATGTTCAAACCGATGAAAATACCAAAATCACCACGTTTAAGTTTAAGGGAAGGTTCAGGGATGTTAACATAACTCAGACTTTTCGGCTTGATTATGACAATATATCGGGAACCAGAGTGTCCCATGACTTTGTATTTAAGTCTATCAAGTCACTATTTTACCAAAATCCACCGCCTTCATCGCAATCAAGTGCGTGCAAGGTAATTGCCCCCAATATTCCAACCTTTGATGCTCCGCGCTGCGAGATTGTAAGCAGAACGCTCTCCTTCGAAAAGGTTAAATGGAGCACTTATGGAGAAAGTCCTGATTTCTGCTGGGGCACAATAGACAACTATGAGTATTTGATACCTTCGGGTTGGCAAGTAGATGGTAAATTATCTAACGGAAATGATTGGATCGTTGACGACAACAACGTAACAATCTCGTCCAATCTGGCTGGCGGAGTCGGCGGTTTTATCCTAATTAGGCCTGCCAACTCTTGCGGAGCCGGTCTCGCAAACGGCCAAACACCAAAGCAAATACCAATATCAAGGCCTGAACCTACTTTAAAGATTAATTCGCCTGATAACTTCGTTATTTGTATTGGATCATCAAAAACATTTTCCATTTCCGGTTTACCAAATGGTGCTACCGTGTCGTGGAGCGTAACAAATGATAACTGGGCTACCATCGTCGGCTCCAATACCAATCCTACCGTTACCGTTCAGGGCGTTACAAATAACTCGGTGTTAAGTTTAAAGGCAACCGTTACTCACTGTGATTTTTCTTATGAAAGGAGCGAAACGATTTTCGTTGGAACACCCAGCCCGCAGAACTTGAACGCCTCCGGATATTGTAGCGAACCAGGTTGTGGTAGAGCCGGATGGGTAGTAATTGGTTGTGATGCCGTGCCGGGTGCCACATTGTATAAGTGGTACGTAAACGATGTTTATATTGGCAGTTCAACAGTGAATTACAAATCGGTACCCCCACCCTATGAGTGCGGTGGTTATTATGAATATTATGTCGAGGCAGAAGGACCGTGCGGTCTGTCGCTTTCCCCGCAACCCAATGGTTTTACCTATACAGTATGTAGCGGACTCCGTACAACAATAAAAGGAAATCCTGCAAAAAATATAATAGTGCTATCGATGCCGAAACGCGATAAAATTGAACGAATGAATACAGAAATCATGAGTTGCAGCCTGATTTCAACTGCTACGGGCTTAGTAGTAAAAAGATGGAAAATCTCTTCCAGCCTGGAAAAATATTATCTCAGCATCCAGGGAATTAAACCAGGCCTTTACATACTGAAGATCGGGAATGGAAAACTAAGTGAAAATCACAAAGTGGTCATTGAATAACTTAATAATCGCGCCGAAGCTTGTAATATCAGCTCTTCGAGCCGCTCCTGGGTTTTCCCGATCCCCATCAACGAAATCAAGGTAAATCCCAACCTCGTACAAAACCAGGGGTATTGATCGGAAAGCAGCAAGGCTAAAACAAGGATGAACGAATAAAAGCCATCGGCAACAGCGAAAGCTGCAATATCTATCAATCACGGATTTTAAATAGTATCCCGCCTGGGGCTCACTTTTAAAATCCGTGATTTTTTTTTTGAATAGGGCTGAGAGACAATTCAGCCGTAAAGTCAGCCCCATGATTAAGCAATAGCGGCTGAGCCATCACAGCTTTAGCTCCTTCCTAGCAAAAAAACCAATAAACTCCGCACTTTGGCTTCCCAAGGGTCAATATTATCTACACTTTTAAAAGCACCAATAACAGCTTCCAACTCTTGAAAGTCTTTTATAATAAGCAAATCGTTGTTGGTTGAAAAAAGTATTGACCACCATGTTCGACTAAATATCTTCACTATGCACTATGACAAAAAATTTTATCGGTTATGCGATTCTGTCGGCACTGATTGCAGGAAGCCTTGATATCGGTCTTGCCTTCCTCACGGCTTTTATCAAATCGGGTGCCAGTGCAGACTTAGTATTAAGGTTTGTGGCCAGCGGGCTGCTTGGAAAAATTGCATTTACTGGTAGTGATTGGATTGTTTTACTGGGCTTGCTTATCCATTATATGATTGCGATTGTATTCAGTTTTATATTCTTTTTGTTTTACCCCAAGCTGCAGCGATGGATGAAAAATAAAATTCTGATTGGCATTTGTTACGGAATTCTTGTTTGGATGGTAATGAACCTGCTGGTACTACCTCTAAGCAAGGTTCCGGCGATTGTTTTCACGATAGGAAACGCATTGGTTGGAATATTCGTATTAATAATTGCAATCGGGTGGCCCTTAACCTATCTCGCAGAGAAATTTTATTCAAAAAAACAAAGCAGCGAAACATGATCAGGATGCATTCAGTGTTTTTAACGGTGCTTTTGAGTTTGTTGGGAAATGCCGGTCTTTCTCAGCCGGGCCGGGCCGAAAGCAAAAAAGAAATGCCATCATCGTCAAAGGAAGACTATGAGATCCTCCAGTCTTTAAACGCCCAATTCATCAGCAATTTTATAAACATGGATACGGTGGCGCACAGCAAAATAATTCACGACGATTTTGTATGCATCAACCCCGATGGCTCTATCTCGAATAGAAATGACTATATGCGGGAATGGTTGAATGGTTATACCCGGAGCGCGTATACATCTTTTGTTCCTACCAACGAATCGATTCGCATTTTTGGTAACATGGCTTTGGTTCGCTCGATAACCGTATATACCAAAGAAAGGGACGGGAAAACTATAAAAGGCGCTACTATTTATACGGATACCTATATAAAAGAAAATGGAAGATGGCGCTGTGTCCAGGCCCATCTTACCCCGGTGAAAAACTAAGTCACCATGTAGCTGAGGGGCACATGAGGCAAGGGGCGAAAGTGGATTACCAAAAATTTTGACGGCCGTAATCGTACTTAGCCCCTTTGCTATTTTGTATTACTGCAATATCAATGGAGAAAAGACTGCCGGAAACTGGCATATCCATCAACCCCGCGACTCTATTGATGATGACGCAGGGCATCACAGAACACAATAGGAAATTTCGATTACAACTGAAATGTTATTGCCCAACTCACTACTGTTCTTAAATCCATCAAATCTTTAAGAAATTGTTCATATCGAAAATCAATCCGCATTTAGATTGATCCGGGGCAACTCTCCTCACTTATTCATCGCCTTGCTGGTTTGTTCGGAATAGGTGCTTTCGAAAATCCTGTTTGCATTTTTAGCTTCGAACCCTTCGCGCCGATGTTCTCTTCTTATTTCCGAGGCAGAAAGATGGGCGTATTGCGGCAGCGGTTTTCTTTCGGCAAATTCCACGTAAGAACCCGAAATCATCTTTCTTTTATTGTTGGAAAATTCGGCTTCAATCATGCGGGCCACAGTGGAGCTTTGCAGCAATAAACCATCAGGACTTTCTTTGTACTTGCCCCCGGAATCATTCAGCACAAATCCATTTCGTTCCAGAAATGCATTGAACTCCTGTATCGTATGGTATCCGTTCTTTAAGTTATGTACACTCACGGTAAAATGATTCAGGTAATACCGGTTGTATATAACCCAGGCAGCATATTCGCTTTCGCCTGCAAGCGCTTCATAGTCCTCCACGGTTGGCGTTTCCCACAAACTGCTGTGAAGAAACAGGTCCACCGCCTTTGTATCGTTCAAATCAATGGCATCAACCGGGTCGGCCTTTAGCGAGCCGGTATATTTTTCAATAATCGCGCGGGAAGACTCCGAAAGATCTTTTACCCGCAATTCGCTGATGAATATTCTTGGAAATCTTTCTTCGGGCGGGGCATACCAATAAGCGTCCAGTTTTTTCTCAGGGAAATAATAATAGTCCATTTTTTTATACCCATAATAAAGGAATATTTTTTCCAGCGATTGAATACCCAGGTACTTTACGCCCATGGTACGGAAAGCGATATGATCGTTCTCAATATCGCCCGCTGCTGCAATTATCCCTTCCTTTACCATGGCTTCTATTACTCTTTGAACATCGGGCACTCGCTGCTGGTACCTGTTCATCAAACCATCGATTACTTGTTGCAGTTTTTCTGTGTTCATTGCTGATAATTTCTGATTATTTTTTACTATTCATAATGCCGCCATCGCCTCGTCGAGGTATTGAACCAGTTCGTCGGCATTCTCTCTATTAAATGTCATGGGAGGTTTTATCTTTAATACGTTGTGCAAGGGGCCATCGGTACTTAACAAATATCCTTTCTCCTTTACCATTTCCACCACTTTATCGATTTCAGGAATAGCCGGTTCAAGGCTTTTTGTATCCTTTACCATTTCTACCCCGATAAACAGCCCATGGCCTCTTACATCACTCATCATGGGATATTTTTTCATCAAAGTTCGCAATTGCATCATTAAATATTCACCCACTTGTTTAGCATGCGCCTGCATTTCTTCCTGCTGAATAACATCTAATACAGCAAGCCCTGTTTCCATCGACACGGGATTACCTCCATATGTATTAAAGTACTCCATGCCATTGTTGAAAGCATTGGCAATTTCCTCCTTCACTATAACCGCCGCCAGCGGATGCCCGTTGCCAATTGGCTTACCCATTACCACAATATCGGGAATCACCTCCTGCAATTCAAATCCCCAAAAAGTGTCTCCTACCCTTCCAAAGCCAACCTGCACTTCATCGGCTATACAAAGACCTCCCGCCTCACGAACCGATTTATACACTTCTTTCAAATAACCGGGCGGAAGCGGCATTTGACCTCCCACGCCCAATAGGGTTTCGCAAATAAAAACTGCCGGGGCCTTTCCATTGGTTTTGAGATCCCCGATAACCCTTTTTATATCCTGCGCATATTTTTTTCCGGCATCGGCATCTTCGTATCGGTAAGGCCCCCGGTACAAATCGGGACTCATCACCTTGTGTATCCAGGGCATTTGTCCGAATCCTCCTTTACCATCAAATTTATAAGGACTCATTTCCATGGCAAGTGTTGAAGTGCCGTGATAAGCATGATCCAGTACGATGATATCTTTGTTTCCGGTATAATGCCTGCTCATGCGAACAGCAAGATCATTCGCTTCGCTACCACTGTTTACAAAATAACAAACTTTCAATGCCGAAGGCAAGGTGTCCGTCAAGCGCCTTGCATATTCTACAATAGAATCGTGTAAGTAACGGGTGTTGGTATTAAGCGTGGCAATTTGCTTCTGCATTTTTTTCACCACGTATGGATGGCAATGACCTACATGAGAGGGATTGTTGACACAATCGACAAAAGTTCTTCCCTTTTCATCGTATAAATATTGAAGGGCACCCCTAACAATCTTCAGCTTCTGCAGGTAGCTGATGCTCAGGTTTTTCCCAATCAATTGTGCCCTGTTTTGCAGTATGCCGGAATAGTCATTACCCCTTGCAGTTTCAAAACCACATACTTCACGGAAATTGTTTTTTGCACGTATCGGATTGATACGAATCAGCTGATACAATAATTTCCAGGCCGGCCCTTCGGTAATATAATGATGCTCGTTGCTGCTGGCTTGCGCGGCGTTGTAGGCAGATTGCGTAACACTGATGCAAAGCCGGGCTGCAATAAGATAGTATAGCAAGTCGAGCTCCTGTTCTTTCAACGGGTATTGCTGCTGATATCCCTTTACAACAAGTGTAGCTGCCGCAAGGGGATTATCGTGATTCAACATAGCATACGTGCAAGCAACTGCCACATTGTTGATAAGCGCAGTGTACACCATGTCGCCAAAATCAATCAACCCGCAAACAGAATTTTCTTTTACCAGTACATTGTAATCGTTGGCGTCGTTATGCGCGTATGCGTGACGAAGGGATGAAAGCAAGGGTAGCACTTCCGTTTCGAATTGCAAAAGGAAATAGCCCGCAATCCTTCGCTTTTCATGATCCTTTATAAACGACAACCTGCGGTTGGCATCAGCAGCAGTACTGATATCCCATACGTAATGGCGATGCATGGCCGGGTGCGAAAACTTTTGCAATACCCGATCCATTTTTCCCATAAAAGACCCAAGATCTTCATACAGCGTTTTGTCTTTCTCCTTTGCATCCACCCAAAAAACTCCCTCGAGGTAAGACAAAATACGCAGGTATTGATTTTTCCCATTTACAACAACACTAGTGATTACCTCGCCCTGCCTGTTTAGCTGGTAATGCTGAAACCCTTGTGATATCTCACTTGCAGAAAGGTATTGGATAATTTTCACCTGGGCATCGAGAAACCCAATGCCATGTTCTTCGCCGGCAATTTTCAGTATATATTTCGTGCCAGCTTTGGTGCGCAGAAGAAAATTGAGTTCGTCGTAACCATTCAATTGTTGGGCGTCTACATCCATTCCATAATGGGTTTGGACCAACTGGCAAATACTGTTTTCCGAAAAGTCGACCATGGCGTTCGTTTTAACGAGTTTGATTGGCATAAACATGCAAAGTGGTGCCTGCCCTTGAGTTTTTTTTCAACTCGATAAGCAGCGACTGCTCTGCACTGTTAAATTTCCAGTTATAACTTATTGCATTTTCCACCTTGAGCTCACCAGGTTTTGCTTTTATGCCGTTTACTTTCAGGCGAAAGAATCTAATGTCCTGCTTTCCTTTAAAATTTCCTTCGGTAGGGCCTACCTGTAAAACAAGTTTGTCTTTTTGTTCGCAACTAATCGTTGTTTTTCCATAGGCTCCCCGCTGATACAAAATACTTTCCCCATCGTCTTCGAATAGATCGAAAACTGAAACGGACTCCGAAGGATAAATATCGAATGTAATTGTATCCATTACTTTAGTGTCGATCCAGTTGGAAGGCTGACGCATCGGGATTATCGCGCCTTTTTTTATGAAAATCGGCATCAGGTTAATATCATACGTATTGTAAGTCAGTATACCACCATTCTTATACTCCTGTTTTGTATGATAATCGATCCAGTCGAAGCCCCGGGGCAAATAAACCTCCATTGTTTTAAAATCTCCAAAAACCGGCGCCACCAGTATATTGTTGCCCAGCATAAATTGATAGGGCCATGTATCCGACGAACACATATAATCATCCGGGTAGGCCAGCAACATGGGGCGCGTAATGGGCATGCCCGTGAGATAGTTGACATGCGCATAGGAATAAATATATGGCAATAGCCGGTAGCGCAATTGAAGATATTTTCGGATACTTTGCTCGGCGGTTTCTGTTTGTTCTTTTTCCGGCTGGAAATTTTTATTAATCGAATCCCTGCCTTCGATTCGAATCTTACCCACAAAATCGTCCACTTCAATATTTCCGCTCCAGGGTTTTGAATTGTGCGACCGGGCCACGGCACTCAGCGCACTGAATTGATTCCATCGGGCCTGGATGCGCCAATCGGCACCGGTAATATCTGATGCAAGATAGGAGTAGCCGCTCATGGGCCCCCAGGTATTGTTAACTGCTTTTAACTGGAAAGCCATTTCGTTCCATGAAAAAGAGCAATCTTCTGTCCAATGAAAAGGATACCTCCTGGCCCCCATCATATTCTCCGTAGGCATGGTGCTAAAACGAAAGTCCCAGGGATTATAGGCCATCACCTTCCTGCACCCGAGAAAGAGAACACGCTTTTTATCTCCATAATACTCCTGGGTACGTTGATAAATATAACTATCGGTTATATCGTTGATCCGGGTATCTTGCCACGATCCCCGAATACCCATATTTAATTTTTCAAGGTACTTGTTCCACCAGGTTTTTTCGTCATAAACGGTCTCGGTCCAGCCTTGCTGCTTTCGGTTCTTAAACTCGCCCGCACTGTGGTGTATGAGCATTACATCAATATGCATGCTATCGAGTTTCTTTATCATTTGCACCGGGCTAAGCGGAGAGGAATAATTACGACTCCAATCAAGACTGCCTCCCCATTTCAATTCCTTATCGCCGTCGCAGGCATCGCCCCACTCAAAATCGAGAATGAGCTGGTCCAATGGTATATTTCTTTCCCTGAATTTTTGAGCTACTTCCATCAGTTGTGCTTGTGTACCCTGGCAACCCAAATGCTGCGTTTGAAAAAAACCATATCCTTTTTTTGGCAAAAGCGGTTCCGGGCCAATCAACTCGTTCATTTGGGCAAACAAAGATTTGTACGAAGGACCGTATATAAAAAAACGATCTTCTATCAAATCCTCTTCGAGATAGGTATCCGTATAGTTTTTTGTTTCAGGGTTGTAAAACCAATGGCTGAAGCGGCTGATCTTGGAAGGCGCATCAAAGGCACTCACATTGTCGAATAACGTATACCCGTCTCTAAACATGCCATACACCGGTCCGTTGGAAGGATAAATGCGCTGACCCGATTGGTTGTTCCATACGGTCCAGTTCAATCCCAATTTGGCAATCTGTAATTTCAAACTATCGGTAACGATGTAAAAAAAAGATTTGTCCTCTCTTTTTTGATAGCGTACCGAGGGCCAGGGATCGGTTTTACCCATCACAAAACTAATTTCGTATTTGGCAGGAAATCTATCTCCCTTTAAATGGGAGATACGAACCCGGAACATGGTAGCCGAATACAGCGAAATTTCTACACTATCCTGCAATACAATCCTGGTGCTATACTGATCATTGATACCGGTAACATTTGAAAAAGATAAAATGGGGAATAGTATTACCCCCAATAATAAAGCTGTTTTCATCATTTAATGTGGTCAATTATCTGGCTATGCTCGTAAAGCTTCTACATCTTCGGCAGCAATTGCCAAAGGCTCGCCGAGCAGCCGGCCCCCGGATTGCGTGATAGCAAAATCGTTTTCGATTCTGATGCCCCCGAAATCGCGATAGCGGTTTAATAATTCGTAATTGATAAAATCGGTATGCATTTTTTTACTCCACCACAAGTCGATCAATTCGGGAATGATATAAATCCCCGGCTCTACCGTAAGCACATATCCCTCCTGCAGTTCTTTTCCAAGCCGTAACGATTTCAATCCAAAATCTTTGCTCTTGGCAAGGTTCTCGTTATAACCGATGTATTGTTCCCCGAGGTTTTCCATATCGTGTACGTCCAGGCCGAGCATGTGGCCCAAACCGCATTGAAAGAACATGGTGTGAGCGCCCGAGGCAACTGCGTCGGCTGCGTCTCCCTTCATCAAATCCAGTTGTTTCAATCCATTTACCATCTCCCGCGAGGCCGCCAGGTGAATATCTTTAAATCGAATACCAGGTTTTAATAAGGATATTGCTTTTTGGTAGGCGGCATATACAATTTCATATATCTCTCTTTGTTTAGAGCTGAATTTCTTTTCCACGGGAATGGTCCTGGTCATGTCGCCGCAATAACCATTTTGAAGTTCTGCTCCCCCATCGAACAAAAGCATTTTTCCTGCCACCAGGCGATTGCCGTAGTAATGATTGTGCAATACATTTCCGTTTGTAGTTACAATTGGCAGAAAGGAATTAGCTGCATAATTCTCCCATAAAACCTTTTGAGCAATCGCCGCAACCTCGTGTTCATACATTCCTTCTCTTGCTTCCATCATTACCGCACGATGCATACGGGAAGTAACGGTACATGCTTTATCGAGCTGGGCCAGTTCTTCCTCCGATTTGCAACTGCGCTGGGATGCCACCGCCTTAATAAATTCCACCGAAGCCGATGCTTCCACAACTTTTACATCCGTATCAAGCCATTCAGCTAATTTAAGAGTATGCTCGGGGCGATAAGGCGGAAGATAGGCCACACCTTGCTTTAGGTATTTCGAAATCCCGGCCATAGGTAATACCTTTTTTATTCCCGCTTCATCGGCCAGTTCGTGTAAAGTGGATTGCGGGCCTGTCCAGATTATATCATCAATACTAAGTTCGTTGCCAAATAGAATTTCTTCTCCTGCGTCGATATCTATAAAGAAAGCCAGGTTAGCCGCCGAAACCCCAACATAATAAAGAAAAGTACTGTCTTGCCTGAACGTATACCAGTTGTCTTTGAAGTTTATCGAGCTCTCTTCATTACCGAGTATCAGCAACCTTCCCTTTCCCATAATCTTCTTAAGCGTGTCTCTTCTTTTAATATAAGTCTCTTTCGAAAAAGCCGGAAATGTGTTCATAGTTTTATCATTTTAGTTCCATGCAAATGGGCACAAATTTAAATTTTTGGAACACAACCACCCTCTCTCAAATTCCGCCAGAATCCAGTTGAGCAATAGAACTGCCCTTCAGCACTCTATTAGTAAATGCTCAGGGCGTAATTGTATCGGTCGTTTTGGCCCTGAGTGTAAAAGAATACTCATAGTTGCCATAAGGCAGCGTGTACTTGCTATGTGTTCTTGCTCCCCAGCTATTATCGCCTCCCACTCCCATCTGTTTATAGTCAATATTCCACCAAATCAAATCTTCATTGAGCATAGAGCCTCCATGGTTGTTCTCGGGTGCGTGACGATCGAACTCCAGGCGATCCATATTAAAATGCAATACTCCTGCACTGATTAGCGGTTTTCCTTCGGCAAGCAAACCCCAACCTTGTCTGTTCAATAAACTCATCCACCGAATATCCGTACGGTAACCACTTTCCTGCGCGCGGGCATAGGGGTGGAACAACGAATCGGCCTGCATCGAATATACATCTACATGCGCGGCGTAGTTGCGATCCCAATAATTATCGAAGGGGCCGCGACCGAACCAGGTCACCCGGTCGAAGTCGTCGTCCAGCAATACTCTCATTCCAAATCGGGGCAATTCGGGCATTTCGCTTTTCCCGGCAATCAATTTTACCTGAACTTCCACTTCCCCGCTGCCGTTGATGGTATAGTTTGAAATATAGCGTGCATCAACAGAAGGCAGGCGATGCACTGTTTTTACTTGCATCAAACCCTCCGCTATCCATTCTGCATTCATCGAATCCAGAATGGCGTGATCAATTGCATTTTTCCAGGGAGTGCAGCGAATTTGCATGCTATTGCCAATATCGTTATCGGTAGGCGTTCGCCAAAAATGAGGAAGAAGAGATCCCTTCAAAAGAGATTTATTATTTATAACGAATGCATTCAACCAACCTTTGTTTTTGTCGAAGCAAACACCGAAAATTGAATTGGATACCTTAAGTTCTTTCGCATCCTCGGTTTTAGTCAAAGCAGGATAAGATTCCGTTTTCTTTACCGCTGGTGCCGGTAAAACTGGAAGTTCGAATTGTTCTGTAGCAATGGTATATGCCTGTGGAATCAATTCGGTTGGCTGTTTAGTCCTGGCCTCGACGGTCAAGAAATATTTAGCGCCGGCAATCTTGTTAAAGGCCGGAAGATTCAGTGGGTATTGTTTCGATTGATGCGGTCCCAGGTCGGGGGATTCAAGTTTTCCTTCTGCAATTAATTTTCCCTCCGATTTGATAAACCAACGGAAATTGAACTGTAGTAGATCGGTAAAATCAAACCGATTGGTAATGCGCAAAAAATTTGCGGAAGTATCAGCCAATTCAAAATATATGTTTTGGTACACTTTTCTTAACTCGAATGCCTGTGGATGGGGGGTTCTGTCTGCGGCAAACAATCCATCTGCACAAAAACTGGTATCGCTGGTAGCGCCTACATTTCCCATATCACGCCCATAGGCCCAGATATCTCTCTTGTTTTTATCCCTTCTTTTGAAAGTTTGGTCTGAGAAGTCCCAAATAAAGCCTCCCTGCAGTTGCGGGTATTTGTAAAAAAGGTCCCAATCGTCTTTCAGGTTTCCCCCGCTATTTCCCATCATATGCGCATATTCACAAAGTATCAAAGGGCGATCCTTCGATGTGCGCACATATTGTTCCCATACGGGAATCGATTTGTACATGGGTACGTAGATGTCGGTGAATTCGTTGGTTTTTGCTTCCTCGTACTGAACAGGCCGGGTATTGTCCCTGCTCTTAAGAAAACGATAAGTGGCAATAAAATTTTCTCCGAACCTGCTTTCGTTTCCCAGCGACCAGCCAATGATGCAGGTGAAATTTTTATCCCGTTCAAACATTCTTTTGGTACGATCGAGGTAAGCGGCCTTCCATTGAGGTTTATCCGACAAAGTTTTCAGGGGATGAAAATCCATCCCATCGCATTCAATATTGGCCTCATCGATAACATAAATCCCGTAACGATCGCATAATTCATACCATTCCTCGCGGTTGGGGTAATGGCTGCATCGCACCGCATTTATATTATACAGCTTCATCAGGCGGATATCTTCCACCATGCTTTCAATGGTAATAACCTTGCCGTTGTACATATCATGTTCGTGCCGGTTTACTCCTTTTATTTTTACCGGAACCCCGTTTACCAGGAAGAGGCCGTTCTTCAGTTCCAGTGAACGAAATCCGATTTTGTGAACAATGGCTTCAATAGTTTTCCCGGATTTATCCTTATGCAAAATCAACAAGGTGTACAATTCCGGGCTCTCCGCGTTCCACCTTCTTATATTGGGCAACTGGAATGAAAATTTCATGATTCCCGAATCGCTGACTTTTTGCTCAGTTCTGTACACCGCTTTCATAGCGCGACTATCGTCGAGCAGGTTTACTTCCACCCGATCGGTTATTCGCGTGCGATTATTTCCTCGGAAAGAGAGGTCGAGTTCAAAAACTCCGTCGCGATAATTGTTTGCTAAGCCGGCCTTTACAAAGAAATCATTTATGCAAAATTTCGGTCGTGCAATCAGCAAAACCGATCTCTCAATTCCGCTGAGCTTCCACATATCCTGCCCTTCCAGGTAAGTACCGTCGCTGAAGCGAAATACCTGCACCGAAACAGAATTGTTTCCTTGACGCAGGTACGGCGTGATATTAAATTCAGCAGGCGTTTTACTATCCTTGCTCAACCCAACATATTTGCCGTTGATCCATAAATAGAAAAAAGAATTCACCGCACCAAAGCGAATGAATACATTTTTACCAGTCCATTCGGCCGGAAGTACAAAATTTCTTTTGTAGGATCCAACGGGATTATAATCGGCAGGAACAAATGGCGGGTTGGGAACTATGGGATATTCTACGTCGGTAAATATGAATCTGTCGAACCCCTCCACCTGCCAGTTTGCAGGTACTTTGATATTTTTCCACGTGCTTATATCAAAATCATCTTTGAAAAAATCTTTAGGTCGTTTCGATGGATTCTCTGCGAGGTTAAATTTCCATTCTCCGTCTAACGATCTTGTAAATGGAGAGAATGTTTTTTTCTGCAGGGCAGTTGGAGAATTGGGATATGGTATAAACCACGCGTGTGCGGGTTCGGAATTCAGGGATACCAGTTCAGGGTTCTCCCAGTCGTTTATTTGCGAATAGGAAAAATCAGCGAATACAAGTGCAAGAAAGACCGGCAAAATTCTTTTTCTCATGCCATAAAATTTATCAGGAATCCGAATCTGCTGAAAGTTAAAACAACTCCCCAAATGCGGATTGCCGGAGTGAGCCCGGCCGCCGATAAAAAGATGCAGGCTATTTGAGTTAAGCCTAAACCAATACCTGCATCCTTTAAAAGCGACGTCCGCTGGGTTTATAAAGATTAATCACCAGCAATAGCAAGCATTAAAATAGTTCTATCTGTTCAATAACAATTCGTGTCAACTCAGTAACCGTTGTTTTGCTTCAGATTGGGGTTGACAGCTAATTCCCTGCCGGGGATAGCATAGCGAATATGTTTGTCTTCAATATAGTTATTGGCAAACGGTTTTCCGTGCGCAGAAAAGGTATTCTTAATGGAAATCTTAGAAGCATTTCCCCTGGCCCATCGTACCAGGTCGAACCAACGAATGCACCATTCCATCGACAATTCAACGGGTCTTTCGTGATGCCTGATAAAATCGCGCAACTTATCTTTTGTAAAGGAAGCAGCATTTAACATGGCCGCCCCACTTCGGTTTCTCACTTCGTTTATACGGTCAATAGCTTCGTTGAGCTTATTGTTTTCATTTAATGCTTCCGCAAGCATAAGCAATACATCGGCGTAGCGGATAACAGATACATTTGCCCCGGTATATGCCCCAGCCCTATCGTGAGGATACGCATATTTTTTGAAGTAGTTGGGCCTGTTCAAACTTCCGGCAACCGAGGAATAGCTTACAAGATTGGCAGGAACATTCAAATCCCAGATTTTAGAATCAGCATCGTCGAAAAAAATACTTCCATAAACTCGCTTTGAATACTTCCCATTGGGCATCGTATCTTTTTTCATTTCTTCCACCAACCAATCGGAGGGATAAAACAATTCCCATCCATCGATAGCATAGGGCCTTACTTCAAAATTAAAGGGATGGCGTTCGTCAGATAAATTGCGGTCGCCGCTGAACTGAATTTCAAAAATCGATTCGGGTCCGTTTTCAGCCAGGCCATTGAAATTATCTTCGTAGTTTGTATTTAAACTGTAGTCCCCGTAAATTTCTTTGAACTTGGTCTCCGCCTGTGTAAATTTTTCGCGAAACAAGTAAACTTTACCGAGGAAGGCTTTGGCAGCGCCCCGGGTAACGCGACCTCTCCAATCGGCCGGATAAATCGTAGGCAATACGGTTTCGGCATCCTGCAAATCTTTTTCGATCTGGTTCCATATATCTTCAGGTTTTGCCTGCGGTAATTGCAAAGCGTTGATGTCTTTTTCGAATTTCAAGATCAGCGGCACGTTTTCAAAACCGTTCACCAAAACAAAATAATTATAGGCGCGCAGGAATTTTGCCTCGCCAACAATTTCATTTCTTTCCATCTGGCTCATGGCATTGATGCCCGGAACTTTTTCGATCACCTGGTTGGCCCTGGCAATACCGGCATAACAACTGGCCCAAAGATTCCAGGGGCCGCTTTCGTCGGGGCCATTGGTGAAGGAAGCAATTGCCTTTCCGTAAGGTTCCACCTTATTGTTATCGAGATCATCGCCTTTGTAAGAAAGCGTGGTGTACATTTCTTCAAAGAATGTCCACTTACTTCCATCATGCCCCTGCAAGGCAGCGTAGGTTGCCGTAATCCCCTGCAGCGCGTGCTGCTTTGTTGTCCAGAAAGTATTCTCAGTAAGATTCTGTTTATCGTCCAGCTCAAGAAATTTGTCGGAGCAGGATGAAAGCCCCGTAACCAGAATGAACAGGACAGCCGATATTTTATTGATTGATTTCATAAGTTTTTCTTTGTTGTTTGCTGATTAAAAACCAATATTAACTCCCGCTACAAACGATTTGCTCAAAGGATAATAACCGCGGTCTACCCCCCTGCTGAATATTCCGTTATTCGACAAATCCGGATCAAAACCACTATACCCGGTAATGGTTAAAAGGTTAAACGCTCCCACATAAATTCGCAGGCGGTTAAGATGCGCTTTACTGATAAGTGATTGCGGAACACTGTACCCAATCTGAATATTTCTCAGGCGTATGAAGGAGGCATCTTCGAGGAAGTAATTCGAAGGACGGAAATTGACATTCAAATCATCGTTTGAAAGGCGGTAAATATCAGAGTTGGTATTTGAGGGGCTCCATGCATTCAACAAATCTTCGGAACGGAATTGCCGGTAGAGAAACATCCTGGCGCCGTTGTACATTTTCTGCCCCTTCTTACCATTAAAGAAGAGTGTAAAGTCAAAGTTTTTATAGGAGGCGTTGAATGTAATTCCAAAATCCAGTTTCGGAAGTGCATTTCCCATCAGCAATTTGTCGTTGTCGTCGATCAAGCCATCGCCGTTTGTATCTACAAAACGCAGATCGCCGGGCCTGGCATCGGGTTGTAATAAGTCGCCATTTTTATTTTTATAAGCATCTATCTCTGCCTGCGAACGGAAGATTCCATCGGTCTTGTATAAGAGGAAGGAAGCAAGCGCACTGCCCTTTTGTGTAATGGTAGCAGGGCGATTGTTGAAGTCAACAAAACCGTCTACAATCTTTCCTTCATCGTAACCGAGGCGAATAATTTTATTCTGGCTGTTGGAGAAATTAGCGGTAACATCGAAGTTGAAATCTTTTGAACTGCCGTGCCGGTAAGTGACTGTAAATTCCCATCCTTTATTTTCCATATCGGCAATATTGGTTACCGGGAGAATGGTGATACCCGAAGAAGCAGGAATGGGTGTTTCGGCAAGCATGTCGGATGTTCTCGAACGGAAATAGTCAAAGCTACCGGTGATGCGATTTTTAAGTAACCCGAACGACAAACCCGCATTGAGCGTAGAAGTCTCTTCCCATTTAATATTGTCGTTAGCCAACGCTACTGCCGCTGCTCCCACCATTACCATCTGGCTTTGCAGGGTTCCAAAAGGATAATTCAATAATGCATCATTCGCGCGCAGGTAAATTTTTGCGAGGTACTGGAAATTGCTGATGTTTTGATTACCCACAATACCGTAGCTAATTCTTGGTTTCAGCTCACTGATCCAACTTACGTTGAAAAATTTCTCGCGGTGCAAAGCCCATCCTGCCGAGAAAGAATAAAACGTGCCATAGCGGTTGCGTGAGCCAAAGCGGGAAGAGCCATCGCGGCGGACGCTGGCCTGGAAAAAGTATTTTTCGTCGAAATTATAATTTACGCGACCGAAATAAGATTGAAGACTGTTGGCATAGTTCCATCCACCGGCACGGATAAAATCGGCCGATCCGTCGATGATCAATCCCGACAATGCTTCAATAAGTGGGGAAGACAGGTGATTGCCTCCGCCGGTAGTACCCTGGTAGGTATCTTTCTGGCGCGAAAAACCATAAAGAAGTTTGATATTATGGTCGCCCAATTTTTTTTCGTAGTTGAGTAAATGGTTGTACACCAAAAATTCGCTTCTGCCTCTCGATTCAAAGCGGCTGGGGTTTTGAACAAAGCTCTGCGGACCAAAATCGTATGCTTCGGTATGCGAATAACCATATCCATTCAAAATGGTTTTACCGATTGAAAAGTTATAGGAAACTCCTTTCCAGATCTGTAAGTCGGCCATAAGGTTTACCTGGAAATAGTCGTCGATCGTCCTGTTTCTGCTAAGCATTCGTTCACCAACAGGGTTGCCCGATCCGAGTATGGCCTCTGGTTTGGCGTAACCGTTCGGCGAATTGGCATCGTATATCTGTTTATGCGGGAGGGTAGCGTATACGTTCATGATATCTGAAAAACCCGCATTGCCATCGCCCAATACATCTCCAAAATCTTTATTGTTGAAACGTGTATAGGCAAGTATCGGGGTAATCCTGAGCCTGTTTTTAAAAAGTTTCAGCTCGGAGTTCAACCGGATATTATCGCGACGCGAGCCTGAGTTGATAATAGTACCAGTATGTTCCCAATGACCAAACGATAAACGGTAATTCATTTTTTCGTTACCGGCAGATACATCGATATCATGTTTTTGTTCAACCCCGTTTTTGAAATATGCATCGCGCCAATCGGTATTGGCATATTTGTTATCATCCAGCGCATAGGCCGGTGGAGTATTGCCATCGTTGGAAAAAGCTTCTTTTACAACTTTATTTGTTTGCAGCTTATCCAGCAACCCGAATTTGTGATTGAGCTGATGTGTAGAAACAAAGCCGTTGTAATTGATGCGGGGCTCTCCCGATCTTCCCTTTTTGGTGGTAATAATAATAACGCCGCCGGCAGCTTGTGCACCGTAAATGGTAGCGGCGGATGCATCTTTTAGAATATTGATCGATTCAATATCGTTGGGGTTGATATCGTATACATAACCAAGCGGAATTCCATCCACGACGTAAAGGGGCCTGTCGTTATTGATACTATTCAAACCTCTTACAAGCACCACGGGATTACCCGCCGGGTTACCCGATGCGGTAGAAACAATAACACCCGGTGCCTGCCCTTGTAACAAGGTTCCAATATTGGCCGCCGGTTGTTTTTCGAGGTTCTTTATGTTCACGTTGGAAATGGCGGCCGTAACGTCGCTTTTCTTTTGCGTACCATAACCCACCACAATCACTTCGTCGAGTTCGGAAGCTGATTCTTCCAGTTGAATAGTTACAGTATTTTCATTTGTCAATTTCCACTCGCGCGATTTATACCCCGTTGAACTGAACAGCAGGGTCGCGTTTGCCGGTACGGAAATTGAAAACCTCCCGTCAGCATCGGTAGCTGTGCCTCCCGATCGACCTTTGATCGTGACGCTAACACCTGTAAGAGGTTTATCGTCTTTACCTGTTACCCTACCAGTTACCTGCCTATCGGATTGGAAGGCTACTGACGAAAATGCATGTAATAAGAATAGGAATAAAAGAATTCCACAGTGCAGCAATCGTTTTGTTTCTCGCATACTTATTGTTTTGGAGTTGAATGGATGATCTTCGTGCGTATCAAATACGCACCTATTGGTTGAATTCAATCAGATTTACCATGCTACAATAGTATTCGAAATGGGGCTGATTGCTGCTCCTGCATACCCCTACGCCACACTTCCTATACCTCTACAATACCTCTACAATAAATTGTTAGGTTTGGTAAACAAGCAACTATGTGTTACAATACAAAGAGAGATAAGAATAATTTGATGTAAAGAAAATCGGGCAAAAGTCACTCAATAAGTTCAAGGCTTATTCGGTTATCAGAATTTCCGCAAAAATTCATTAAGGTTATCCTCGTGATTAAGCCCAAAATGCTTGCGAAGACGATAACGAGCCATTTCGGCAGATTTTATCGATATATTGTTTAGAGAGGCAATATCCTTTATAGAAAGGTTGAGGCGTATTTGGGCACATAATCTTTTTTCGTTTTCGGTGAGATCGGGGAATTGCTGCAAAAGGTTATAGAAAAAATCCTTGTTGGTTTCTTCAATTGCCTGGTTGAGTTCCTGGGCTTCTTTGTTAAGGTCGAGTGAGTGTTGAAACTTATTTAATAGCCTTAGAAATCTTCCCTGGTTATCTTTTTGCATCTCGCTTTGCCAGCCTTCCAGTTCTTTAACAAACTCCCGGATGAGTTCGTTTCTCTGCGAAATATACAGGGCTGAGTTTTTGAGTTCGGCATTCTTATAATTCAACTTGTTTGCCAGCGCCTCTTTTTCCAGGACCGTATTGTCCAATTCCTGTTTTATCAAAGCCTGTTTCATTTCGGCCAGCTCTTTTTCCTTTTGGCGTTTATGTTTTATACGATTAAACAAAAGAAGCCCGATAGTTATTAAAAGCAGTAGCCCGACCGCGAGCGCATTCCGTTGAAAAGAGCGCAGTTCTTTTTGAGCGGCGAGAATTTTTATCTGCTCTTCCTTTTCCTGGGTTTCTCTTTTTAGCTTCATCGCTGCTATGGCGTTGCTTTTGCTGGACGAGAGAATCTGTTCCCTTACGGAATTGTGTTCTTGCAAACGTAAAAAAGCCTCGGTATACCGGCCCTGGGCCTGGTATAATAAAGAGAATATGTAAAGATTGTCGAGAAGTTTCTCCTTTCTTGAGTTGGAACTGGAGCTATCGATCAATGCTCTTGCCGAAACCAGCAGCGTCTCTGCCTCGGGATAGTTTTTTAGCCGAATATAGCTATCGGCAAGCTGGTTCAGTGTTTCTGCCTGCATCAGGAACTGCCGGCTAAATTCTTTTATGGCAAGTGCCTGGTTAAAATAATCAATAGCTTCCTGGTACCTGCCTAAACTGCTTTTGCAAATGCCGATATTATTTAAGGCTGCCGCTTCACCCGAAGAGTTCTTTTCCTGGCGAGCAATGGTCAAAGCCTTTTGAAAATAAAAGAGTGCGGAATCGTACTGCTGTTTTACGTAATGCACAAGCCCTAGGGCATTACAGCTTACACCGAATTTTTTTCTATCTCCCGTTTGTTCCAGCAGCTCCGCCGCCAACCGGTGATACTGCATGGCAAATTCGGCATTCTCCGTATCGTAAAAAATCCATCCCAGCAGCGTATAACAAGAAGCAATATCCGGGTTGCTTTTTTCGGTTTTGCTTATATCGAGCGCATTAAAAGCATATTGCAGTGCCTGGTCGTAGTTATCGTTGTACAGGTATCCTTCGGCCAGGTTTAACAACGATCGCGCCTCGCCCAACTTGTTCTTTTGTTGCAAAGAAAGAATATAGGCTTCGTTGGCATAGATCATTGCCTGGCTGGTAGAATCTCGCAGGTATATATTGGAAAGCGAATTCAGATAGCTTACTCGCTCTTGCGCGCTGGTACCGGAACTATTCAACAGGGTAAATAAACTATCGGTGGTGTTCTGTGAAAAAGACGCGAGCGATAACCCGAGTATAAACACTGGCAAAAACAATTTTATGGCATAATTTCTCAGTAGCATAACCCAGGTTTATCTTCAATAAGGCCGGTTAATTATCAGCAGCCGGGAAACTTATTGCGGCAATCGTTTCTATTACCAATGGCTGGCAAAGATATTATGCGGCTGGCAGATTCCCTGAATACATTATCAGAACCGTTTTCGGCAAAGTTGGCATCATGCCAATAAAAAAGGATCTCAAAAAGAGATCCTTATTCAACCCTTCCTATTGGCTTTTCATCGGGCGCTTCGTCAAATGAGTTATGTTCGTCTTAAAAACCTATACCTTCTTCTTTTGATCTTACATACAAATCTATTTCCATCCGCCTCCCAAAGCCCGGTACAACTCTACCATTGCACCCAGTTCCTGCCTTCTTATCAGCGCAAGATTTAATTCTGCCTGCAAAACATTTTCCTGTACCCTTATCACTTCGAGGTAATTGGCCATATCGGCGCGGAACAACATGCGCGCATTCGCTACCGCCTTGTAGAGTGAATCAACCTGCGACACTACTATGCTCCTTTGCTGTTTTAGTTTATCTGCCTGTACCAGGGAATTTGCCACCTCGCCTGTCGCCATTAAAACCGATTGCCTGAACTGTGTAACCGCCAGTTCTCTTTCCAGTTTTGCCGTTTCGTATTGCGTCTTCAATTCGCCGCGCCTGAATACCGGTTGCGCAATGGTACCGGCAGCAAGCCCAAACAAAGACCCGGGGACGCTAAACCAATTGCTCGATTTAAATGATTCCCATCCCGCGCCGGCTGTAATATTCAGCGTAGGATACATATTCGCCTGCGCAATCCCAACCCTGGCATTTGCGCTTACCAATGCCAGCTCTGCTGCACGAACATCTGGTCTTCGGCTAACCATGGCTGCTGGTAATCCGGCAGAAAGATCTTCCTGAAGAGATACCGTTGTTATTCCTTCGTTACGTCGTATAAGTCCCGGGAGTTGACCCGTCAAAACCTGCAAAGCGTTTTCCTGCAAGGCTATGCTTTGCTCAAGTTGCGGAATCAATAATTCGGTGGATTGTTTTTGAACGGCTGCCTGTTGTACGGCCAGCTCGGTTCCCAGGCCAGCATCTTTAAGCAACCTCGTTGCCAGCAAAAAGCTATCGCTCAGCAGGAGGTTTTTTCGTGCAATGAGCAATTGCTTGTCGAGCATCAACAAGTTAAAATATCCTTGCGCAATATCGGCCACCAACTGGGTTTGTACTGCTTTCGCAGCCTCCTGGGTGTGTAAATATTCAGCAAGCGCTACTTCTTTCTGCGCACGAATCTTACCCCATATATCGGCTTCCCAGGAAAGATTTACCGCGGTGATATAATTTTCGAGATAACTTTTCCCAAGGAAATTTTTAATACTAATCCCGGTTAAGCTATTGTCGGAAGGCCGGTTGATTTGCCCGTTTACCTGCAAACCAACGGAAGGCAATTGCAACATCTTTGCCTGCTTCAATTGCTGCTGCACTATATCCAGTCTTTTTACTGCAATCAACAAATCGTGGTTGTATTGAATGCCTTTTTCAACCAGCGATTGCAACACAGTGTCCGAAAAAAACTTTTTCCATTCTATATCGGCAATACTGCTGGTATCTGAAAAACTTACGGTATTAAAACTCTTTGGTAGTTCCAACTGCGGTCGTTGGTATTCCTTTCCCAATCGACATGCTGTCAAAAAAAGCAGCGATGCCAATACCAGTTTATCGATCTTATATCTTGAACGAATCATACTATTTTGTTTTGTCTTTACTAAGAATTATTCCGCTAGTTCCGGTTGTACAAAAACCTTATCCTTTCTGCCAACTTTTTCCTGCAGGTACTGGAAAATCACAAACAATACCGGTATAATGAATATGCCCAGTACAACACCGGTAAGCATTCCTCCCACTGCACTGATTCCGATCGAATGATTACCGAGTGCGGAGGCTCCTTTTGCCCAGGTAAGCGGCAACAAACCAACAATAAAGGCAAAGGAAGTCATAAGAATCGGGCGCAAGCGCAGCTTCGACGCTTCCATTGCAGCTTCTACCAATCCCATCCCTGCTCTTCTTCTCTGCACGGCGTATTCCACGATAAGGATGGCATTCTTTGCGAGCAGTCCTACCAGCATTATCAATCCAACCTGTACATAGATATTGTTTTCAATTCCTGCAAAACCAATAAAGGCAAATACCCCGAGTATACCCGTTGGAACGGTAAGAATAACGGCAAGGGGTAGTATATAACTCTCGTATTGTGCTGCTAACAGGAAGAATACAAACACCACGCTCAACAAAAAGATGAAGGCGGTTTGATCGCCGGTACTGATTTCCTCCTTGGTTACACCGGTCCACTCCACGGCAAAGCCTCTCGGTAACACCTGCTGCGCGGTTTCCTGTATGGCCTTAATGGCATCACCGGTACTATAACCCGGTTTAGGCAAACCGTTAATGGTAACTGCATTGAAGAGGTTATTGCGCGTTACAGTTTCCGGGCCATATACTCTTTTTAAGTTAACGAGGGTTTTGGCAGGAACCATTTCTCCCTGGTTGTTCTTTACATAAATCGCATCCAGCGAAGCGGCATCGGCGCGATAGGGAATATCTGCCTGTGCCATTACGCGGTAATACTTTCCAAAGCGATTGAAGTCGGTAACAAAACTACTTCCATAATACACTTGCATGGTTTGCATCAAATCGTTTACCGAAACGCCCAATTGCTTTGCCTTAGCATGATCCACCTCAATCATATACTGCGGGTTACCGGCTGCAAAGCTGGTGAAGGCATAGGCTATTTCTTTGCGCTGCATCAGCGCTCCAATAAAGGCATAAGCAGTATTGCCCAGTTTCTGGAGCGAACCGTTACTCCTGTCCTGCAACATAAATTCAAATCCGCTCACATTTCCGAATCCCTGCACCGTGGGGAAATTAAAGAAGAAGGTGTTTGCGCCTTTCACTTCGCTTACTTTTTGTGTAAGCATGCCGGCAATCTGATCCGGATCTTTCAATGCACCTCTTTTGTCGTAATCCTTTAGCCGTATAAAACCAGCGGCATAGGGCGATGCATTTGCATTGCTTATGAAGTTCAATCCATCAATCACGTAGAGGTGATCGGTCATTTCTTCCTTACGTATGATACTGTCAATCGCCTCTGTTACCTGTCTTGTTCTGTCTAAAGAACTACCGGGAGGTGTATTTACTGCATACAACACAAAGCCCTGGTCTTCGGTTGGTATAAAACCGGTAGGGGTACGCTTCACCAGCCATACGCTTGCCACAGTAATGATAACAAGGCCGGTAACCGCCACCCATTTATTTTTTACAAGAAATTTCAGGCTCCTGATATACCTGTCTGTCATAGCCGAAAATCCTGCATTGAAAGCGCTGAAGAATCGAGCGCCGATTCCTTTTCTTGCGTGAGCTGCCCCTTCTTCGCCGTGCGGGTTCTTCAGGAACAGGGCACAAAGCGCAGGGCTCAATGTAAGGGCATTCACAGCCGATATAAGAATAGCAATAGCCAACGTAAACCCGAACTGTTTATAAAAAACTCCGGCTGGCCCTTGCATAAATCCTACAGGAACAAATACCGCCGCCATCACCAGCGTAATCGAAATAATTGCGCCCGAAATTTCGTGCATCGATTGCACGGTTGCCTTTCTTGCCGGCAAACCGGTTCTTTCCATTTTACTATGTACTGCTTCCGTAACAACAATCGCATCGTCTACTACTACTCCAATCGCCAATACCAACGCAAACAAGGTGAGTAAATTGAGCGAAAAACCGAACAGTTGCAGGAAGAAGAATGTACCAATAATTGCTACCGGAACTGCAATAGCGGGTATTAGCGTAGAACGAAAATCCTGCAGGAACAAAAACACCACGAGGAACACCAGCAAGAATGCAATCACCAGCGTTTCTCTTACCTGGTAAATCGAAGCGTCCAAAAACTCTTTGGAATTGTACATTACTGTTGTCTTCACTCCTTTCGGAAGCGTCTTTTCAAATTCCTTCAGTAATTTTTCTACGTCGGTAAGAATATCATTGGCATTGGAACCGGCGGTTTGGAATACTGCAAAACCGGATACCGGCTTTCCGTCCATACGGCTGTTGGAAGTATATGTGTAGGAACCAAATTCCACTCTTGCCACATCTTTCAAACGAAGCATCGAGCCATCGGCATTGGCTTTGAGAACCATGTTCTCATAATCTTCGTTCTGGCTCGACTTGCCTTTGTATTTGAGAATGTATTCAAACACTTCGGGGCTGTTTTGTCCCAATCGCCCGGGCGCTGCTTCCAGGTTTTGATCCCTGATGGCGTCGAGCACATCTTTTGGGGTAAGATTGTTGGCAATGAGGCGGTCGGGCTTTAACCAAATGCGCATCGAATAATCTTTGGCGCCAAATACCAGGGCCTGTCCTACGCCCGGCACCCGCTGTACTTGCGGAATCAGGTTGATCTTGATATAATTCTCAAGAAAAACTTCATCATATTGTTTTGGATCATCACTCGATAGCGCCACGAACATGATGATACTGTTCTGTACCTTTTGGGTAGATATACCGGCCTGTACAACTTCCTGCGGCACCTGGCTAACGGCTTTCGACACCCGATTCTGAACGTTCACCGAAGCAATATCCGGATCGGTACCCTGTTTAAAATATACGGTAAGTGTCATGGTACCGTCGTTGCTCGAGTTGGAAGTCATATACGTCATATTCTCCACCCCGTTAATGGCTTCCTCAATTGGTGTAGCAACAGAACGAGCTACCACCTCGGCATTGGCGCCCGGATAAAAAGCAGTCACCTGCACGCTGGGTGGAGCAATATCGGGAAACAGGGTGACGGGCAGCGTATACAACGACAGCCCCCCTAGTAAGACTAATATAATGGAGACCACTGTTGATAAAACCGGTCTTTCAATAAATCGTTTTAGCATTCGAAATTTTTTTTTCTGCTGAGAAATAAATTCGTTCCAGTGGTTAGAGTGGAAAAAAGTGCTGTGGAACCGATCGATTGTTATGAAGACAGCTGTGCCCGGCCGCAGTTACTGATGGCATCGCCTGATGTCTTCAATTCTTCCGGCGGAAGAATTGCTCATTTCATCCTTCCGTTTTCATGGCGGCAATCATCCACCAGTTACGACACACTGTTCAGGCTATGGCCAATATGTGCACTCATTCAAATCAATTCATTCGCTTTCCGCATTATTCAATCGATCTATTGCGTTTGTGTTTGCACAGGTTTTACCTTAAACAAACTGTCGGTCGACAACAACTGAGGTTGAATAACCGCTCCATCGGTTAAATTGCCCGTGCCCGCGAAAACAATTTTTTCGCCGGCCTTTACGCCATCGCCTACGAAATAATAGTTCGACGTTTTGCCCACAATTTTAATGGGTTTGCTCGCTACTTTATTACTATCCAAGACTGCGAATACAAAAACCTTATCCTGGATCTCGAAGGTTGCTTCCTGCGGTACTACCAATACGCCGTTCAACTTTTGTGGAATACGCACTTTGCCGGTGTTGCCGGATCGTAATAAACGCTCGGGATTTTGGAATACTGCACGAAAGCTGATCGCGCCCACCGAATTGTCGAACTGCCCTGCTACGATCTGTACTTTTCCCTTGTGTTGGTAAAGTGACCCATCGGGTAGTTCCAATTCTACCGGCGGCACATTTTTTATTTTTTCTTCTACTGTGCTGCCGGCAAAATTGTTTTTAAACTGCAAAAAGTCGTTCTCACTAAAAGAGAAATAAGCATATACCTCCCTGATCTCCGATATTACTGTCAGTGGTTCTACAGTGTTCAATCCCACGAGACTTCCAATTTTGTATGGGATTCGACCGATATAACCGTCAACCGGCGCTTTAATAAGCGTATATCCAAGATTGATAGAAGCCGACTGCACCATGGCTTCTGCCTGGGCCACACTTGCTTTTGCTGCGTCGTAGGTGGCTTGTGCAGTTTTTAATTGTACATCCGACACCACATTGTTCTGCACCAGGGGAGTGATCTTGGAAACATTTATTTCCGCATTTACCAGGTTGGCTTTTGCTGCGGCCAATGTAGCTTTTGCATTGTTCAGTTGCTCGGTATAGGGGCGATCGTTTATATGAAACAGGGGTTGGCCCTTGCGAACATAGGCGCCCTCGTCCACATATATTTTATCGAGGTAACCCTCTACCTGGGGTCTTATCTCGATATCTTTAGTCCCCTCCAACGAAGCGGGATACTCCTGGTAAATGGTAGCAGCCATTGCTTCAATACCTATTACAGGCAAAGAAGGAGGCGGCGCTACAGGCATGCCTTTCTCTCCCGCTGTGGAGCCGCAGCCATAAATAAACAACATAGCTGCAACGATACCTACAGTACCGCTAAAGCCTTTCTTTAATGTTAGCCATTTAAATTTTTCCATAATGTCAAATTTTGCGCTGTTAAATACTTCTATTCATATTTGGTTTTAGTCAACACAATATCCCCTTCCGTTTGACGAATGAGATAGCCCATCCGGACAAACGACGGAAAAAAAGCATACCAGTATTGTATAGAGCAAAGGCTCAATACAAACAAGTATCAAGGGAATCCGGGGAAGTTTTCGAGGTTACTGGTTCATTGTTCCGACAATGTTTACAAGCAATTCGTTACGACAGTTAATTTCAAGCGCTGCCAACTGACTGGCAGCTATGTTCAGGTTATGTAAGATTTTTTATAAAACCATCGACAGCATCTTCCAATACCAACTTATTCAGTTCGTCGGGAGCAGGCGTGCTACCGGTTAACTTAATCGACACCAATCCGTGAAGGATGGAGGTATAGGTATGGTATTTCAGGCACACTTCTACTTTAGTTTTTCGGTTTTTCTTTAACAGGGTACTGATAGACTCAATTATATAGCTATCAAATCTCTCCGCTCCCTCAAAGCATTGGCAGTTTTCGCAACAAGCCATCCCCACTCCAAACATCAGCCTGTAGTACTCTTTGTTCCTGAGGGCAAAGTCCCAATAAGCAAGGGCCATTGCCTTCAGTTGCTCCACAGGGTCGCCGTGCTTTTCTTTTGCCTGTTTAATACTTTTTGTAAGAAGAAAGGCGCCCTCTCTTGCAAACTCTTCAAGTATCGCTTCCTTGCTCTCGAAGTAATCATAGATTACCGGTACACTGAAGTCAATCGCATCTGCGATTTTCCGAATAGAGAGCGACTGCCAGCCTTCTTCTTTCACCATTTCCCAGGCTGTCTTCAATATGGTGTCGCGCAACTTTTCCTTTTCCTTCAATCTTCTTTCGCTTATACCCATGTTTTTTCCTAACAGTGTTAGCAAAATTAAAGAGCTTCTTCTGACTATTGCAAATATTTTTTTGTTTTTGCTGCTGCAACGATGTAAAATTCCATAAGCGGTATGACAACCCTATGTCAGCAGCAATATGTTTCGATTTGTTTTTTTATCTAACAAACGTTGTTATGTAAAAAGTCAAAAGTCAAAAAACGGACTCCGCGCTGAATATAAAATCGTATTGTCTCTGGTAATTAAGAATTTAAACTTTCTAAAAAAACATCTGCTCTTCTCGGAGATACCTTGTACCTGCTGGTGAAGAAGAGCGTCACGTTCATCCAAGATCTGTTAAAGAGATTTACAAGTCCGAAATTCAGCTTTCCCCGCTAATTAAACTTATGGTCATCGTTTACGATATGCCCACAACAAAATTGCAACTATGAAATGTTTTAATGTCTTCGAATCTACAGACAGCAGAAATCTTCCGGCCGATAGCAGCTAACTGCGACCAACAGGCATGCTATCTTTTTATTATACTTCGCTCCACTTAAATTTTATTTTTTGATTCATCTCTTTTGACGGATAACAATACAGTGTCAAAAATTAAATTTGCTGACCATAAAACAATCTCATGAGAAAATTAATACCTATCGTACACGTTTCGCTCGATGGTTTTGTTGCCGGACCCAATGGAGAACTGGATGGATTTGAAGAAGGTTCGGAAAACCTGGAGTTCGTATGCAAGATCACCGAAAGCGCCGATGCGGCGATGTTTGGCAGAAAATCGTTTGAACTACTTAACGAATACTGGCCGGCTGCAAAAAATATTCCCGGCGCTTCAAAAGGCACTATTGCCTATTCGAACTGGTACAATGCCGCTCACAAATATGTTTTTTCGAAGACCTTGAAGGCCGGCAATAGCGCCGGTACCACTATGCTTTCACGAATCAACTCCGAAGAAATTTTACAATTAAAAAATCAGGCGGGTAAGGACATTCTTATTTTCGGAAGCCCCAGCATAACGCAATCGCTTATCCGCTTAGGTTTAGCAGATAGCTATTGGATTTTTATAAACCCGGTAATTTTTGCCGGCGGCATCCCTCTTTTTTCAGGATTGAATTCCCTGCAAAAACTGAAACTCGTAAGCAAACAGGAATTTCCCAACGGAGAGATAGCCTTGAACTATCAGTCTATTGTGTAATTAGAGAAAGGATTTTACTTGTATACGATTCTCAAACGAAGGCCCGCGGGTTTCGTTGCATTGTTCAATCCGGCTTCGAACTATTCGTTTGCGGCGCATGTCCGCCTACCCACAATAGATCAAAACCATGTCTCAATTAAAAAGAGGCTACCGGTAAAGGCAACCCCTTTTTATTTTCAATTTGCTGTTTTCGCAAGCTCGTGAACTATCGGAACCACAGATGGCTACGGAGGACCACAGAGAATGGAAGGATTGATTTTGGACCTGGAACCTCGAGCAATCCCAATTTTGAATTTTTACTTTTTAATTCCAATATTCTAAAACACACAGATTACTCAAGAACTATTTACAAATTTCTAACCGCCTCCAACTTCTTAATTCTTACTTGTTAATTCTTAATTCTCTCCTCCTCCTAAGCAAACTCTCTTCTTATAATATTCAGCGCTCCGCCGGCCTTAAACCATTCGATCTGCTGCTCGTTGTAACTGTGATTCACTTCAATGGTTTCAGTGGCGCCGTTGGCATGATGCAAAACAATATGCAAGGGCTTGCCGGGAGTGAAGCTGGTAAGTCCAATAATATCGATCGTGTCGTCCTCCAATATTTTATCGTAGTCGTCTTTATTGGCGAAAGTAAGCGCAAGCATTCCCTGCTTCTTCAGGTTGGTTTCGTGAATGCGTGCAAAGCTTTTCACCAATACAGCACGAACGCCGAGGTGGCGGGGTTCCATGGCTGCATGTTCGCGCGAGGAGCCTTCACCATAATTTTCGTCGCCCACCACAATTGTTCCGATACCGGCAGCCTTGTAGGCACGCTGCGTTTTGGGCACAGTACCGTATTCACCGGTGAGCTGGTTCTTTACAGAATCGGTTTTTTCATTGAAATAATTTACCGCTCCAATCAACAGGTTATTACTGATATTGTCGAGGTGACCGCGGAATTTCAACCAGGGACCTGCCATCGATATATGATCGGTAGTACATTTTCCCTTGGCCTTGATGAGCAGTTTCAATCCCTTCAGGTCAATTCCTTCCCAGGCAGGAAAAGGATCGAGCAACTGCAAGCGATTCGATTTCGGATCTACCAATACTTCCACCTTGCTTCCATCTTCGGCCGGCGCCTGGTATCCCGGGTCGTCCACTGCAAAACCTTTTGGAGGAAGCTCATAACCAGAGGGCGGATCGAGTTTTACTTTTTCTCCTTTTTCATTTATCAGTGTATCTGTAATTGGGTTGAAGGTAAGATCGCCGGCAATCGCCAATGCAGTAACCAACTCGGGTGAAGCGACAAATGCAAGTGTGTTGGGGTTACCATCGGCACGTTTGGCAAAATTGCGGTTAAAGGAATGAACGATAGTATTGCGTTCCTGCTTTTCCGCGCCCATGCGATCCCACATTCCAATACAGGGTCCGCAGGCATTTGCAAATACGGTTGCGCCAATCTTGTCGAAAGTCGCAAGAAAACCATCGCGGTCAATTGTATAACGAACCTGCTCGCTGCCGGGAGTTATGGTGAACTGAGCTTTTGTTTTCAGCCCTTTTTCTGCTACCTGCCTGGCAAGACTCACTGCCCTGCTGATATCTTCATAAGAAGAGTTGGTACAACTTCCAATCAAACCTACTTCTACCTTCGTGGGCCAATTGTGTTTGGCTGCCTCCTCTTTCATTTTTGAAATGGGAGTGGCGAGGTCGGGAGTAAAAGGTCCGTTTAAGTGAGGTTCGAGTGTACTGAGATCTATTTCGATTAATTGATCGAAGTAAGCGGCGGGATTTGCATAAACTTCAGGATCGGCGGTAAGATGTTCTTTGATAGCATCGGCCATTTTTGCCACCTCGGCCCTGCCGGTTGCCTGCAGGTAGCGGCTCATGCTTTCGTCGTATCCAAATGTAGAAGTAGTGGCGCCGATTTCGGCACCCATATTACAAATTGTTCCTTTACCTGTACAACTCATGCTGGTAGCGCCTTCGCCAAAATATTCAACAATGGCGCCGGTTCCACCTTTTACCGTGAGTATGCCCGCCACTTTAAGTATTACATCTTTGGGAGCGGCCCATCCGTTAAGCTTACCGGTTAGTTTAACCCCAATAAGTTTAGGGAATTTAAGTTCCCAGGGGAGCCCGGCCATTACGTCGCAGGCATCGGCGCCACCCACTCCAATTGCAACCATACCCAAGCCACCTGCATTTACAGTATGGCTATCGGTACCTATCATCATACCACCGGGAAAGGCATAGTTTTCCAGCACTACCTGGTGAATGATACCTGCCCCGGGTTTCCAGAAGCCAATACCGTATTTATTGGAAACCGACGCGAGGAAATCAAACACCTCCTTGCTTTCGGTAACTGCTTTGTTCAAATCTTCCTTGCTTCCCGATTTGGCAACAATCAGGTGATCGCAGTGAACGGTAGAAGGAACGGCTACTTTGCTTCTGCCGGCCTGCATGAACTGTAAAAGTGCCATCTGTGCTGTAGCATCCTGCATAGCAACGCGATCGGGAGCAAAATCAACATAACTTTTGCCTCTTTCGTAGGCCTGGCTGGGTTCGCCTTGCCAAAGATGGGCATAAAGTATTTTTTCGGAAAGGGTAAGGGGGCGTCCAACAACTTTTCGGGCGGCAGCAACCCTACCGGGAAAATTGCTGTACACCTTGCGAATCATCTCGATATCAAAAACCATGGGTATATTTTTAAAGAGTGAGCAAACGATTTGAAATGTGGGGCGAAATTATCAAAAAATGGGCTAAGGATAAAACAGGATGGCTTCCAGTTTTGTTTAAATTTTCTAATTTAGCGCTATGAACCGGTTCCGCTATTATATAGAATGGCAGGTGTTTGGTGTGTGTACTGCCATTGGTGAAAAACTGGGCATAGCTACTTCACGCATCCGCACCTGGTTTGTGTATATTTCTTTTCTAACCATGGGCTCGCCCCTGATCATTTATTTCATCCTGGCTTTTTGGATGAATATAAAGCGGTATATCCTTTCTTTCCGGCGCAATCCCCTCAAGTACCAGTAAAGCTTCCCCATTAATTCCAGGTGATGAGGGCCAATCCCGTTTTGTTTTGCCCCGGGTCGTGGTAAATGGTAAGCAGGTTGTTTGGGTCGACAAGTACTGCATTTCTCTTGTGGAAGAGCATGGGTGTGCCCGCTTTCCCGATGGGCTTACCCGATACTTTTTCAAATGGTTGAAAGTGCTGGCTTACGAGGTAGGGATAATTTCGGCTATTGATTTCGTAGTTGAGCAGACTAAGAGAATTTTCGTGGGGAAAGATGATTACGTTCGAAAATTCCGTGTCTGGGATATACAAACTTCTTACCCAGTCTTTCCAGGTATTATGTCGTAAAGAGTCGATGCTGAAGAATACTGTTTTATAATCGAGGGTTTTGTTTCTCGTCAACATATCGCCCGCATCAATCGAAGTACTGGTTTGATAAGCCTCCATTAAAGCCTGGTTCTGCAAGAGAGTATTATTGGCGGCTGCATTTGCCTGGGAATTTAGCGATCTCCCCCTCGCGGTGCCGGTGGTGGCCCGATCGGAATTAATTCGGGAGTTACCATTGTTTACTCCCGCCGGGTTACGGAAGCTCATAAGATCGCGCTGCAAATCCTGTAAACTTTGCGGATTATTGGCTATTTGGTTTCGACGGTTACCAGAACCCGAAGAAGCCCAAGAGTTCTGTGCACCGGAGGACAGTCGGTCAAACCCTGCAAAATTGGTAAACACGTCGGCGAGCAGCGTTACGGAACCGTTTTCGGCAACATCAAAATATCTTGTTTGCAGGCTGTTGACAATATCGGTGGTGGAAGCATTGTATATCCTGGTTTTTAATTTTTTCCTGAATTCTTTTTCCAAAGGTTGATACACTACCGTATCGACCTCTGGGTAACGGGGCTCCAGGAATATGGTCATAGACCCTTCAATACGTTTGTTATAAAAATTATAGTACAATCCACCCAATACCAGTTGTTTTTTTGCATCGTACCAATCCATCATCAAATCGGTTGGTTTATTTTCTTTCAGGTAAACCTCCGTTATACGGGGAGCAAGGTTGTTGCAAAGTGATTCGTAAACTCTGAGATTGGTCCCAACACGGTAATTCGTTGCTTTATCGTAAGCCAGCAGAAAAAGTCTTCCTTCGTTGTTAAGAAAAACAGTACCTGTTTGCTCGAGTTCGGCGTTTATAGGAATATAAAAACTGGTAGAACTTTGTATAAGCGCATCTTCATTCAAAAGAATGCCATTGAAAAGCACCTGGTAACTGGAAAAACCCGAAATAATCCTGTAAAGCAAAGTAAGTTTTTTATCGGGGCTGCATAGTATGTTGTAATGTGCCGCATTGCCGTATAAATCATAACGCGTCGAATCGATATAGCGCGGGCCATCTGTTAATTCGGCTTTCTCATTGACACGGGCAACCATGGTGTAATGCTTATTGTTTCTTACCTCTTGTACAACCAGGTTCATATAGCCGGCCACACAAATCATATTTACACTGGTGGCCAGGCCGGGTTTAATAAAATCGAGGTGGAGATTGCCCTGCTGCACACCTTGCTGATTAAAATAAATCATTTCGGGCGAACTGAAAGGACGATCATAGTAAACTATATAACGATCCTTGATTTTCCCCGCTACCTGGATGGCGTGCGCATTGCCAACGGAAAATTCAAATGGGGTAAGATACTGTAAGGTTTGTGATATACCGGTACCCGCAAAAGCGTATGCAAGAAAAACAAGGAGAGCATATCGCCGGCGGGTGAACTTGTTCATAAAAAATTTGTTGTTGAAACCAACTTTTTACTCTTTAAGTTACGGAATATATTTGGCGTCAGTTGCTTAATTTATTGAATGTATGCATACAATTTTATTGGCCGGAGGAACCGGGTTGATTGGAACGGAACTTCAAAAGTTTCTTGGGGAAAATGGGTATAGGGTCATCGTACTGAGCAGGGCAGGCGGGAAACGAGAAGATTCGAACGTAAAAAGCCTTCCGGAAATTTTTTTTTGGGATCCTTCTCAAAACAAAATTGATCGCGAAGCAATTGAACAAGCCGATGTCATCATCAACCTGGCGGGAGCCGGGGTAGCCGATAAACGATGGACTAAGGCGAGAAAAAAGGAAATTGCCGAGAGCCGCGTCAATACTGGCAAGTTGATAGTAAAAGCGCTTAGCGAAATTCCCAACCGGGTGAAACTCGTTATCAATTCCTCGGGCATTGGTTGGTACGGCGCGGATCCTTTGATTCCCAACCCGCATCCTTTTACGGAAGACATGCCACCTGATAAAGAATTTTTAGGAATCACCTGCAAGGCCTGGGAAGATAGCATCCAACCCGTGACCGGTCTCGGCAAACGCCTGGTGATTTTCAGAACCGGAATTGTGCTTACCACCAAAGGGGGCGCATTGGCTGAGTTTTTGAAACCCCTGCAATGGGGAGTTGCAGGTATTTTGGGAAGCGGACGGCAAATAATTAGCTGGATACATATCCACGACCTGTGCCGCTTGTTTTTGTTCGCCATTCAAAACGATAATGTGCAGGGTGTGTACAATGCAGTAAGTCCGCAGCCGGTTTCGAACAAGGCGTTTACAATTCGCCTTGCACAAAAAAAGAGAGGCCGGTTTTATATCCCCCTTTATGTTCCGAGTTTTGTACTAAAACTGATATTGGGCGAAATGAGCGTAGAGGTATTGAAAAGCGCGACTGTAAGCTCCCATAGAATAAACCGGGAAGGCTTTGTTTTTAACTACGAAAACATCGACGCTGCTTTCGACACATTGCTTGCCAACAAACAATCAGGTCTTTAAATCGGAGCGGCGGAAGCTGCTTAAAATGATGTAACCGAAGGCGCCTATATAAGCCAGCGCCGTTAACAGCAACGAGGTATCAGACGCCTTTCTTCTCTCGAGCATCGATGGCTTAAAGGGATTGGGCACCAGCGAATCGGTTGGCTCCAGTAAAACAAAATATCCCAGTTGACTGTCTTTTAAGGTCAGCAAAATCCAGAGCAGGTTATCGATAATACATACCGTGGTAAAGTAAATAATGATGGCAAGCCCGGTTCTTTTTATCAGTATTGCCACCAGGAAAGCCAGCACCAGGTACTCGGTAGCCATCAGGGCAAAGTACCACACATACTTAATTCCTTCGAAGAGGCTGGCCGATGAAGAAGAGGGTGTAAATACGAGGCCAACAATCAAACCACTTAAAAAAACGAGCAGGGTGGAGATCAGAATGAAGCAAACCATTACCGACGATTTTGCCAGTATGAAATCGGTACGGCTCCAGCCGTCGATAATGTTTTGCCGGTGCGTGCGGTATTGAACTTCGTTTGTTATCAGAAGAATGAACAGCATGCCGAGCAACAGAAAAAACAATCCCCCGAACCAGGCAGCCGAATGCCATACTTTAGGAAAAACAAAGGGCGCTCCCAGTATGGAATTGATCATGGTCGATTCCTGTGTACGGGTATTGATTGTTTCCATGTACTTGCTGGCAGAAAAATAATAGGTAACGGGGAAAAGCAATACAAAAGCGCCCAGCAAGATCCAGAAAGTTTTGTACGATCTGATTTTAAGCCATTCGATGCGCAAAAGCTGAATCATAAATGGAGAGATGGTTTAATGGGTTAACGATCGCTTTTTTTACCAGTGATTTCAAGAAAACTGGTTTCGAGCGATTTTCGTTTAAGCGAAAGACTGTTTAATACAACGCCTTTTTCGAAACAATATCTATTGATTTCGGCAGGATCAATTGTGCTATCCGTTGTTAACTCTATGGCCCCGTCGGTTATTTGAACAGCAGATATTCCCGGCATTTCCCGAACAATGGCCCCGAGCTTTGTAAGATCGTTGGAGGCAATATTGATTACTTGCAAGTTTTCGTCGTGGGTGCTCGACAAAACCTGTTCAACCGTGCCAACGGTTTTCAATACACCTTTTTGAATAATGGCCACATGGGTACATACTTTCTCCACCTCGTCGAGAATATGACTGGCCATGATGATTGTTTTCCCCTGCCGATTGAGTTCTTTTATCAGCTGTCTTATTTCGGCAATACCGGCAGGATCGAGTCCGTTGGTAGGCTCATCAAAAACCAATATATCGGGATCGCCCAACAAAGTTGAAGCGATGGCAAGACGTTGTTTCATCCCGAGTGAATAGGTATTAAACCGCGATTTTCTTCTTTGGAAGAGGTTCACCATTTCCAATACGCGATCGGTATCGTTTGCTCCACGGCCCTTGATGGCGGCGGCTACGGCAAGATTGTCGGTGCCGCTCAGGTAGGGATAGAAATTGGGAGTTTCGAGCAGTGTTCCAATTTGTTTTCTTTGTTCGTGGCTTCCTGGTTTTCCCAACCAAAGGTAGTTGCCGGAGCTGGCTTTGAGTACATCGGTAATGATACCCAACAACGTCGTTTTTCCGCTACCGTTAGGTCCGAGTATACCGAATACGCTGCCCTTTGGCACTTCAAAGCTTACGTCGTGAAGTGCTTTTATGGGACCATAATTTTTGGAGATACTGATTACTGATAAAATAGACATGGAATGGATTGTGTTATAAAGATGCAGTATTATTTTCATCAACCCAAACCATCTATGGCGGATTGTTGCCGGTTATAATGCGGGCGGGGGTTCGTGTTTGTGATGATAGATGCTGGAAAAGTCGCCAACGCGTGCAATGCCCTTATCGGAAAAATGAAGCCGGTGTAAGTGCAGCGCCTCGATATCGGATGGCAACACCTTTCGGTGTCGGGGATCGAGGGTTCCCCCGGGCTGACCCGGTGCAGCATCGGGCATATATTGAAAATGCGGATCGCAGATGGTACCGCGCGGATACATGATACCCGGCATTTCCCGTCCGCGTATATCTAGGTCATCCGGGTGATCGAGCCCGATCGTATGCCCGTATTCGTGAGCTGCGGTGGTGGAGGTTTGCATAAGGTTATGGAGTTTAAAATAACCGGTATTGCAATTCAACCCGTCAACAAAAGAAATATTTCCCATTACATATTCTTCGACGCGGAAAAAATTCAGGCGCGGGTTATCGTTGTACCAAACCTCTTCGGGTTGCAGGTCGGGTGAATAGATGGCGCCGATATCAAACCTCACTTCATACCGTTCGCGTTTGTAATGAATGCTGGCCCTGGGTTCGTTCCAATGACTGCTGATATCGTTGGCGATTTGTTGTGCTACTGAAGAAGAAGCGGCATCGCCGTAAACAACGAAAATGGAATGAATGATGAGGGTGCGTGATTTTATATCGAGTTCTGCTTCGCCCATGGGAGTACAAGGATGATGAGTGATGAGTTAAATATAGGAAGAAATGGGGCTGGATGGTCTGACCGTTCGGGTCTGACCATCTAATGCAGAACAAACAACCCGGCCATTATCTCATTGGGTATGGATTCGTTCAATAATGATAGAAAGTTGATCGCATCGTACGCACAATACTTTGATGCCAATTCCCGGTTACACAAGGTACCCTTTCGCAGCCCGGCATAGTCCATGAATGAAGAAAACTCCCAATCTCCCGGTTTCTTCACCAGGTTGGATCTAAGGGGAAGTTGGTGAATATAAATAAAGCAATTGCGGCAATAATCCGGGAAGGTGTGGGTGGATAGGTAAAGAGATGGAGGATCGGAAAGACATTTAGCCCTTGTTTTTTGCCGAAACAAGGAACCAGATTGCCCGTATTTCTGATTGTAAACTCTTGCATAGCCGCTCAAAAGCCTGCGAATACCGTTGGTGATGGGATCGAGCAGAAGGCCACCCTGCTTTTGGAGATGCTTGCAGCGCTCGTCGGCATAAAGCATTAAGTTGAACTGATCGGGCAAAAGGCAATAACAAATGATATTCGATACGGCGCCGATCAAATCTTTTGTCAGCCAGAGAAAGTTGATATAGTCCTCTCGGCTTTGAAAAACTATACGCCCATTGTTCCCCTGGTTGTACACATGGTACACGTTTCCTTCCACAAATTTCATAGAACGAAAATAACAGGAGGCATTCGTTCATCATGGAAGATTTGCACCGGAACTGAAGTGGTTTTTCCCCAATAATAACGATGAAAAAACAAGGGAAAGTTTTTCTTTATTATTGGAAAGGGTCAGACGCGAACCGTCAGACCCACCTCCTAATTCCTCACCGGCTTCCCTCCCTTCAACACACTTTGTATCCTTTCCAATGTTTTCTTTTCACCGCACAAACTCAGGAAGGCTTCTCTTTCCAGGTCGAGTAAATACTGTTCCGATACAAAGCTGGGTTCACTCAAATCGCCGCCGCACATTACATAGGCAAGTTTTTTTGCTACAAGGGCATCGTGATCGGTGGCATAACCGGCTACGTTCATCCCATTCACCCCGGCATACAAAGCGCCCAGCGCCGAACGACCCAATACTTTTACATCCTTGCGTTGCGCCGGCATTACATAACCGCTGTCGAATATTTCGATTACCGATTTCTTTGCCTCCGCAACGCGCCGGCCCTGGTTCATCACTACTTCGTCTAACCCTTTGCGTAATACTCCCAGGCCAAATGCTTCATGAGCAGAAGTAGCCACTTTTGCCGTGGCTATGGTTAGAAAACGATTTTTCAAAGTAATTGTTTCCGGTTCGTCCTCGTGCATTTCATCGGCAGCTCGTACCACAAACTCCTTGGTTCCTCCTCCACCCGGAATCAGCCCTACTCCCAATTCAACAAGGCCAATATAGGTTTCCGCTGCTGCACATACTTTATCGGAATGCAGGCTCAACTCGCAGGCGCCGCCCAATGTAAGCGCATGGGGAGCAACTACAACAGGGATGGCCGAATAGCGTGCACGCATCATCGTATTCTGGAACATGCGTATGGCCATATCCAGCTCGTCGTATTCTTGTTCAATCGCCAGCATGAATATCATACCTACATTGGCGCCGGCAGAAAAATTGGCGGTGTCGTTGGCAATTACCAATCCCTTGTATTTTTCTTCGGCCAGCGAAATTGATTTTTGTATCCCTTCCAGCACTTCTCCACCAATACTACCCATTTTGGTATACCACTCCAATCCCAGCACATCGTCTCCGAGATGATAGGTTCTGCAGGCCGCATTCTTCCAGATAGTCTGGTTTTCGAAATTCTTCATCACCAGGAAGGCCTCGGCTCCCGGCATGGCTTTATAGGATTTAGATGCTACGTCGTAATACCAGCGTTTGCCGTTCTCCACCTTATAAAAACTTTTTGCTCCGGCCGCAAGCATTTCATCGAGCCAGGGGGCGACAGCATAGCCCGCATCTTTCATTTTTTTCACCGTGCCTTCTACTCCCAGCACATCCCAGCTTTCGAATGCGCCGATTTCCCAGCCAAAGCCGGCCATCATGGCGTCGTCAACACGATAAATTTCATCGCTTATTTCAGGTATTCGATGCGATATGTACGAAAAAAGCCCGTAATGAAAATGACGATAGAAGTCGCCTGCTTTATCCATTCCCGTACACAATGCTTTCAATCTTGTTTTGAGATCGTCGATGGGCTTTGCCGCCTCAACACTGGGGAATTTTGGTTTCTGCCGTGGTTTGTATTCGAAGCTTTTTAAATCGAGGGTAAGGATCTCTTTCTCTCCACCACCGCCCTTTGTTTTCTTGAAAAATCCCTGGCCGGTTTTGTCGCCAAGCCAATTGTTGTCGACCATTTTCTGCAGCCAGGCCGGAACAACGAATGTATTCCTTGCCTCGTCATTCGGGCAGTTATCGTATACACCTTTGGCAACTTTCACCAGTGTATCAATGCCCACTACGTCGGCGGTACGGAAGGTGGCCGATTTGGGGCGACCGATAATGGGACCGGTGAGTGCATCTACTTCGTCAATTGTCAACCCTAACTTATCAACCAATCCAAAAAGGGCCATTATACCATATACGCCTATGCGGTTTGCTATAAAAGCCGGTGTATCCTTACACAGTACGGTTGTTTTGCCAAGGATCAGGTCGCCGTAATGCATTAAAAAATCTATGATAGCCGGGTCGGTGTACTGAGTAGGTATTATCTCGAGCAGTCGCAGGTAGCGGGGGGGATTGAAGAAATGCGTTCCGCAAAAATGTTTTTTAAAATCCTCGCTTCTTCCCTCGGTCATCAGGTGGATGGGAATACCCGAGGTGTTGGAAGTGATTAAAGTTCCGGGCTTCCTGTATTTCTCCACTTCGGTAAATACCTGTTGTTTGATATCGAGTCGCTCCACCACCACTTCTATCACCCAGTCGCAACCCGCGATGTCTTTCATATTATCTGTAAAATTCCCGGTGCTGATTCTTTTCGCCACATCTTTGGTATATACCGGTGAGGGATTACTTTTTACGGCCGACGCAAGGGCGTCGTTTACGATCTTGTTTCTTTCTGCGGGCCTGGTACTTTCGATAGCTTCTTTGGGAACAATATCCAATAACAAAACCTGCACTCCTACTCCGGCAAAGTGACAGGCAATTCGGGATCCCATTACCCCGCTTCCCAGAACGGCAACTTTCTTGATCGTACGTTTCATAGCTTAATTGTTTATTAGTCTGGCTGGTTCAAAAATTAGTTAGTTATGCAACTAATTCAGAGTTCGAAGATAATATTTATATCGGGATGTGTAAATTTTTCTCCCGGCATCCAATAAACCTTCTATTTTGTTTGGCTTTTTGAGCGAACTGGCATTAAAATTCTAACATTGAATGAAGGCGTACCTGTTTATTAAAGAAATCTTTTATTATATGCATCGGGCCTTGGCTACAAAAAATAATTGCTAACCCTTAATCAACCGGCGGTGTAACTATAGATATTGCTTTTATTCTTGTGGTTCTTCAACTACAGGGAAAAAACAAATCAACCGGTTGACAGCACATACCGGTTTGCGAGAAAAAAACCATGCAATACCAAAAAAAGCTGTACGTTTATCTACTGGTATTCAAGCTTTAGAAATCGGGTTTGCCCGTAAATTCAATGTTCAGAAAAATAGGAATGGAAAACCTCTTACCTGCCAGGCCCCTTCAATCGGCAATAACAAATATCGCCAGATGGTTTGTAGTAGTTGACTACAAAGAAGGTTACCGGAATATCCACCGGTTTCGCCTCGCTCAAATTTGTTTATTGCTGGTTTTCCTCCTAAGCTGCCTCTTCAATATTGTATCCTCACTCCCTTATAGTCTCTCAATAACCACCACGGGTGTTTTGTACTGTATTTTCCTTCAGTACCTGAACGATCGCGGTTATCTTAAGCTTTCGCGTATTGTGCTATCGGTTTTGATGAATTTTACCGCCCTTGCCCTTTGTTATGTAGAAGGAACTTCATCCGGTGCATACTTCTTTTACTTTCTGGTTGTAATCATTGCCACTTTTATTATTCCGAAAGAACATTATGTGGAGCTCAGGGTAATCTATGGCCTCACCTTCCTGATGCTGGCACTTACTTTCGTGGTTTGTCCGCAACAAAGTTTGTTGCAAACAATCGACAAAGAAGCAGGCAATATCAATCTATTTGTAAACGCCCTGGTGTCGTTTGTTGTTGGCGGAATCCTTTCGTATCACATGATGAAAGATAATTTCATCAAGGAACAGAAATTACTCAGCAACGAGCGTTATCTCGATTCTCTCTACAATACCTCCCTCGATGCAGTTTTCATTGTAGAACCTGGGACTGGGGTTATTATGGACTGTAACGAACAGAGCCTGTCGCTCTTTGGCATACGATCGAAAGAGGCAATAACCGGTAAAAGCATGAGCGGCTTTTTTGCAGAGCTCACGGAGGAGAACACAGAGCTGCTGAACAGCATCATGCACAACAATGGTGAAACCTGGAAAGGTGAACTATCGTGTGTAACGCAAACGGGTAAAATCTTCGCGGGATATGTAAGCGTTGTACCCCTCTCCTACGATGGTAAATCGTATAAAAAAATAAACATTCTCGATATCTCCGATATCAAAGAAGCACAGGCGGCGTTGATGACTGCGAAGGAAAAAGCCGAGCAGGCCGTTTTTGCCCGTACCCGTTTTGTATCGAATATGAGCCACGAGTTACGCACCCCGCTCAATGGTATTATCGGTACCACCAACCTCCTGTTGCAAAGCAATTTCCCGCCCGAACAAAAACAATACTTCGATGTACTGAAATATTCATCGGAACACATGCTCAACCTGATTAACCAGGTACTCGATTTTAGTAAGATTGAAGCGGGCAAGATGGACCTCGAAAAAACTTCTTTCGATCTTAAAAAGCTCATGGATAATTTATATAGTTTGTTCAAAGGGCAGTTTGAAGAAAAAGGAGTTGAATTTCAGCTTACGTTCGACGAACGACTTGCCGATCGCATGTACACAGGCGATCCTACACGGCTTGTACAGGTTCTCACCAATCTTGTATCAAACGCACATAAGTTTACCCAGGAAGGAAAAGTAATTGTATCTGCGATGCAGGTTACACAAAGCAGCAGCGCCGCTACTATTCGCTTTTTTGTGCAGGATTCGGGCATTGGCATTCCCGAAGAAAAGCAAAGAAATATTTTCGAAAGTTTTACGCAGGTAGAGTCTGCCACCACCCGTAAATTCGGAGGTACCGGATTGGGACTCACCATCAGTTCACGTATTGTGGAATTATATGGCGGGAAACTGGAAGTGGATAGTAAACCCGGAAAAGGAAGCTGTTTTTATTTTACTATCCAATTGGGCGTAGAACACCAGCAGAAAAAATATGTAAACGAGGAGAAAGTACGCGAGCTTCCCAGCCTCAAAGGAGTTCGCATACTGATTGCAGAGGACAATCCCATCAATATGATGATTGCAAAAGCAGTGCTGGACAAATGGGAGATTAAACTCACGGAAGCGGTGAATGGTAAAGACGGATTGGAGAAATACAACGATAACGACTACGATCTTCTGTTGCTTGACCTCGAAATGCCCGAAATGGAAGGTTTTGAACTACTCGAAAATATTCGTCAACGCAACCAGCATATTCCCATTATTGCTTTTACCGCCGCTTTGTTTGAAAACATGCAGGCCCAACTCATCAACCGGGGCTTTACCGATTATGTACAAAAGCCTTTCCGCCCCGAAGACCTGCACGCAAAAATTTCGAGATATGTGAACCTGAGGCGGGCGTCGTAGGAGGAGAGTTTAAGGTTTAAAGTTTACACTAGCGTTTTGATATTAGTCAAACATATTCAATTGTTTGCAATTTAGGTCTTTGAAATATTGTTCATGAGTTTGTTGAAAGAGTTGATGGATGGGCGTTCTTTCAAAGATGGAGATGCTGATAAC